>ERZ773103.4114-NODE-4114-length-11010-cov-10.051848_pt1 | contig 11010 bp, 7 predicted proteins | sample MGYA00511118_ERZ773103 | MGnify/ENA primary metagenome ERZ773103 (study PRJEB29015, sample SAMEA2737821) | human gut metagenome | biome: human gut; feature: human-associated habitat; material: faeces | place: China | collected 2012 ... | reverse complement strand
CACCGCTAAAGCTTTCACGGAACCACGCGACTATCGCGTGGTTTTCTTGATACAAAAAGAAACTGCCGTCATTTTGACAGCAGTTTCTCTGTAACCTGTTTCTCTGAATTAAAGATTCGCAACACTTTTTGTATTGATCCAAGTCTTGAAAACTCACGGATTAATAAAACTCGTATAAACCTTTTTCTCTTTTTCAGGAAGACCGAACGCTTCCTTTCCAAGCGCGATACTCTTCATTAGAAAGACCATATTTCTCGCAACACCGCGCATTGTCTGTTTCCCTTCTTCATCAAGCGCCGCCTCTCCGACCTTTCTTCCATGAATACAGTTCCAGTATTGTCCCGATGCGATCGGCATATCTGAAATTGTAAAATATTTATTTAACTCATCAAATGTTGCAGAACATCCGCCTCTTCTTGCACATACGACACTTGCTCCGACTTTCATCGTCTTATCGAATTTAGTACTGTAAAATAACCGGTCAAGACAGGCGATCAGCGTCGCATTTGCAGATGCATAAAAGACAGGACTTGCAATAACCATACCGTCTGCAGCCTCGAATTTCGGTGCAAGCTCATTCACGATATCATCAAACATACACTTTCCGTTTTTATAACATGTTCCGCATGCCGCACATCCTCTGATATCCATTTTCCCAACTTGGATCGTCTCATATTCCACGCCGTTTTCTTCAAAAACATGTTCCATCTCGTGGATCGCGATCGTCGTGTTGCCCTCTGTTCTAGGACTTCCGTTCAAAATCAATACTTTCAATTTTTCTGCCATTTCCCCTTCTCCTTTTCATTTCATCTCTCTTTGTTTTTCTGCTTATACTTTTTACTATATTTTTTACTATATCTCTTACTCTATCTCTATTCTATTTTCCGGTTGTATATTTCTATTCCTCCTTAATCGGCATCATTCATTTTTAAGCTGCTTTGCTCCTAATATCCATTCATTTTCCGTATCTTTCTTATTCTTGAAAATATTATGTATCATCTGAAGACAGATTTTTGCCTCGCAGCTTCAGATAGTAATATTTCACTTTTTCGACAAGTGTTGTCAAATAACGAAGCACCGGTTCTGTAGCAATCGCAAATACTACAAAGAGCATAATACATTCTTTTGTCATACTTGTAATAGCGAACAGATCTTTTAGGAAGATGCTGCAGAACAATAATCCTGCAATACATCCGCTTACAATACTAAACCGTATTTTATTCATCGGCGCGCTGATCTTATATAAGATCATAAATCCTACGATCGCCAAAAGCATCGTTGCCGCCGTTGATATATCCGTAGAGCTTACGTCAAATGTTCTTCCAAATATGACAAGAGCCGCAACTGCAAGAGCATCTGTCAACGCAGCAGGAAGCGCTTTTAATAGCACATTTGTAAGGAAATGTCCTTTGATCATATTTTTATTCGGTTCCAGAGCAAGGAAGAATGCAGGAACACCGATTGTAAACATACTGATCAATGATACTTGAGACGGCTCCAACGGATAAGTAAACATAAACACGACAGACGCAACGCTTAGCAAAAATGAGAAAATATTCTTCACAAGAAATAAACTTGCCGATCTCTGAATATTATTTACAACCCGCCTTCCTTCCAACACAACTTCCGGCATACATGAAAAATCTGACTCCAGCAAAACAAGCTGAGATGCCTGTGCCGCAGCGTCGCTTCCCGATGCCATGGCAATACTGCAGTCGGCATCTTTCAAGGCAAGCACATCATTAACCCCGTCTCCCGTCATTGCTACCGTATGTCCTGCCTCTTTTAAAATACGGACAAACTTCCGTTTCTGACTCGGCGTAACCCGACCGAAAACCGTATTATTCAGAAGCGCTTTCCTCATGGACTGTTCATCTTCAAACTCTGACGCATCTACATATCTGTCTGCATTTTTAATTCCGGCCTGCTTTGCAACATTGGAAACAGTAACCGGATTATCCCCTGAGATAACCTTTACTTCTACGCCTTGTTCTGCGAAATACTCAAACGTCTCTTTTGCAGCTTCTCGTATAGGATTGGCAAGTAAAACAAAGCCAAACGGAAGAATGCCATGTGTCAGAGGTTTTCCGTCAACCTCTCCGTCATAAATTCCAAAAGCAAGAACTCTGGATCCTGTAGATGCATATTCTGTGATCTCTTCCGCATAATCGTCATACTTTTCTTTTAAAACAAATTCCGGCGCTCCGAGCACATAAGCTCCGTCTTCAAATGTAACGCTGCTGTATTTTGTTGCGGAAGAAAATCCTGTTTTTGACAAAACCTTCTTTCCTGATGCTTTTGTAAAATATTCTTTTAGGGCAGCCATCGTAATATTATCATTTGTCATAGCTGCCGCAAAATCTCCGACAAGCAAAGATAACCCGCCCTTTTCTTTTTCATCGTACTCATCCGTCTTGATCAGCTTTTGGACTTTCATTGTATTTTCCGTAATCGTTCCTGTCTTATCCACACAAAGCACGTCTACACGGGCAAGCGTTTCAATACATTTCATATCATGCAAAAGCACTTTTTTCTGTGCAAGACGAATTGAACTCACCGCAAGCGCCACACTTGCAAGAAGATACAATCCTTCCGGAATCATTCCGATCACCGCCGCGATCATAGATGTCACGCTTTCTCTAAATCCATCATGTTGAATGAAAAATGCCTGTGAAAAAAGAACGATTCCGATCGGGATAATAGCTACTCCTACACATTTAACAAGCTTATCAAGCGAACGAATCATTTCCGACTGTTCTTTTGACTGCATCGCTTTTGCCTGCAATGTCAATTTCGATATATATGAATCCTCTCCTACTTTATCAAGCCGCGCGTGACATTGTCCGGAAACAATAAAGCTGCCTGACATCAGTTTATCGCCTTTACGTTTTGTAATCTCATCGGCTTCACCTGTCAAAAGCGATTCATTCACCTGAACTTCTCCGGCAGATACTTCCGCATCGGCACACACCTGATCGCCGGCTTTAAAAATTACGATATCATCTACGACAAGATCTTCGGCATTGATCACCGTTCTTTTTCCGTCTCGGACAACAGAGGCGCGGGGCGCATTCAACATAGTCAGCTTATCCAGTACTTGTTTTGCTCTAATCTCCTGAATAATTCCAATCAATGTATTTGCAATAATAACCGGAAGAAATGTCAAATCTCTGAAAGATCCCACAAGACAGAGCAATACTGCAAGCACGACAAAGATTAAGTTGAAATAAGTAAATACATTTTCATGAACAATCTCTTTCGTCGTCTTTGACGGAGGTTCAACCGCCTTGTTCGTCCAACCGTGCAGCCGGTGTTCCTGAACTTGCTGACTTGTCAGTCCCTTTTTATATTCGGGATTATATCTTGTTGTCGGGAGCCGTCGTTCCTTTTTTTCTTCTACCTGCAATTTTTTTCTTCTTGCCATACAGCTTTTCACCTCTGTCTCTTCTTTTGTGTCTAACTTCTTATTGCTGTTCTTTTTTATTTTCTATTCATACCGTTGTACAAGGGTAGCGTCGATGTACAGACCGTAAACGGTTCTTTCTGTACAGCGACGCTATCGCCTGCAATTTTTTAATTTTAACAGATAATCTTTATTCCTCAGAAATATGCACTTCTTTGTCTGATGCTTTTTCTTCCTCTAAAATCTGTCTGCCATCTGCCGCAAACTCTGCGCCTGATGCAGTCTCTCCATCTGAAGAAAGTTCTTTCTGTGACAAGATCCGCATAAATTCGTCCCCTGTGATTGTTTCTTTCTCATACAAATATTTGGCAAGTTCATGCAATTTCCCCTGATTATCTTTCAACAGCTTTCGCGCCTTCTCATAAGACTGTTTTACCATATCTACAACCATATCGTCAATAGTTGCCGCTGTCTCAGGAGAACAACTTAAACTGCTGTCGCCTCCGAGGTACGGATTTGACTGCGTCTCAAGAGCAACCATTCCAAATCGGCTGCTCATACCATATCTGGTGATCATTGCCCTGGAAAGCTTCGTCGCCTGTTCAATATCATTTGACGCTCCTGTTGTCACTGAGCCGAATACAAGCTCCTCCGCGCATCTTCCTCCTGTCAATGTCGCAATTTTATTTTTAAGTTCTTCTTCAGTCATCAGATTACGTTCCTCTTCTTCTACCTGCATCGTATATCCGAGCGCACCCGAAGTTCTGGGAATGATCGTAATTTTTGTCACCGGAGCCGAATGTGTCTGTAATGCCGCCACCAAAGCATGACCGATCTCATGATATGCGACGATCAGTTTCTCTTTCGTCGAAAGAACACGGTTTTTCTTTTGGTATCCCGCGATCACAACTTCAATACTTTCCTCTAGATCCGACTGCACAACAAATTTTCTGTTTTCACGGACAGCCCGAAGAGCCGCCTCATTCACCATATTTGCCAACTCCGCTCCTGATGCTCCCGAAGCTGCTCTTGCAATCGCATTAAAATCCACATTATCCCCGAGTTTTATTTTTCGTGCATGCACTTTCAGTATTTCTTCACGCCCTTTAAGATCGGGAAGTTCTACAGGGATTCTCCGGTCAAAACGTCCCGGGCGCAAAAGCGCCGGATCCAATGTGTCCGGTCGGTTTGTTGCCGCAAGTATTACAACACCTTTCGACGCATCAAAACCGTCCATTTCTGTAAGGAGCTGATTCAATGTTTGCTCCCGTTCATCATTTCCTGCCATTCCGTGGCTGTCACGTTTCTTGCCGATCGTATCGATCTCATCGATAAATACAATACAAGGGGCTTTCTCATTTGCCTGTTTAAACAGATCACGCACTTTTGAAGCTCCCATGCCGACAAACATTTCTACAAATTCCGAACCCGAAATAGAGAAAAACGGAACTCCCGCTTCCCCTGCAACGGCTTTTGCAAGAAGCGTCTTTCCTGTTCCCGGAGGCCCCACAAGGAGGGCGCCTTTCGGACATACGGCGCCGATTTCCTGATATTTCTGAGGATTATGAAGGAAATCAACAATCTCTGTCAAAAGTTCTTTTGCTTCATCTTCACCTGCCACATCGTTAAACGTAATACCCGTCGTAGACTGCACATATACTTTTGCATTGCTCTTTCCAAACTGCATAAACTGGTTTCCGCCTGCCGCTCCGCCCATCTTTTTCATGAGTTGACGTGACAAAAACTGTCCGAGGAGAATGAAAATGATCATCGGAATCACGATTGATAAGAGCATACTTAAAAACGGACTCATCTGTCGATCCGCAACTCTTCCGAACTTACATCCTGCTTTTTCCAAACGGTTTACAAGATCCGGGTCATCAAACCTCGTAGTTTCATACTGTCTGGAATCTTCACTTTTATCTGTAAAATAAATGCTTTCGCCTTCGAGCTGTACTTTCGATACTTCTTTGTTTTCTACCATCGTAAGGAACGTGCCGTAATCAACTTCCTCAACATTTCCCCCTACAATGGCAGGGAATACAAAGGAGTTAAAAAGGATCAGCACCGCAATCGCTATCAGATAATATACGATCAATGGCTTTCTTGGTTTTTGTACTTGTTTCATAAAAGTCCTCCTTTCTGTATCCCTCTGCTTCTCTTCTGTTAAACCAATCTTTTAAAGAGAGCTTTATTTTTCTTTTTTCTTCAGCGCCAGACGGATTGCTTTCAAAATCTGGATGATCGGAATATTCACTGCCGCAAGGCCGTATACGATCAAAAGCTGCGTCAAATTCAACGTCTGTACTTTAAAAATACTGTGAAGTCCCGGAATCATAACAACCATTGTCACTAATGCCAGACCTACAACAAATGCACCTATCAAATAAATATTATTTAAAAGCTTGCTTGTAAATACAACAGGTCTGTCTGATTTGCAGTTAAATCCATGGAACAATCTTGCAGAGCACAGTGTCGCAAATGCCATTGTACTTCCAAGCAATGCATTACCGCCTTTATATCCGATCAAAAATGCGATCATTGTTGTGATTCCGATTGACAGTCCTTCTGTTCCGATTTTCAGCATAAAATCTTTTGTAAGGATCGACTCGTTCATCGGTCTTGGTTTTTCTTCCATCACTTCTTTAGAGTGAGGTTCAAGTCCGAGTGCTATTGCCGGAAGGCTGTCTGTCAACAAGTTAATAAACAACAAATGCACAGGTGCGAACGGAACCGGAAGACCTGCGATAGAAGCGTAGAGTACAGCGAGAATCGCGCCAAAGTTTCCCGAAAGCAAAAACTGGATGGAATTTTTAATGTTCCGGTAAATATTTCTTCCGTTTTCTACCGCTTTTACGATCGTTGCAAAGTTATCATCTGTCAATACCATCGCCGCTGCATCTTTCGATACTTCACTTCCGGTGATTCCCATTGCAACACCAATATCCGCCTGTTTCAGCGCCGGCGCATCGTTTACTCCGTCACCTGTCATAGATACAATATTTCCCTTTTCCTGCCATGCACGTACAATACGGATTTTATGTTCCGGAGAAACACGGGCATATACGGAAATTCCCTCTACAAAATCTTTCAATTCTTCATCGGAAAGTTTATCAATCTCCGCACCTTCACATGCTTCAGACTCATCTTCCAAAATACCGATTCTTTTCGCAATCGCCGCAGCCGTCACTTTATGATCTCCCGTGATCATAATCGGACGAATACCCGCCTTCTTACATTCCGCTACAGCAGCTTTGGATTCTTCACGCGGAGGATCCATCATTGCGATCAAGCCGATAAACGTAAGATTATATTCGTCTTCCAAAGTCAATTCCAACTCGTCTGACACTGTTTTATATGCAAAAGCAAGAACACGGAGTCCCTGTCTTGAAAATGCCTGATTTTGTTCTTCGATATTTTTTCTGTCCTGCTCCGTCATCGGACGCACTTCAGAACCGATCTGTATCTGATCCATACGAGTCAGCAACACATCGACCGCACCTTTTACGATCATCGTAGGAACATTTTCAATCGTATGCTTTGTTGACATTAACTTACGATCGCTGTCAAAAGGATTTTCACTCTCACGAGGATATTTCGTTCTTATTTCTTCCGGATCAAGTCCAAGCTTACTTCCAAGATTGATCAAAGCTGTTTCTGTCGGATCTCCGATTTCTACGCCGTCTGTATTTTTAGAATCGTTGCATAACATACTTCCGATCAACAGCCTGCTCTGGGAAGGGTCATTCAAATCTATATCTTCTGCTTTAATGCAAAGCTCATCAACATAATAATCTTCTACTGTCATTTTGTTCTGTGTCAGCGTTCCTGTTTTATCAGAACAAATGATCGATACGCTTCCGAGTCCTTCCACTGCCTGAAGTTTACGCATGATCGCATGTTCTTTCGCCATCTTCTGCGTACCAAAAGAAAGTACGATTGTAACAATAGAACTAAGCGCTTCCGGAATTGCCGCCACTGCAAGGGCTACTGCAAAAAGAAAGGCATCACCGATCTTATCGCCTCGCAAAATATTGATTCCGAATAAAATACCACAGAATACAAGGATCAAGATCGACAACTTTTGACCAAACTGATCCAGATTGATCTGAAGCGGCGTCTTTTTCTCGGAAGTTGTCTTTAACAGACTTGCGATTTTTCCGACTTCTGTCTCCATCCCGATTCCGGTTACAACAAAAGATCCCCTTCCATATGTGACAAAGCTTCCTGAATAAACCATATTCAATCTATCGCCAAGCGGAACCTCTTCTTCATTTATAATATCTACAGACTTTTCTACTCCAAGACTTTCTCCTGTCAAAGCGCTCTCATCAACTTTCAGGCTGGCGCTTTCCAAAAGACGTCCGTCGGCAGGAATGTAATCTCCTGCATCCAACATTACAATATCACCGACTGTTACTTCCGAAGACGGAATCGGGATAACTGTTCCGTTTCTCAGCACTTTTGCTTCCGGACCGGAAAGTTTTTTCAGGCTGGCAAGAGATTGTTCTGCTTTCACAGTCTGAACTGTTCCCAGTATTGCATTCATTGTGATTACGATTAAAATAACCGCCGTACTTTCCACATCTCCCATAAATCCCGATGCAATAGCCGCAATGATCAGGATGATAACAAGAAAGTCCTTGTACTGTTCAAGAAAGATCTGAAGCACCGTCTTTTTCTTGCCCTCCACAAGCTCATTCCGACCGTATTTTTCCTGATGCTCTTTCACCTGCGATTCAGTAAGCGGTTCGGCAGAGCCGTTTAACTGCTTCATCGTATCCTCTCCGGACATTTGATAAAATGTTTTCATCTGTTTTCCTCCTTAAGATTATATGAGTGTGCATTATGCACGGAGCTTTTTCATCCTATAAGAAGTAATATTTCTCATACAATAAAAAAGAGACTCCTATTGCACACTAATTATGTAATGCAATAAAAGTCTCACTGTTTAATCACGATACGGATGCATATGCATCGTACTGACGACATCGCAAACGCTTTTAACAAGCGCCAGTTACTCCCTTTTACTAAACAGTAATATATCTGAAATAAAAGTATGTGTCAACGCCTTTTCTTAAATTAACAGTTTTTTCACAAACTATCGATCAAAGCTTTTACTTTCCTGGCAGCATGTTCTAAACGAATAAAAAATGAAAATATCTTATTTCCTATATTAACATACTCCCTGCGCTGTCATTGCATCTGCAACTTTCTCAAATCCGGCAATGTTGGCTCCTACTACATAGTTACCTTTAAATCCGTATTTTTCAGCTGCATCAGCCATGTTATGGCAGATATTTACCATGATCGACTGCAGTTTCGCATCTACTTCTTCAAATGTCCAGCTTAAGCGCTCGCTGTTCTGGGACATTTCCAGAGCAGATGTTGCGACACCGCCTGCATTTGCTGCTTTTCCCGGTGCGAAGAGGACTCCGTTCTCCTGAAGGTATTCTGTTGCTTCCATCGTAGTCGGCATATTAGCGCCTTCTGCAACTGCCATACATCCGTTTGCAACAAGCATTTCTGCATCTTCAAGATGAAGTTCATTCTGTGTTGCGCATGGAAGAGCGATATCAACTTTCACAGACCATACTCCTTTTCCTTCGTGATATTCGGAATTCGGACGATATTTTTTATACTCTGTCAGTCTTGCACGATTTACTTCTTTAATTTCTTTCAATGCTGCAAGATCAATTCCTTCCGGATCATATACCCATCCTGTAGAATCACTTACTGTCACTACTTTTGCTCCAAGTTCCTGTGCTTTTTCCGTCGCATAAATTGCAACATTACCTGAACCTGAAACTGCAACTGTCTTTCCTGCCAGTTCTTTTCCGTTGATCTTAAGCATCTCCTGTGTCAGGTATAACAGACCATATCCTGTCGCTTCTTTTCTTGCAAGAGAACCGCCGTAACTTAAGCCTTTTCCTGTAAGAACGCCTTCGTAAACGCCGCGGATTCTCTTATATTGACCGAACATATATCCGATCTCTCTTGCGCCTGTTCCGATATCTCCTGCCGGAACGTCTGTATCTGCGCCGATATATTTACAGAGTTCTGTCATAAAACTCTGACAAAATGCCATAACTTCTCTGTCGGATTTGCCCTTTGGATCAAAATCACATCCGCCTTTACCGCCTCCGATCGGAAGTCCTGTAAGGGAATTTTTAAATATCTGTTCAAATCCGAGGAACTTAATGATACCAAGATTTACTGAAGGATGAAGGCGAAGTCCGCCTTTATACGGTCCTATTGCACTGTTGAACTGTACGCGGTATCCTGTATTAACCTGAACCTGTCCGTTGTCATCTACCCACGGAACACGGAACTTAATCTGTCTTTCAGGTTCGACGAGTCTTTCAAGAAGAGCTTCTTTACGGAACTTTTCCTCATTTGCTTCAATTACAACACGAAGAGATTCAAGAACCTCTTTTACTGCCTGATGGAATTCCGGTTCTGCCGGGTTTTTCTTCACAACTAAATCAATTACCTCATCAACGTATGACATCTCAAATTACCTCCTGAATGAATTTACGGATCATATCCGACATAGAATTTTTTCTACTCGTACATTTTAAAAGGAAAATGAAAGATTGTCAACGTAAAATTTCAATTTTTTGCCTTTATTACATATAATATATCCTATTTTGAAAGAAAAACATCTTGTTTTATTCATTTTGGGCGCTATATAATTTAATCAGATTCTTTCTTCCATAACGAAAAACAGGATGCCGTCGGCATCCTGTTTAAGTGCACTTATTAATTATATTTACGTTTTCTAGCAGCTTCAGATTTTTTCTTACGTCTTACGCTTGGTTTTTCATAGTGCTCCCTTTTGCGGATCTCCTGCTGAATACCAGCTTTAGCACAGTTTCTTTTGAATCTGCGTAAAGCGCTGTCCAGACTCTCGTTATCTTTAACGATTACATTTGACATAGCTCACACCTAACCTCCCTCCAGTTGTGTAATAAGTGCATATTAATACAACTGTATGGGTATTTTTTTAGCACTAAAAAGATTATATCATAAAAAAATGATACGTCAACAACATTTTACATATTTTTATGATTTTTTTATTTTACTTGCTCTGCTACTACTTCTGCCGCTTTTTCAAGGGCTGCTGCAATACCAGACGGATTCTTTCCGCCAGCCTGTGCCATGTTCGGACGGCCACCACCGCCGCCGCCGACAAGACCTGCGATTGCTTTGATTAAGTTTCCAGCATGTGCACCCTTCTTCATCGCACCGTCAGTTACAGAAGCCATCAGGCTTACCTTGCCATCCAGAGTAGATGCAATCAGAACAACGCCGTCGCCCAGCTTCTCTTTCAGCTGATCGCCCAGATTACGCAGACCGTTCATGTCTACATCCTTAACCTCAACTGCCAGCAGCTTCACGCCGTTTACATCCTGTACCTGGTTCATAACATCGCCCAGAGAGTCGTTCGCCAGCTTACTTTTTAACTTCTCGTTCTCTGCGTGCAGAGTCTTGATCTCCTCTAACATACCTGTTCCGCCAAGGATACCAACTTTTAACTTCTCACTCATTTTTCCAATCTCCTCTGTTCTTTTCTTTATACGCGGACACCTGTCTTTTACAGAAAA
>ERZ773103.4106-NODE-4106-length-11031-cov-27.313229_pt1 | contig 11031 bp, 3 predicted proteins | sample MGYA00511118_ERZ773103 | MGnify/ENA primary metagenome ERZ773103 (study PRJEB29015, sample SAMEA2737821) | human gut metagenome | biome: human gut; feature: human-associated habitat; material: faeces | place: China | collected 2012 ... | reverse complement strand
GCCGCACCTCGCTCGCCGTATCGGCACTTAGAATTATGCGGTATTGCCTTTACAACTTCACAAGTATCTCCCCCGCACCGGAATCCGATTGCCCTTCTCCCCTATCCCCCAACCGCGCGTACCGTTCATCTTCATCCGCTCCCCCACCCCAAAACAAAAGGCATGTGCCCCCTTATCTCTATCATAAGGTGGGCACATGCCGTTACATTATCATGATTTTATCACGCCAAAGTCATCAGGCAATGCAGCCATCGGCAAAGCTGTTGCGCTTGGCTTTCTCTTTCTGCTGGTTGCGCTTGGCGATGATTTCTTTGCTCAGGCCAATACGGTTGGTCTTGAAGTGGAAGAACGGGCGTTCCGGTACGGTGAAAATCTCCACCGGACGCATGTAACGTTCCGGCAGGCAGGCATTGATCTTATCGCGCACATCGTCCAAGGTGTAGCCATCTTTGAGCTGGACGTACAGGTACGGCAGGAAGCAGCCCTCGTGCTCATCATCCGGCACGATAACAAAGAACTCGTCCTTGATACCCTTGATGTCGGCATCGGCCACGATGTTCTCCAGCGGCTGCACCATCAGGTCGCCGCCGCCAAAGCGCGGGGATGCGCCGCGGGTCATCGTGTAGAGCACACCGTCCTCGGACATATAGCCGATATCGCCGGTGTGCAGCCAGGTCTTGCCGTCTGCGTGGACCTGCAGTGCCTTGGCGGTTGCTTCGGGGCGGTCATAGCCCAGCATCACGCCGGGGCCCGTCATGCAGATCTCACCGGGGGTATTGTAGGTCAGCTCTTCCTGGGTGCCGGGCTTGAAGATGCTGATGACGCTGTGGATCATCGGCACACCAACGTTGCCGTCACGCACCGGGAACGGAGCCATGGGCAGAGTGGCGTTGGAGCCGGCCTCGCTGCTGCCGTAGCCGGCAGTAAAGCGCAGGTTGCAGTTATGCTGCTTGAGGAACTCCTCAACATTGCGCAGCTGCTTGTTGTTGAATGCCTCGCAGCCGGCGCCGATGGCCAGCATGTGGGACATATCATAGTCAGCCGGAAGACGCTTGCTGCGGCGGATAACCTCCACAAACATGGGGATCAGGGGCCAGTTGTTGGGGCGGTAGCGCATCATTTCCAGGTCAACATCGTACACATCCACAAACGGATCCAGAATGAGCAGCATACCGCCGGCCAGGGGCAGCAGCATCATGGAAACCACAACAGCGATCAGAGCCGGGGGCAGGATGGTCAGCAGCCAGGTGGGGCGGAATTTATCCGAAGATCCATAAAAGTTCATCTGGGCCAGCACACCGATGATGCTGTGTGCAGAATGGATGACCTGCTTGGAAGGGCCGGTGGAACCGCTGGTGTAGGCGCGCAGCAGCGGGCGGTCAATGTTGACAGGAGCGGGCACAAAGCCGCGAAAACGCTGACCCATGTTACAGAAATCAGCCCACATCATGGTATCAGAGCCACGGGCGGGAACATCCGGATACAGGGCATCCAGAGAATGCTGCAGGTAAACCGGCATAGCGGCGCGGTCGCCGCTTTCCAGAGCGGGAACGATAACATAGGTATTCACGTTGGTCTGCTCACGGTAGGCTTCGATTTCGGCCTTGGAGAAGAAGTCGTGAACAAAAATCACCTTGGCATTGGCTTTCTGAACAGCTTCAATGTTTTCTTCCAGGGTGTTGTCACGGCACAGCAGCGAAGCGCCGATGCGCTCGGCTGCCAGCAGCAGATAAATGAATTCCGGCACAGAACGCAGGAACACGGGGATCTGGTCCCCCTGCTTGATGCCAAGCACCTGCAGAGCGCGGGCGGTGGCGTCCACCTTACGGAACACGGTACCCCAGGTGATATCCACGCCATAGTAGTGCATGGCAATCACGTTAGGGTCTGCAGCGCGCACGGAGAGGTACTGCTCCACGGTGCAGGCCGGAACCTGGATACCACGCAGAACATCTGGATAGAACTTCATCCAGGGGCGGTCAATGCTGGGCTTGCCAGTCAACATCGCGTTTTCATTCATTGCAATTTCCTCCAAATGTCTTTCCCTTATAGTTGCAGGGAATTAAATTATCCAAATCAAATCACGCCAAACCTTTATGGCGCTTTTCCCTGCTGTGCACATCGTTGCACAGCGTCGCCGAACCATAATGCTACAATTATCTTCGGTGCTGAACATAGTATACCATTCCTGTTTACGGAAAGCACGAGAATCCCATGGCACAAATTTCCAGAAATTGATTCCGCATGATTCACTTTTTTCACATGGATTTTCACGCTTTGGCATGGAGTTTTCTTGCAATTTCATTTTCCTCGGTGCAACAAAAGCCCCAGCTACCGCAGCAGCCAGGGCTTTATGTTTATGCGTATGTATGTTGTATTTTTAGATTTTGTTCATCCAGTTCTCTTGCAGTTCTTCCATTTCATCACTTTTGGCGCGAGTAATCAGATGGATTCCCTGCAGGACATGATGGATGTGCTCCGCAATGGCGTTGCGCTCTTTTGTCACGTTCTGGTCATCCAAATTCCAGACCTGATCAAAATATTCACTCAGGCGGTCTTCCATCACACTGTTGTTGACCATTGCAATCCGGTTGATGGGGCAGTTGTTATCCAGCCGAAGATACGATGCAGCGCCAGAAAGGAACATATTGGGGTCCGCCACATACTGGAAATCGTTCACAATGCGGCCGCTGATCAAGCGGAATTCAAGTTTTTCACGCTGCTTGCAAAGCTGCAGCACATAGCTGATGCACCGGCTGCGCTGATCCGGGGTAAGGTTGACCTTGTAACTGAAAAAGTCCAGCTCGCCGGAAACCGCCATGGAGGAAAATGCAGCTTCATAAATCAGGATGCGGATGTTTGTTTCCTCCACCACACCTTTGGCAAGGTTGTGTACGCTACGCAGCTCCGCAGGGGTAGCACCCAAAAAATCTTTCAGCTCGGCCTCGTGGGCGGTCAGGATCTCTTCAAACAAGTCATCCGGCAGCAGAAGCTCATTCAGGTGGCCGAACATCCACCGCAGATTGGAGGCCAGCAGCGTGTGCATATAGTCGTACTGGCTGATCAGCTGGCGCATGCTGGTATCGCGGAAAAGCTGGTCATCCCGCACGCAGAGCTTGGAGAAGTTATCATACAGGCTTTCGCAGTTCTGCGGATCCTCGGTGGCGGTAACGGCAGCGCAGCGGCTGTGGCTGACCAGCAGGCCGGTAATGGCAAAATCGCCCTTGACCACAAACACCGCGCGCCCGGCAGCCGCGGTGCTGCCAAACAGCTTGAAATGAATATGGCTGAAGTTGGTCAGCACGTTAATAATGAGCGCGGCATCATAGATGGGGTCCCATTTTTCGCGGCTGATATCGATCATCAGCTTGAAATAGACGTTATCATAGCAGCGCTGGTCCACCAGCTGGCCGTTTTGCAGGTTGGCAACTTTCAGGCGGTATTCGCGCGCCATTTCCATCAGGTCCATCACAGCCACAATGTCCAGCTGGCTGACGCGGCGCAGCACGGGGTGCGCCATTTTGGTCAGGTATTGCAGCATGTTCAGCTCGGCCCAAAAGTCCGTATAGGGGCCAATGCGCGCCTCGCCGCTGTCCAGCTCCTCTTGCAAATAATCATATTCAGCAATCAGGTTATCATAAATGGCGGCTTTCAGGTCACTGGGGATGCTAACGCTGTATTCCCGCAGCAGCAGGTTACGGCCATCATCGGTGGCTTCATCCACCACGCAGGCACTGATGCCCTCCATCACGCGCTTTTCAGTCTTTTTGGCAGGCAGCATGCGGCCGCTGACCCATTTGCTGATATAGGAAACATCGTATTGCAGGCGCTTGGCCAGGGTATAGTTCTTGACCTCCGCAACTTCTAGCAAATGCTCCAGCAGAATACTGAATCTATTTTTATCATCCATTGCACCAAATCCTCTTCACCCATTTAGTTTGCACTTTTCTTTCATTCTATTATACAAGTTCCATATTTCGATTGCAAATTCAAATGATAACAGGTAAGGAGAAAACGAAAAAAATATATTAAAATCTTTCACAATTCGCAGCCGCATTCTTTGGCATCCATGCCAGTTTGTTGCTTTTTTGTTGTTTGAACTGACAAAGTTTGTTTGTTCCGCTTGTGATATCCTCCAAAAATTATACTTCGCGCGCCATATTTACCAAATTTGGCCGCAGCTTTTTAGTAGGTTTTGCCCTTGCACCGGCCTGATGTGTTCGCCATGTTTTTGTGTGTTGCCTTTATTATGCGGGTAAGGTAAATTGCGATTTTTTAATCGTGTACTATTTCTAGCTTTCGGCGGGGTGGGGTCCCCCGCCCTACTGGCCTGGCAAATATTTCATCGAACCTATGCCCAAAAATACAAAAATGCCGCAGCAGACTGTTACATCTGCTGCGGCATTTTTATTTAGAGGTTAATGGGCTGGTTACAGCTCATTGTTCGGCTGTGGGATTACTGCAGAACGCCGGTGTTCTTATCGAAATGATAAGTGCGGCCATCGATGACTGCATCGCCCTTAGCCATGGTGCCATAGATCGGGTCGAAGTAGTAACGCTTGTCCGCGCTCCAGCCCTTGATCATGTGGCCCTGTGCATCGTAACGGACCCACTTGCCGGTACCATCGGCGCGGTCAGCCCACTGGCCAGCTTTGGATTCCTGATAGACATCCTTGCTGGTGGCTTTCTTGCCCTGGTCAACGGCGTCCAGCCAGTACCAAGCGTCGGAAGCCGGGTCATAGATTTCCTTGCCGCGGCCATCCAGGCCCTGGCGAACGCCCTTTTCGTACCAGAAGTCAGCGCCTTTGATGGTCAGCCACTGGCCGTCCAGAGCAATACCGGTGTACTCGTCAAATGCGCAAGGTACACCGTCAATGTCGCCTGTACCCTTAGCCATAGCGCCGGTGATCAGGTCAAAGTAGTAGGTGCCCTTATCGGTCGTCTGCCAGCCCTTGACCATGTGGCCGTTCTCATCGTAACGGACCCACTTGCCGGTGCCATCGGGCTTATCAGCCCACTGGCCGGCGGCGGATTCCTGATAAACATCCTTGCTGACGGTCATTGCGCCGCCCTGGACAGCATCCAGCCAGTACCAAGCGTCGGAATCGGGATCATAGATCTCTTTGCCGCGGCCGGTGGTACCCTGCTTCACGCCCTTTTCGTACCAGTACTTCTTGCCGTTTTCTTCAACCCAGCCGTTCTTCTCGCCGAACTTGGCGGTGTAGTCCTTGCCGTTGAAGGTGACAGCAGCGGTGGTAACGCCGCTGGTCTGCTTTACAGTTGCATCCACGAACTGTGCGCTTGCGCAGTTCTTATCGGTGCAGGTAAAGACAGCCATTGCGGTAATGGTGGTCTTTTCAGCGGCACCGTGAGCGGTGCGCGTTTCGGGTTCAGTAGACGGTGCCTCAGTCGGCTCCGGCACAGCAGTCGGCTCCGGCACAGCAGTCGGTTCCGGCACAGCAGTCGGCTCCGGCACAGCAGTCGGCTCTGCCGGCTTTGCGGTCGGAGTTGCGGTCGGAGTTGCAGTCGGAGTTGCAGTCGGAGTTGCAGTCGGAGTTGCAGTCGGAGTTGCGGTCGGTGTTGCGGTCGGAGTTGCAGTCAGTGCTTCAAACACAGCGCTAACGGTAACATCAGCAGCAGGCATCTTGAAGGTAGCCTTGTCATCGGTCAGGGTCAGCTTTTCGGTCTTGGTATCTTCGCCGCTCTTATAGCTGTAGGTCAGGCTGTCAGCCTTGAGCTGGTAGTTATCAGCTGCCTTAACGGTAACGGTAACTTCGGTGCCTTCAACAGCTGCGGTTGCGCTCACCTTGGTTTCGCCGTTCTTGTTAGCAGTGTCTGCCACAGTAACCTTGTATTCCTTAACAAACTCTGCGCTGACGTTGACAGGGTACGCAGGCATTGCAAAGGTGTAAACATTGGCGTCTTTTTCGTCAACGGTTGCCTTTACGGTCTGTTCGTTGTTGTCAGCGTCTTTGTAGGTAACCTTCACGCTGCCAGCCTTCAGGGCATAGCCGGTTGCGGGCTTAGCAGTCAGGGTTACGGTTTCCTTCTCAGCTGCTTCTTTAGCGGAAGCAGTGATCTCACCATTGGTCAGGGGAGCAACATTGACCGCATAGGTCTTAGCGTTCTTTTCAACGCTGATGGCCACATCGCCGTCCGGCATGGTGAAGGTGTAAACCGTCTTAGCCTTTTCGGTGGTAGCCTGGGCTGCGGCTTCGTCCTGCGCTGCTTCCTGAACTTCAGTCAGAGCAACATCGGTATCGCCGTTCTTTGCGGTAACGGTAACGATATCGGTGCCTTCCTTTTCTACGGTCAGGGTAACGGTATCGTCCTTGATGTAGGTGTTGTTGGTGGTGCCCAGGGTCAGGGTAACGCCTGCAACTGCATCGGGCAGGGTAACGGTGTGGGGAGTGCTTTCGGTTGCAGTATGGCAATCAGAGCACAGGTACACATTGTTGCCAACGGACTTGGTTTCCAGCTCGTCCAGCTTCCAGTCATGGCCCTTGGGCAGTGCGCCGTCAGCGTACACCTTTTTGTCCTTGGTCAGGCCGTACTTGGTGGTGCGGGCCTGGGTGTAAGCGGGGGTATCGCACCATGCTTCAACGGTAACATCGGTGGTTGCGCCGCTGCTCAGGTCGCTGACCATGTCGGACATCGGCATGGTTTCAACCAGGTTAGCGCACCACATGAACTCTTCGTTCTTGTTCTTCTCGTCAGAGCTGCTCATGTTCTGGTTGTAACTCGGGTTGTAGTTCCAGGACTCGTTCTTGTAGCTCTTACGGTTTGCATAAGAAGTGCCGGCGGCATCGGTCTTGACTTCTGCCTTGCCGTCCACCAGTTCCTTATAGGTGTTGGACAGGTTGGTGCCGACAGAAACGATCAGCTGATCCTTGGTGGTGTTGATGCCGGTGATCACAGTCTGGCCCTGCTGGGTGGTGGTAGCAAAGCTGTAGCTGTCACGCAGGGTCAGGCCAGCCAGAGGATGGTTCTTGAAGGTACCCAGATACTTCACACTGCTGGTATCCTGGGCGCTATCCATGATAACCATGCTCATGCCGGGAAAGTGGGTATCGGGAACCATGTTGCCGTCCTTATCCTTGGTCAGCTTAATGCCGCCATAGACGGTGTTGTATTCCTTCACTTCTTCCACTGCGCCGGTGGTCGGGTCCATACGGTAGATGGCGTTGTTGACGTTGAAGTACAGCTTGCCATCATACAGTGCGGTAGAGTGTACCAGTGCGGGGTAGATCCGCTTTGCAGCAGCGTCTGCCAGGCACTCGGTGTTCAGGTTGTTTTCAACCTTGGTATGCTTATCTACTGCACTGGTATCGATCTTATAGATGGTGCCAGCTTCGGCCAGAACCTCGGCATTGCTGTCGTCATCATTGAAGTTGCTGCTGGTTTTCTTCAGATCGTTGTAGTACATCAGGATGATATCAAACGGGTCATCCGTCTTGGTAAAGCTGCTCATGCTGAAGCCGCCGGGTCTGCTGCTGGAATCCTCTTTGCGGATATAGTAGTTCGCATTACGCGGACGTGCTTCCAGAGTATCGGGGCCCTGGCTCTGCATCTTCTTCATGAACTGCTGCATCTGGGAGTTGTTACCAGAGCTGCCGGAACCAGAGCTGCCGTTGTTGCCGTTCTCGGCCTGCTGGCGGCGCATGTTGTTATACAGGTTCTGGTTGGTCGTGGTATCAACGTAATAGAAGTAATTATCGTCGAAGTAGATGGGGCTGCAGATAGAGGTGAACCAGGTATCCTCGTAGCAGGTATCGGTGTAACGGGTCTCGTTCTTGTTATCCGCCTTGGTGTAAGAGTAATGCGGCTTGCCGTTGTTCAGCACAACATTGCCGTCTTTATCCACATCGGGATTCTTGTTCTTGGTGTAGGTGTAGCCATCGTACAGCGAGTCAATGTAATCATAGTACTTGCTGTAACGGCCTTCCAGACCGGAGGGAGAAACCAGGAAGTTGACATGGCGCAGGTCGCCTGCGTTCTCAACGCGGGTCTGGGCCATGCACTCGGTGTTCACGTCGTCATAGCAGACGTCAACATAGTACCAGTTCTTGTTGGGTTCGCCGGTGGTCATCGTAGCAGAGTTGCTGTCGCCCTGCAGCTTGTTGACCTTGACTGCGTTGAAGTAGTGGACGTTGTTGAACATGCCGCCGCCGAACGCATTACCGGCAACACTGGTATCAGAAGTATTGCAGTAATACAGGATCTGGGCAAAGTCAACAACAGCGTTATCGCCTACTTCATCGGGGGTCTTCCAGCTGCCGTCATCATTCTTATAGATGCTCTTGTTGTCAGGCAAATTCTGGACCATGTAGTTAAATGCAGATGCATAGCCCAGGCAGATGCAGCCATACTCAACGCCCTTAGCGCCGATCTCGCCGCCCAGCAGGGCACCGAAAGCAGTCGTCTGGATGGGGTCGTTGTTGCCGCCGCCGGTGATATCGCCCATGGAGCCCATATCGAATTCTGCAACCTGGGAGATCCAGTCGTGCAGGATCAGCAGCTTGGTGACATAGTCAGCGTCACCCAGCTTGGCAACCTGTGCCAAGCCTGCATCACGGATGGCTTTCAGAGCTTCGCCATAGTTCATGACGTAAGACATGAACGCCTGCGGCAACATGTTCAGCATGAATGCCATGGTGGTCGGCGGGACATCATCGTTCGGATCAATGCTGCACAATATCTTGATTGCGCCCATGGTGCCGGTGATGCTGCCATCCTCGCCCTGCTTCTGAACGCCCTTGGAGGTCCAGAACGGGGCAACCACGCCGAAGTACTCTGCTTCGTCCTGGTTGAACTGCGACAGCTGGAAGTAGTAGTAGTTCATCTGCGCAGTGGAGACATCGTAAGTATTGGTGACCTGGTTGCCCTGGTCGTCCACATACACGGCAGTCTTCTGGCTGTCGTACAGCAGCAGGCTGTTCTTGCCCTTGTTGTCGCCGCTCTGATAGGTGAAGTTCACCTTGCTTGCGTCAACCGGGTTGTTCTGCATATCGTACCAGTTGCCGCCATCCATTGCGGACACCAGGGTAACGCCGGTGCCGCCGGAGGTGGTATCCAGGGTCGGGGTGCCACCCACATTGATGTAGACGGAATTGTCATTCTGGTCTACCACAACGCTGACCGGCATGGTCATTACCGGCTGGGTTTTGATTTCTTCGCCGCAGACAGCGCACTTGAAGGTGATGCTGGTGCATTCCCAGTCAATGGTAACGGGAGCGCCAGCAGAAATTTTGCCGGTTTCGCTGTCATAGAACAGCTGGGCGTTGCTGTAGTCAGCGGCCAGCTCGCCCTCGACCTTCTTCATTTCCCAGTTGAAGGTAGCAACAAAGTTGCCATCTGCATCCTTGGGCACGGCATGGCTCTGGCAGGGCAGGGCGGCAATGTCGTCGGTGCGGGTGGTGGGTTCCTTGTATTCCTTCTTAACCGGGCTCTTGTCAGCGGGCACGCTGGCAGAGTAAACGGTCTTGCCGGCAACGCCGGGCTTTGCATCGGTGGTATCCTTGGTTACGGTGCCTTCTACCTTCTGGTAGGCATCGCCCTTTTCACAGGTATACACAGCGGTGTAAGCCCAGCCGTCATCGGTCTTGGTCCAGTAACCATCGGGGGTTTCCTTCCAGGTATGGGTGTGGCCATCCGCCGGGTTGGTGTCATTCCAGTACCATTTCGGCTCGCCATAGGTATGGCCGTCTGCAGCAGCGCTGGCAGCAAAGGTATCGGAGTTTTCAGCAACGTAAGCCTGTGCGTAGCTGTCAGCCTGCTGCGCAATCACTTCATCATCGCTGTTGGTCATGGACTCCATCGCAGAGGTCATGCCGGAGCTGCCGGTAAAGGTAACGGCGGTCACAACGCCTGCGGCGTTCGTCTCATAGCCCAGGTCGGTAACGGCGCTGGACAGATGATACGTTTTGATGGTGGCAGCCATCACCGATGCCATCTCGTCCTTGTTCAGGCCATAGGCTTCGGTGTTGATCTTGCCGGCTGCGGCGTTGGCGTACATGGCATCGGCCAGTGCATTTTCCAACGCCGCAAGGCTCATGCCTGCCTTGCTCTGTGCAGTCGCTTCCAGCTTGGCATCGTCCTGCTCCAGTTCATGCACTTCGCCCTGGGCAGCCAGCGTTTGGGCTGTCTGCTTGATCAGGTCTGCGGTGCTGGTGAACTTGGGCAGGGACTGCACAGCGCTGGCCGCGCTTGCTGCGCTAGCTGCAACAGACTGCGCTACCGAAGAATCAATCTTGGTAGTTTCTGCTGCTGCGGGAAGCGCCACGCTTTGGGCAACCATGGCTGCAGCCAGCACGGATGCACCAAAACGCTGAAGGGTTTTCTTCATAGTTTTATCCTCCCTTAAGTGTTACTACTTTCCCCTTTTGTGTGAAAAGTGGTACGGCAGATGTGCGGCACTTTGCAGGTGTTGATTGCAAAACGCCTGGTTATGCCCCCTCGGTCTGGCGATCCCTTGCCGGGCTGCGGCCTGCTTTTGGGGCTTTTGGCCCCGGCACAGCGGCTGACAAAACGTTGTACCGGCTGCATGCCTTGGTCCCGCAAATGATAACCATTCCGACACATCTAGGTATATACATTATATCACAGTTGCCAGAATTTGCATAGTTCATTAGAGCGGTTTCTAGGTAAATTTTTGTCCTTGAATCAACTGAAACCTGTTTTTCGCACATTATTTGCGTTGCGGTGCGGTGACCCTTTGGCGGTATTTATTAACATTTTTGAATGGTTTATTCCTGATTTTATCAAATGATTAAACATTTACCCTGATAATGTTCTTTGCAATCTCTTAATACAATCATCCGGTATTGTGATCGCGCATTTTTTGCCATTTCGGTTTGGCTTGTTGTTGAGAGATTTGGCAGAGATTGGAGGAAACTTGAAGGGAAAATTGGAGGTTGAGAATTGCCCATGCCCATTATAAATTGTACCGTAGAGAGCGTTCCTGACCGTTCCGAAAACTTAGGGCAATACCGCATAATTCTAAGTGCCGATACGGCGAGCGAGGTGCGGCAG
>ERZ773103.4100-NODE-4100-length-11045-cov-19.915378_pt1 | contig 11045 bp, 19 predicted proteins | sample MGYA00511118_ERZ773103 | MGnify/ENA primary metagenome ERZ773103 (study PRJEB29015, sample SAMEA2737821) | human gut metagenome | biome: human gut; feature: human-associated habitat; material: faeces | place: China | collected 2012 ... | reverse complement strand
TGTAAAGGTGGAGACTTGTACTACCTTTACACCTTAACGAAGGCTAAGTTATCTCCCTTCATAAAAGTTTATTTAGGATGGAATCCTAAATAAACCTTGCTAAAAAATAACGACCTTGACAAGTGAATAGACTTATTTATTTACTTGTCAAGGTGGAAGATTTTTTAGCTTTCATTTAAAAAAATATTTTCAAAAACTACGAGCTTGATAAAGATCATAGAATGAAATGGCATGGTCTTTGTCAAGCTGGAGAGTTTTTGATCTAGTTGTATAAAACAAAATAAAACCGGACATTTGTCCGGAATATTTAAATACAAAGAAATTTTTTTACTTTTTCCTTGATTATTTTTTCATCAGTTAAAACTGTACATAATCTTTTTCTTATATCTAACCTTTGATTGTCTACAGTTCTTATATCACTTAGCTGCAATCTACTTCTAACTCTTTTATTATTCATTTTCACTTCAATATCAAATTCATAGGTAGAATTAATGTTATCATCTTTTATTGATGTACACGGTACAATAACTGACTTACATCCTACTGTTTTTAAAATATAACACCAATGTCCATCCATCAATTCTTTAGGAAAACCTCTTCCAATATTGAAATATGCTAATTTATGTTCCTTTGGCATTTTATGACAATTATAAAATGTATCTTTTACATTACCATCATGTACTAAATTACAATAAAAATATTCTAATTGATTTGTTTGATGAACTAAAGAACACGTGTATTTTTCAACATCGTATATACCTGTTTGACTAAGTTTATTTAATGATTTATATAATTGATTAATATTTTGACTTACTGACATTTTCTATTTCCTTTAAACTATAATAATTTTATGGTTAATATAGACTTTAAAGAATCTATACTAACCATTATCAATTTAATCATTAATTAAATTTACTCTTTCTAAATTATCAATAATATCATTAAATTCCTCAATCAAAGAAACATCAATATCTCCTTTATCTTCCATCATTTTAACTGTTTTCTTTAAGGCTTTTACATTTCGTCTAATAGCATTATTAATATCTTTATTCGTAATTTCTCTTTCAATTTGATTATTACTATTATCAGTGCTTGGCTGTTCTAAAAACTCTTTTTTTAGTCTATCTACATTTCGACCACTAATTCCAACTTTATTTCCAATCCATTCTCTTTTTTCTCCAGCAGGTCTTTGACCTTTTTCAACCATTCTTTTATAGATTTCTTCATATAGCTCAATTTCTTTAATCATAGTTTTTTTTGTTTTATGTCTTTGAATATTATCATGTAATAACATTTCTAATTCATCATCATTTTCATTTGGTTTATCAACAACGGTAACATTGAAATTACCCTCATGTTCCCCTTTTTCAACTAAACTAATGATAGCACGATAACGACTTTCTCCACCAATAAGAGTATATTTACAACCATCATTTTTACTTGTATCTTCGTATACTGTGGCATTTTCAAGTTGTCCATATTTCTTTATCGAATTTGCTAAAGAATCTATAACTTCATCTTCAAAATGATACATGTTCATTGGATTTGGTCTTACATCCTCTACATTAATTGTGATGTTTCTTTTCTTTCCTTGTGTCATACTTCCTAATAAGCTCATTTTATATTTCTCCTTTGTTTTATATTATTGAAGCTTCAACCCTCGCCTCACCTTCTAATAGAACGTGCCTGAGGGAAGTGTAAAGGTGGAGACTTGTACTACCTTTACACCTTAACGAAGGCTAAGTTATCTCCCTTCATAAAAGTTTATTTAGGATGGAATCCTAAATAAACCTTGCTAAAAAATAACGACCTTGACAAGTGAATAGACTTATTTATTTACTTGTCAAGGTGGAAGATTTTTTAGCTTTCATTTAAAAAAATATTTTCAAAAACTACGAGCTTGATAAAGATCATAGAATGAAATGGCATGGTCTTTGTCAAGCTGGAGAGTTTTTGATCTACTCTTATAAAACAATATACAAATTATTGAATGCTAAAGATTAACAAAGCAATAATTACTATCGAAATGGTCTACACATTCTTTTATAGTTATTTTTGGAGAAAATACTTCTCCTTTTTGTGTGCAATAACCAAATTGACATTTTTTTACATCATTATGGTACAATACTAAGAATTCAGTTCCTTTTTTTATATTTTTAAATACTATATACACTTCTGTGTACGGATCATTTTTTACGGTATAGATTGAATCAAATATTTCAAATGATGACACATCATAGCCATCTTTCTCTATGAAATGCAAAATTATTAAAGTATCCATTATAGGAAAATTTTGTTTAAATACTGAATTAATAAAACGTTCAGGAATATTTTTATTTTCTATTTCATCTTTTAAATATGTATATGGCATTTCATTTATAAGTTTTCTTTGTCTACCACTATTGGTTGATCCTATAATTAAATTATCTTTTGTTTTTTTATTTTTTAAATTCATTTTCATCATCCTTTCTATATCCACATAATTCAGCAAATTCATATTCATTAAGATCAAGTGCTTTTGCTATCTTTACAACAGTTGAGATTTGGGGATCTTTTCGTTTGTTATTAACGATATTCCAAATGCTTTTGTTTTCTATACCAGATAGTTTACTTAATCTATACATAGAAATATTTTCTTTTTCCATTAGGGTTTTCAAAATATTTATATTCATAAAATTTCTCCTTTTTAAATGATTTCTATTCATCTTACCTGCCTCTTTTTAGAACAACAAGTCTACCAAACCGTTAATCTGTCAAATCTTTATCCACTCGTATTTATACCTTCATTTATTATTCCGGACATTTGTCCGGAATGTCCTGCAGTTTTATTTCTTTTTTATAAAATCTGTCATTTTCAAATGGAATCTTATCATCGTAAACCAAAAGTTGCATCATAACAAAAAATACGAAGCGTTAGTCGAATAATAAATAGAACAAATGCAGTTATAATAAAAGATTTTGTAGACATAATAATTCTCCTTTCTAAAATCACCTAGCTCCATAAATATCATAAAGGGCTTTATCATAATGATAAATGCAAACTTCTTCAGCAATTTTTCCTATTCCACTTGATTGCATTTCAATTGAAATCATATTGTCACTTTGAGGAGTTGGTGTATTAATATAAGAAATTCTTTTAAATCGAACACTTTGCATTTCTCCGTTTGCATCCATATAGTCAAACAAATTTAACTTAAAATCAATATGATACAATTTATTCAGTTCTGGAATTAAATTTACTAGTTTTTGAGTAATAACAATTTTCTCAATGTCTTTGTTCTTTTTAAAATATTTTCTAATAATATTATATATTTTTTTCATTTTCATCATCCTTTCTATATCCACATAATTCAGCAAATTCAGCATCAGTTAATTCAAGTGCTTTTGCAATTTTTACAACAGTTGTCATTTGCGGTTTTGTTGTTTTACCATTAATAATACGATTAAGCATTCCATCATCAAGATCAGCTAATTTACTTAATTTGTAAATACTTATATTTCTAGTTTTTAATTTTGTTTTCAAATAACTTATATTCATATAATCTCCTTTTTATTGAATAACTGCTAATTAACAGTTATAATAGTTTCATATTTTTATGAAAGGCGGTTTTAAATTGAAAGATATAAAAAACGCACAAGAACTTCTTATTTTTGTTTTTGATTTTTTTTCTAAATTGTTGAAGAAGGTAAGTGAAATTTTCGAGAAAATTAATATTTTGTTATCAGAATCAAGGAAATTCAATTTGCTTATTTTTATTGTTTTAATAATTAGTATTTTATTATTTAAATTATTTATTTGTTTATTTCCTAGTCAAGTAATTGTAATTATTTATATATTAATTTGTTTAACTTTTTCATATAGAATTACATTAAAATTTATATGTATGATTTTGAATCTTTTATCTCAGTTCTTTAAACATGCATCTATATTCGTTAGAATAATTTCAGTTTTTATTTTTATTTTTGGTATTTTGCTGATGTCAATGATTACCTCTTTTTTTATCTCCACTTGTCTTTCATATAAAATCTTTAGCAGCTTAATTACCAAAGACTATTTTATTTGGTGGATTTTGCTTACACTATTAATTAGTGTAATAATTATGGGATTCATCGCTTATGGATGTAGTATTTACATAGTGCACAATTATAAAAAAAGCTATGAGCAAATAATAATTTCGTTTTCTTTGGAATTTCTAACAGGTACATTATTTACTTTGGTCGTTGGACTAAAAGATGTAGTATCTGCATCTTTAATAAAAATATTAACAAGTAATTTAGGTGAAAAAACAATAATTCTAATTGAAAAAACAAGCGGTATAAAAATAGCATCTTTAATTATTACCGTTCTTTATTGGTTATTTTCTTTGATTTTTTGTTTTCAATTAATATACAAAACAATCAAGAAAGTTAAACAAAATAACGTATCTTTGTAAGTATTTTTTTTGAACACGATATAATTAATAAAAGCTATACAACTATATAATACCCATTGATAACAACTTAATTGAATAAAACATCGAATCCCATTTATTTTGAAAAATGGGATTAAAATTGTAAATAAAGACATTATACAGCTAAAAATTAAAAATCCCTGACATATATATATGGTAAAGTTTAAAATTTTTATGAAATATAGGAATGTTTTAGTAAATATGCTATTATTAATTATTTTAATGATTTTTTTAGCTGTAGTTTTAAAAAAAGGCACATAATCAATAATATTTAATACAACAATATATATCAATACTAAAAAAGCAATGAATTTTATCTTATATTGATAATTAGGAAAAGCGAAACCTAATAATTTTATGAGATTTTTCTTTATATTCATTTTTTAATCTCCTTTCTAAAGATGGAACTTTTTCCTTCTTTCTTTATTTTTTAGCTAAATTTTTATATATGTCAACGAAGTAAATAGAGTGTCAAAAAGAATACGATATTACAAAATAATAATGTTAAGATTCTTTTTATTAGAAAATTTGTCCATAATGGTTTTCTCTTGATCGTAACTATAGATACTAATGCAAAGATAAAATCAATAATTAGTAATAGTGTTATTTGTTGATTTTGATTCATTTTCGTTCTATTCTCCTTATTTATATGAATTGCAATGCGTTAATGATTACAGCTATTATAAAATAGCTAATTTTTCTTCTTTTTTAATGTTGGTATTTTTAATAAGTTTTTCTAATTCTAAACATGCATTATATTGAGAATTAGAAATAGAATTGATAATCAAAATATTATCATTATCTTCTCTCTCTATATATTTGTAATAATAAATCATAGTTAAATCTTCTTTAATATTTACATAATTTTTTATTTTTCTTTTTTTTATATTAAAGTCTTCTTCATAAAGTGTATATTTCTTTTCAATGATATTTTTACTTGTTTCATCTACATCACCAATTAACAATGTTAGATGCTTTTGATCATAGGACAACTCAACATTCTTTATATTGTTTTTACCGCAGTATATTTGATTAAATAATATTAATAATATTTCATTATCATCAGTCAATATAGTGTATAAGTGTTTAAGAATACTTGTTTGACTTTTAGAAAAATGTAAACTTTTATATTCCATCTTTATCATCCTTTCTATATCCGCATAATTCAGCAAATTCATGATCATCTAGATCAAGTGCTTTTGCTATTTTTAACAGTGTGTCAATTCTTGGATTTTTTACTTTTTTATTTAACAAATCAGTTAATCCACCACTACTAATCCCTGTAATTTTGCAAAGCTTGTATCTTGTAATCTTTTTTTTATTAAGTAGTTCTTCAAAAAAATTTTTATTCATTATGTTGTTCCTTTCTTAACTTTTTGCGTAACTCACTATAATGAGCTATAATAAACTCTATAAGAGGTGATTTATATGAATATTACAAACGGAATTAACAATATAATAAACATATACAAAGAAAGCAATTACGAGGTTGTTCGCTACAATTTTAACTACAACAATCACAAAGTGTCTCTATTTTATAGCTCTTTACATGGTTTAGATACACAAATCCATATTAAATTTTATATTGATAAAAATCAGTACTTTCTACCTTTTGATATTGAAACAAAAGATTATAATAACTCCACTATTAAGACCATAAATCCATATTTAGGCGATTACTATAAATATATAATGCCTATTTTCAAAAAAAACGAACGTTCTCTTGTACCATTTTTTGAATATTTATTTTCAAAAATAGAAAACATTAACATTACTGAAATTGAAAACTACAATTACGAACAATTAAAAAAACATGTCAAACGTATGCAATATCCAAAAACATATAAACCATATTTTGAAACAACAGTAACAGCAAATATCAGCAATAAAATGGAAGAAAAAATAAGAAATATCTACGGTCTAAAACAGTCTAAAATTATCATTGAGTTTCTACAAAATAATCATTTAACACTCCGTTACACTAACGATATTGAAAAAGCAAAATCATTAACTCTATTATTGAAAAAAACATATAATTTGAACCTAACAATTAAATAATTTTCGATATTCTATTATTAATTTGTTTGCATCATCAATACTTCTTTTTCCAAAAAAATAATTATAATATTTTACTTGCTCATTAGTTAAACTAGTAAAATTGAAATTTGTAATTATAAAATCACCATAAATTGCTGCGCCACTATTATGCTTCTTTTCTACCATTGCATATAGTGGTCTATTTATTTCCTCATTGCTTCCATATTGCTCATATCTACCAATCCACATGCAATCTCTTACTAAATCTAATTTTGTAGCATATACAGATTGTGATCTACAATATGCAATATCATTTTCATTTAATATTCTAAATTTTCTTCCAAACATTTTTGTTATAACATTAGGAATATTATTTGTTTCATGAATTTGAGGCAATTTATTTTTCTTTATTAACAAATATTTCATCCTAATCATCCTTTCTATATCCGCATAATTCAGCAAATTCATCATTTGTTAGATCAAGTGCTTTTGCTATTTTTACAACGGTCTGAATCTGTGGACTTTTTGTTTTATTGTTAATAATTTGATTAAGTCGTCCATCACCAATACCACTGATTTTTGATAGCCTATAAATACTTATATTTCTATTGGATAAAATATTTTTTAAATAATTACTATTCATTTTATTTGCTCCTTATTTTATTATCTGATTATATAAGATTAAGTAATACTAATTTCTTAAAAAAATCTTATTACTAAATAGAAAATACCTATTGTAGATATAAATATATAAATAAGAGGAAAATATTTTTTTAATGGTTCTTCTATCACTGGTTCTAAAATCATATATAATAAATAACCGATAAATAGTATTGGAACAGGGCTCATAAAACATGATAAAGTATCATTAACATAAAAATCACTGTTATAATTCATTGCGTATATATTTATTACATAAAAAAGAATAATTGATAAGATTAATAATTTAAGTGTTTTTTTGTTTTTCATAACGTTTATCCTTTATTTGATATTGTTTGATTTTTTGAAGTTACTTACTTCATTTTCAATTTTCTTTAGAAGATTCTTTTCTCTTTCTAAATCTTTTTCATTAGCATAGGATTTTTTTATATAAACATAAGGTCTTACTATATAAAATAGAATTGCAAGTTTTACAATTTGAATATCTTTATAATAAGTTGACATTATAATCCCTCTTTTCAAATTCTGTTATTTAACAAAACGATAATTTGTCCTTTTTTCCTCATTAATAATAATCTTTATACCTTTTTTATATGCTAGTAATGTATGTACAACATCATATAAGAATAAAAGTGACCAACAAATAATTCCTATCAACATTATTGTTTTGAATATTTCCTTCAATAATATCATAGTTATTACTTCATCTTTTATAAATGTAAGAAAATAAAATGCTAGAACAAACAAAATTTCAGTTATAAGCATTTGACGTATTATTCTAGATTGACAATTAGAATCCTTAACAAAAATATACATTTTATAAGAAGCAAAAATTACAGTAATATAAAATATTACTAGTTCAACCTTTGGAACAATTATAAAAATCATTTCTAACCTATAATACAAAAATGAAAAAAGACAAATTACAAAAGCAATTAGAATAGTTTCCATTATATCTTTTAAAAAATTTATTAACATTGGCATTATAAATTCAATTGTTGATGTTTCTTTATCAATATGACATGTTGCTGGATTTTCTTCATTTTCTATAGGTGTTTCTTTTGACCAAATTTTCATTTGTGGTATTCCGTATTTATTTTCTACAATCCATTTTTTAAATTTCATTTTCTACTCCTTATTCATAATCATAACCTTTTAAAATTCCGGACAAATGTCCGGAATCACTTTAATATTCATCACATTTGTATTCTAGATCTTTTATCTCTTCATTAATTTCTTGTACTAAATCAAATATATCTTTTGGTACTGTTGAATCATCACCATAATAATGATCAATTTCTTCTATTAACTCTTTTAATTTTCTTTTAATTGCTGATTTTTTAAAATCTTTATTGAGTACAATATCATCAAATTTATTACAATATTCTTCATACATATCTTTAGTAATTTCTTCTCTTGCATCTTCAAAAGTCGCTTCTTCATTAATTTTCTTTAACTCTTTCAACTTTCTATTTACATCTTGAATTTCTAAAGATGTATCAGCAATTACCATTACTTCCTGCATTGTATATCCAAGAGTTTCAATCAAGAAGTATCCAATATGATTGAGTTCCTTTGCTTGTCTTTCATATGTTTTTACAGCTAGATCACGGTCATTAACCAGCTTTTTGTATTCTTTTTTCATTTCTAAATAATTTTCAGCAGCCTCAGCTACAGTTTTGATTGCATCAATTTCTTCATCATTATCAGTATAATGAAATGATACTTTCATATCCTTTGATGTTCTATTTAGGGCTTCGATTGAATCCTTTAATTTAATAATTTCTTTTTCCATAATAATTAGTATCCTTTCTATTTTTTTAAGATGGAACTTGTTCCATCCTTTATCTGTCTTGCTCTACTAATGCTACAAATCCATTGTAAGAATAAACAATGTAACTTCCTTCTAGTTCAAGAGCCACATCATTTCTACAATCACAATCATAGATGTTGAATTTTCCATCAACTGCCACTTGATAATTCATCATATGATCCACAGCATTAATATAAGGGTTGCCTTTCAAAAAAATTGCTGTTTTAAAAACTCCATCACCATATCCATTGCTTACACATATAGAAAAAGTGTCATTGCCTATTTTCAAATCACCTCTATCAGAACAAGTAACCTTTTTAATTTCAGCTTTATTCATTACATAATGATAATATTTATCATATCCTTCATAAAACAGACTTTGTTTTTTCAATAATTCTCCATATGCTTGTGAATTCATAATATCTATATCTTTTGTACTAAAATATAAGTTTTCAAAATCTTCTGTATTTTTTGCTTTATTTAAACATTCTAAATACCATTGATTATTTGATTTAGCACTACCCCCTATAGTATTTTGCATACAACTTTTTACAAAACTATCAATTTTTAAATCTTTTTCTTTCATAATATTTCTCCTTTATTTTATATTATTAAGGCTTCAACCCTCGCCTCACCTTCTAATAGAACGTGCCTGAGGAAAGTGTAAAGGTGGAGACTTGTACTACCTTTACACCTTAACGAAGGCTAAGTTATCTCTCTTCATAAAAGTTTATTTAGGATAGAATCCTAAATAAACCTTGCTAAAAAATAACGACCTTGACGAGCGAATAGGCTCGTTCATTTGCTTGTCAAGGTGGAAGATTTTTTAGCTTTCATTTAAAAAAAGTATTTTCAAAAACTACGAGCTTGATAAAGATTATAGAATGAAATGGTATGGTCTTTGTCAAACTGGAGAGTTTTTGATTTAACCTTAAAAATTTTCTTCCTGTCTTTCTAAAATTTAACAAGTAAGTAATATGCAATTATTACATAAAATGGATAACATATTATTATACCTACTATTTTCTTTATTTTTCTTTGATAGACTAACTCATCCATTGCTTTTATAACAATGATTAAAAACAACAGAACTACTGCAAACAAGTAAACATAATTAGTGAGCATTTCCATCACCCCTCTCTTTGATTTTTTAAATGTTATTTGATAACAACTCATACTGAATTCTTGCTCTTTGTTCATCACTGAAAACAAATGCTTTTCCACTATCTTTTGAACCTAATACCCAAGTCGTTTCAAAACCATAATTGTTAAATATACCAGTTTCTTGCAACCAGATATTCTTATTTGTCATTCTTGCCATTTCTTGAATTTGTTGATATACAACATTTTTAACAGCAGTAAAACTATGTAGATTTCCATATGTTTGCATAAGAGATATTTCAATAAGTCTTTCATAATCAATCCCACATATAACCAATGATTGTAATACATCATGATATGGATAAAATTCTTTATCAAACCAATCATTTATGATGCTCATTAATACATTTTCTAATTCATTAAGATTTTCTCTATATTTTGCAAAGTTTTGATATAGCGATAGATCTATTACTTCATTACTATATGGATTTTCAAACTTATCTGATCTTAAAGCACTTTCTATCTTTTTGATCATGCGATAATAGGACTTTCTTAAAAGGTAATTGTCACGATCAAATATCTTGTTAAAACCCATATGACTGATAGAATCATCAAAATATTCGGATGGAACATTGTACATTTCTCTATTCAATGTATTGATCAACTGATTTTTTATTGTTATTTTTCTCTTTGAAAGTATTGAAACTTTTTTTGGTGTAGTAATGTAAGAGAAGAATCTTCTCTTGTTGTATGCCTTTAAAAGAGTTCTTTTTACATACTCAACACATTTTTTCAGCATTTTCAAAAACTTGTTAAAAGATGTATATTTGAATATTTCCTTTTCTACAGGAGAACAGAAGAAATATTGATATATTTGATTTCCCTCTTTATCTAGTTTAGGATCACCTTTCTTATGTAATAGAATTGCATCAGGATCTTTCTTACTGCATCTCTTCTTTGTTTCATCATTCCAGTAATAATCG
>ERZ773103.4097-NODE-4097-length-11058-cov-3.725439_pt1 | contig 11058 bp, 7 predicted proteins | sample MGYA00511118_ERZ773103 | MGnify/ENA primary metagenome ERZ773103 (study PRJEB29015, sample SAMEA2737821) | human gut metagenome | biome: human gut; feature: human-associated habitat; material: faeces | place: China | collected 2012 ... | reverse complement strand
CCCCACAGAAAGGCTTCACCGCACCATCTGAATATACATGCAGACTGCATCGATGGAGCCGCTCAATATTCAGATTCATGGCATCCTGAAAGGCCATGGCGGACAGCGTGAGGCTTTTGTTCCGGACAAGATACAGGAACGTATCAAAATCCATTTCTTCGGATAGCGCCGACGGAGCAGCATCCGAAGCGGAACGCCGCCAATGGCGGGCAACATACTCCCGATTTGTCCCAGCACTGGTTCGGCCCATGGTCTGTGAGCCGGAAGAAACTGGGCAGAGCTTGCCGGCGCTGTTTTCCACAAATGCACCATGAAAGCCGCAGAGCGGATGGTCACACCGGGAGGGCCTGAAGCTCTCTATGGGCAGTTCTGTCTGACGGGAAATGGCCGCAAGCAGCTCATCCAACGTAAACCGCCGGTCTTCCCCAGGGATGCCAGGATACCGGCCAAAGTAGGATACCGGTTGGAAATGGATCCCCCGGACAGCGGGCATCAGGCTCTGTCCCAGACAGATCAGCGCACCGAGATCCTGGTCATTGATCCCGGGCACCACCGTTGGCACCAGCGTCACGCCCATGTGCAGCCGTCCGCACACCTCGATGGCCCGGAGCTTCTTTTCCAGCAGCGGGTGTCCCCGCAGAGTCTGGTAGATTCGGTCATCTGTGCCGTCAAACTGCAAAAACACAATGTCAAGTCCTGCCTCTGCCAGAGCTTCGGCATATCGGGGATCCTCAGCAAGGCGCAGGCCATTGGTGTTCACCTGAACATAGCTGCAGCCCGCTTCTCTGGCATAGCGAACCAGCTCGGGAAGGTCATCCCGAAGAGTCGGCTCTCCGCCGGAAAGCTGCAGCAGAGGCCGTTCACATTTCTTCACAATATCCCGAATGCTGGCCTTCAGGGTGTCCAGCGGCGGTTCTGTCTCCTGTTCTCCGCCGGAAGCAAAGCAGAACTGGCAATGAAGGTTGCAGCGTTTTGTCACCTCCAGCAGGACACAGCAGCTTTCGGATTCATGCTCCGGACAGAGGCCGCATTGTCCCGGACAGGACATCCCCTGCCCGACTTTCAGCGGCGAACTGTTTGCCGCCCATCGGTCAAAATCCAAACACCCGCGCCAAACAGGCGCTGTGAAAATACCGTGCTCGGGACATTCTTTCTTCAGGGATATGACACCATCCTGATCCCGGAGCAATTTCGCCGGGAGGTTCTTCATGCATACCGGACAAACGGATCTGGTTTCCCGGATCATTTCGGCCATTCTCATCCCCCCAATCCAAAGCACTCTTTCTTGTATACTGAAAGAGATAATTGATAGGTATTCGACACTGTTTCGATTGCCTCAGAAAGCATATCATCCATCTGCTCCGGCGGATAGAATGCGCTGGCATTCAGCACAACAGCAAGCTCTTTGCAAGGGTTTACAAACCGGTGGTTAATCTCAACGGGTCGTCCGGCCTCAAGAAGATCCACCTTCCCATATTCCCCCTCCGGGTTCCATGCCAGCAGCTTCAGATGCGGAATGCTTCCGTCAGTTCCCGATATTCGCGCCTGTACGTCCTCTGCAATTGCCATGAGATAGCTGTTTCCGTCAAAATCATTGCAGCAGACGGTTGCATAATACTGCATGTTAAATTCACTGACTTTACCCATGACCCGGGTGAATTCCACGCCGCCATAGCCAATATCCGGGTTCCGCAGAGACGCTGACCCGTTTGTCAGCCTCTGAGCCAGCTGCTCCAGCCCCTGTCCCGTCAGGGCGCTGATGCAGATGACTTCGGCGCTGGGATTGCATTGCCGCAGGAAGTCCTGCGCCAGCCGCTGCTCCGCCGGTCTTAGCAGATCACATTTGTTCAGGACAATCAGATCTGCCTCCTTCAGCTGCGCCTTCAGAATATAGGCATAGTCACAGTCCCGGCCCCGACGCAGCTTCTCCACCGAACAGGGCTCCACCAGCACGGTAAAGGGAGCCAGCTCACACACCTCCGGGTATTGCTCCCTCAAGGTATGGTACACATGCTTCAGAGCGCCAACACCAAAGCCCGGAATGTCCGAAATCACCAGATCGCATTCCCCTGTGAGGAACAAATGATTCAGTCTGCTGACAAGGTTTTCTGTCTGATAGCAGATACATTCCCCGGTCAGCTCATATGCATTGCAGCCAGAAAGCCGCGCAAACCGATCATCTGCCAGTCCCTGACCGCCAAGATCATTGGTAATCATCGCAGCTTTTCCGTACTTCGCCGAAAGCAGATGCGTCAAAGCCATCATTGCGGTCGTTTTTCCCGATCCCAAAAATCCACTGAAAACTGCAAATTTTTTCATACGCTCACCTCTTTTGCTTTTTCTGTCTCCATAATTATTATACTTTGCAAAAACACCCCGGACAAGCAAACCACGCACAATAATGCATTGAATCGGCTCACAAAATATTGGCACAATTTCCCTTTCTTCAAAAGAGGTGGAATTTCCAAAAAAGGTGCCGCAAAACCCATTGCAGCACCCCGGATGATTTCAGGACTTTGTCAGAACAAGATCCGGCTCCAGTTCTGCCCAACGGTCAATTCTGCGCTGCAGCTCGGCCTTGCTCTCCCAAAGGTCGCCGCTGATGTATGCGTTTGCGCGCAGCAGCAGGTCGGCTTCCCGGGCATTGCACACACAGATAATCAGATCGGGGTTGAAGTCGCAGTCAGCCATCGGCGCGAATGTAACATAATTGCAGGAGCCTCTGGTTAGCCGGGGTAGCATATGATACAGACGGGCATTTGCTGCGGGGGAGCGGAACACTTCGAAGTCATAGCCTGCCCGTCCGCTTCCCTCCAGCCTTGGAATGTCGATCATGCCGAGCATCATTTTGCCCATGCAGTCGTCATTGTCGATGGTGGTGTAGAACTTGCGGCCGCTCTGTGCCTCCTTGACAAAGGAGCAAAGCGCCATTGTCTTCTCGCTCTGCTCATATCCCTCCGGCTTATCGAAGCTGTACTTCATTGCCACCGCAGGATAGGGCAGCTCCAGTTTTGCAAACACCTCTTTGCCAATGCTGATAACATAGTTTTGCTCCCCTCTTTCTTTCACGAGACACTTTATAATATCTGATGATCACAGATGGTCACATCTCATTGCCAAGCTCCCAATCAACACTTTGCTACAACACCATTATGCAATTCCCCCGCCGAAAAAGGAAGTAACAAAAGCATATGCGTCTTTCACAATTTGTTTCATTTCCCCATGATAAATCCTCTTCCATCCTTCAAATTGGTGAACTGACGGCGTCCTTTCACCGGAATTCCGCCAGGCAACCGCGAACCTGGTTCAGCGGGGTCCAATGAAAGGGATGCGGAATTTGGTCGCCCACAACTACGGAAGTATGAGCTGGGACATTATCTGAGAAACTGCTGTTGCGGATATTTCCGCGCTGAAATCCTTCTGCGACAAGATGTTGGATTTAAGGCCTATCAAGAGATAACACCAGATATTATGGTGGTCGATGAAAGCATACAACGAATCCAGGCCAAAATAGATGGGCAAGGGTAAAAGAAATAAGTCATATTACATTTGATGTGAGTATTTCAATTTTGAGGGAGAGAGATGAATCGAAACGATAGTAGGCGATTCCCAATTCCCAATACCCCCCTCGCATTTATCAATTCTCGAAAACCATTGATTACACAAAGGTATTTCGATGCATCTATAGTGTTACGATAACACAAATCGCCGCCGTTTTCTTCGGAAAACGTCGTTTTTTCTACATATTTAGGGCGGTTTATGTGGGGAAATGTTCGAGGGATTTGAGGGCTGTTTTGCGGATGCAAGCCCTGACCCAGATTGTGACCCAGACGGGGAGGCACTAAAGCAAAGAATCTACACTTACGCCCCATTTAAAAACACTTTTTTTAAGTTGTATGTTCATGGGGCTGTACCAGTTCTAATATGTGATTGGCAAAAGGGCGCCTCCAAGGAGGGCGCCCTTTTGTAATTCTGAGTTTCATATATATCAGCAGCTTTTCCGCTTTTGCAGAGAAGTTGAAACCTCGGTTTTCACGGACACATGGTCGCTTTCGTGGATCAAACTATAAAGCCTGCGAACTGCAGCCTGCCCCATATACTGTTTCGGAACATGGACTGTTGTGAGTGCCGGTTCGATGTACGTACACACCGGAAGATTATCAAATCCAACCACTGCGACGTCCTGGGGGATTCGATACCCTGCTTCTTTTAATGCCCGAACGGCACCGACAGCGATTAGATCATTGTCCGCAAAATAGCACTTAGCAAGCGGCTCATTGCGTGCAAGCAGTTCTCTCATATCCGCATAGGCCCCTTCTACCGAGGGGGTCAGCTGATGCACCACGCAGCGGGATGATGACATGCCGTTTTTACGGATCGCCTTGTAAAAGCCATCTGCCCGTTCCTCAAAATTATTGATGGGATATGAGGAGTGAAGATACCCCGGCTGCTGCGCTTTCTTATGAATCAGATAGTTTGTTGCGGTATAAGCCCCCTGTACATTGTTGATGAGAACACTGTCAATATTAATCTCTTCAAAATAATTATCCAGCAGCACCAGGGGAATCTCGCTGTTTAGGAAGGACTGCAGATCATGGGCCTGCATTTCCGTCCCAAGCAGAATAATGCCAATGCATCCAATTTTTCTCCAGCTTGCAAGCAATCCCGCAATATCATCGCTCTCGTGCAGATATTGGATGCTGAGATAACAGGATAGTTCCTTACAGGCCGCATCAACGCCCTCTGTCAGCTGGGAGAAAAATGGCGTATCGCCCACAACGGCACCATGTTTCTTATAAATCACAAAGTAGATTGTTCCGCGGCTTGCCGCAGGTTTTGTATTCATGTGCTTGGAGAGATCATATCCATACGCCTCGGCTGCAGCCAGAACCCGCTTGCGAGTGGCGGTACTGACACCGGGCTTATGATTCAGCGCCAGAGAAATCGCAGATTCAGATAAATTTAGTTTTTTTGCCAATTCTTTCGCCGTTATCGCCATATCGGATCCTCTCATTCTGTTGTTCTATGGACAAATTATATTGTGTTTAGCGAATTTAGTCAATAATTTAATTATTTTCACTAAATTATTTATTTAAATTTAGTTCCGTGTCCCCTATAATTTTTTTGTACACAACCAGTAGGAGGCGTTGATATGGAGCATATGGTTCTGGGCTTTGCTCCCACCAGACGGAGCATCTTTTCCGCACCAGACGCGGTCAAATATGCAAATTTAACCAGGATAAAACTGCAGGAATTAAACATAGACTTCGAAGATGTGGATGACATCAACGAGGAGGGTCTGCTTTTTTGTGAAGAAGACCGTCTGAAGGTACTTGAAAAATTCCGAGCCAAGGGTGTAATCGGGCTTCTGTTGGCCCACTGTAATTTCGGAACAGAATATATCTGCGCCAGACTGGCAAAGGACCTGGGAGTTCCGGTTCTCCTATGGGGACCGCTGGATGAGCGCCCCGAACCGGATGGAACTCGTCTGCGGGATTCCCAGTGCGGCTTATTTGCCACCGGCAAAGTCCTCCGGCGTTTCGGTGTGCCCTTTACCTATCTGACCAACTGTCGGTTGGAGGATCCGGTGTTTGCGCGGGGCATCAAGGATTTCCTAGCTGTGTGCCGGGTCGTCAAAACATTCCGGAATACCCGCATTTTACAGATCGGTCCCCGGCCTTTCGATTTCTGGTCCACCATGTGCAACGAGGGGGAACTGCTGGAACGGTTTCATATTGAATTGTCCCCCATTCCGTTGCCGGAACTGACGGCAACGGTCCGGCAGGCCATTCGGGATAGAGGTGACGTACAAAAGGCGATCGCCTATTACAAGGCAAATATGGACATCCAAATCAGCGAGCAGCAGCTTGAAAACGTAGCCGGACTTGCCGTTGCAATGCAGCGGCTGGCAAAAAAATATCACTGCAATGCCGCCTGCATCCAATGCTGGAATGCTTTGCAGGACGAGCTTGGCATCATGCCCTGCGCCGCAAACGCATACTTAAACGATATGGGCATTCCCGTTGCCTGTGAAACCGATATTCATGGCGCCATCACCGCACTGATGGTGGAGGCTGCAGCCAACGATGGCAGCCGCAGCTTCTTTGCGGACTGGACCATTCGCCACCCGGATGTGGAAAATGGTGAGTTGCTGCAGCACTGTGGCCCCTGGCCCTTGTCTGTGGCGGGGGGCCGCCCTTGCATTACATATCCGCTGGCTTTCAACTATCCCGGTGCCATTACTGCGGAAGCCAGACACGGAAATCTGACCCTTGCCCGGTTTGACGGGGACAACGGCGAATATTCACTGCTGCTCGGAAACGCCAAGGGCATTGACGGACCCAAGGGCATGGGCACCTACCTGTGGATCGAGGTGGACAACATCAAACGGCTGGAGGCCAAAATTGTGGAGGGGCCGTATATCCACCACTGTGTCGGCATCCATCAGGATGTTGTGCCCATCCTGTATGAGGCCTGCAAATACATCGGTATCCGGCCCGATCTCTATGACCCCATTGAGGAAGACGTCCGGGCCTATTTAAGGGGGGAATAGACATGACCATTCATGAATTGAAGGAAAAAAGCTGGACCCTCCGGCAGGACATTCTGGATATCATCATGTCAGGCGGCGGCGGTCACATCGGCGGCGATATGAGCGTGCTCAATGCGCTGCTGGTCCTCTATAAAAACCATCTCCGCATTACACCGGAACTCGCAAATGACCCTGACCGGGACCGCTTTGTTTTGAGTAAGGGACATGCCATGGAGGCCTATTATGCGGTTCTCGCAGACTGTGGCTTTTTGAGTCTGGAAAATATCAAGTCTCTGTTTTTAAAGTTCGGCTCACCCTATATCGGGCATCCGAACAACCAGCTAAACGGCATTGAAATGAATTCCGGCAGTTTGGGCCATGGATTACCTGTCTGCGTGGGCATGGCCCTTTCCGGAAAGTTGAGCACAAAAGCATACCGGGTCTATACTATTATGGGCGACGGCGAGCTGGCCGAAGGCAGCGTGTGGGAAGCGGCGATGGCAGCCGCTCACTATCATCTGGATAATCTGTGCGCGGTGATCGACCGAAACGGATTGCAGATCTCCAGCTCTACCGAGGACGTCATGGCCCAAGAGGACCTGGCCCAGCGCTGGAGCTCATTTGGGTGGAATGTGATCCGTGTTAACGGAGACAGCATCCCTGCTCTGGACCAGGCCTTTTCTCAGGCCGCAAATTACAAAGGAAAGCCCACAGTCATCATTGCCAATACCACCAAGGGCTATGGCAGTCCAGTCATGGAGAATAAGGCAGACTGGCATCACCATGTGCCGACTGCGGAAGAATATGACCAAATCCAAGCGGACTTTGCAGCCGGAAAGGAGGCAGCACGCCATGCCCAATAAGATCCCAAACCGTCAGGCGATCTGCGACGTATTATGTACGCTGGCCGCCAAAGACAAGGATATTGTTGTTCTGTGCAGCGACAGCCGTGGCAGTGCTTCCATGACCCGGTTTGCAAAGGAATTCCCGGCACAATTTGTAGAGGTCGGCATTGCAGAGCAGAATCTGGTCAGCATTGCGGCGGGGCTTGCCAGCTGCGGGAAAAAGCCGGTCGCCTTGTCTCCGGCCAGTTTCCTTTCCACCAGGAGTTACGAACAGATCAAGGTAGATTGCGCGTATTCCAACACCAATGTAACATTGATCGGCATTTCCGGCGGCATCAGCTATGGAGCCCTGGGCATGAGCCATCATTCCGCCCAGGATATCGCCGCCATCAGTGCAGTTCCCAATATGCGGGTGTATCTGCCCAGTGACCGGCACCAATCCGGATGGCTGATCAAGACCCTGCTGGAGGATTCAAGCCCTGCCTATGTGCGTATCGGCCGAAACGCCGTGCCGGATATCTATGACGAGAACAGCAGCCCCTTTGTCATGGATCAGGCGGCAGTACTCTGTGGGGACGAAACGGATGTAGATGCTGCCATCATCGTCTGCGGAGAAATGGTATATCCGGCCTTGCAGGCAGCGAAAATTTTAAAGGAACAAGGTATTTCCGCCTCTGTTACGGATATGTATTGTGTCAAGCCCCTGGATCAAGCAGCAGTGCTGCGTGCAACCAAACACGCAAAGGCTGTGCTGACCGTGGAGGAGCATTCTCCCTTCGGCGGGCTTGGCTCTATGGTCTCCCAGATCATTGGGGCACAATGCCCGCGCCTTGTGAAAAATCTTTCTCTGCCGGACAGTCCGGTGATCACCGGAACCTCTGCCCAGGTATTTGCGCACTATGGCCTGGATGCGGCGGGAATCGCAAACTCGGCAGCAGAGCTGCTGCGGCAGGAGCGCTGATATGGAAAAGCGCTATATTCTTTCGGTGGATCAGAGCACCCAGGGCACAAAGGCCCTTCTGTTTGACGAAAACGGGACGCTGGTGGCGCGGGCTTACAAAAGCCACCGGCAGCTTGTGGACGCAAACGGCTGGGTGGAGCATAACCCGGAGGAGATTTTACAAAACACTCTGTCTGCCTGCCGGGAAGCAATCTTATCGGCAGGGATCGAGCAGCACACTGTGATTGCCATGGGGCTGAGCAATCAGCGTGAAACCGTTATGGCTTGGGATAAGGCCACTGGTACACCGCTGTATAATGCCATCGTATGGCAGTGTGCCAGAGCCAGTGAACTGTGCGCCGGTCTTTCGGTGTTTTCAGAGACCGTGAAAGCGAAAACCGGGCTGCATCTTTCCCCATATTTTTCCGCTGCTAAGCTGGCCTGGCTGCTGCAAAATATCCCCGCTGTCAAAAATGCGGCGGAGCAAGGGACCCTGTGCTGCGGCACCATGGACAGTTGGCTTGTATTTCGGCTAACAAAAGAGCATGCGTTTAAAACAGACTACTCTAACGCATCCCGCACCCAGCTGTTTAATATCCACAGCTTGGAGTGGGACAGGGAGCTGTGCGGGATATTTGGAGTCCCCGATGCGGCACTTCCGCAAGTTTGTATGTCGGATTCCCTGTTTGGAACCACCAACCTGGATGGCTTTTTTGAAACGGCAATCCCGATCTGCGGCGTACTGGGAGACAGCCATGCGGCACTTCTGGCCCAGAACTGCCGGGAACCGGGGGATGTAAAAGCCACCTATGGCACAGGCTCCTCGGTGATGATGCAGACGGGCATGCTGCCCTATAACAGCAGCAACGGTCTGGTGACCAGTCTCGCGTGGGGTCTCGAGGGAACAGTCTCCTATGTGCTGGAGGGAAACATCAATTACACCGGTGCGGTGATTCGTTGGCTCAAGGACATCCAACTGATCGAAACGGATGCCGAGAGCGAATCCCTGGCCTACCGTGCCAACCCAGAGGACCCGTGCTATTTCGTTCCTGCCTTTACAGGCTTGGGCGCTCCTTATTGGGACAACGGCGCCACAGGAATGTTTACCGGCATTACACGGACCACCGGAAAGGCTGAATTGGTGAAAGCAGGGCTGGAGTGCATCGGATACCAGATTGCTGACCTGCTGACGTGCATGGTACAATGTATCGGAATCCCGCTGACGGGGCTCCGGGTAGACGGCGGCCCTACCGCCAATAAATATCTTATGCAGTTCCAAAGCGACATCGCAAATACATCGCTTTTGGTGTCAGCGCTGCAGGACCTCTCCGGATTTGGAGCGGCCATTGCGGCCGGAACGCACATGGGCCTGTATAACGGGGATACATTGAAACAGAGCGTCCGTTACACCGGTTATCATCCCAGAACGGACGATGCCTGGCGGCAGGTAAAGCGCAGCGGCTGGAAAGATGCTGTTTGCCGGGCACTATCCAAAGACGCAACGACGATAAATTAAGGAGGTATCACCATGGGGGCATTAAGCGTATCGGAAAATAAACGAATGTTCCTGCGAAACGGGAAGCCGTTTCTCTGGTTCGGGGACACCTGTTGGAGCGCATTCACAAATGCCACAGACGAGGAATGGGACGCCTATCTGGACTACCGGGCAAAGCAGGGATTCAATATTCTGCAAATCAACGCCCTGCCGCAATGGGATCGGTGCAAGGTAAACGGCAGCCTTTACCCATTCCCTGTGGATGAGACGCTGCATTTTGACTATTCCAGGATCAACGATGCATACTTTGAACACGCTGCAAGGATGTGTGCGAAAGCCACAGAACATGGCTTTATTCCAGCTATCGTAGTCATGTGGTGCAACTATGTGCCCGGCACATGGGCCTCCGGCGTGGACGCCAACTTTATCATGCCGGAAGCATATGTGCCCGCCGTCGTGAAGAAGATTGCAGATACGCTCAATCCTTTTGATCCGGTCTATCTGATTAGCGGTGATACCGACTGGAAATCGGATGAGACCATTGCGCGCTACCGTCTGGTTTCTGATCTGATGGAGGAATATGCGCCGGATACGTTGAAATGCTATCATTTGGCCGGATTCAGCGATGAGCTGCCGGAGGAAATGGAGCGGCACGCAGATATGTATATCTTCCAGTCCGGCCACAACCCCGAGCAGCAGGGCTGCGCCGTCACATTGTCCCAGAGCTTTTATCGCCGGACGCCAACCAAGCCCGTCATCAACAGCGAGCCGTGCTATGAGCAGATGGGCTACAGCCGTCTGGCCTACGGACGCCATCGGCGGGAGGACTGCCGCCGTATCCTTTGGACAAGTCTGCTTTCGGGTGCTTGTGCGGGCATCACCTACGGCGCCCACGGCGTCTGGAACTGGTATAAGCCCGATATGCCGGAGAATCCCGTCAGCGGCGAGGGATTTTTGCAAGCGCCCCTTTGCACGGACGCTTTGGGGCTGCCCGGCGCAGAGGATTTCGCTTTTGCCCGACGACTATGTGAGGATTGGGGTAGATGGGATTTTACCCCCTGCCCGGAGGTGCTGCTTGCCTACCGAGAGGAGATTCCCGCCGCCCGCAGCGGTGTGCGCACCGTGCTGTATCTGCCCACAGCGGCACCGCTACCACTGGCAGATACCCTTTCTGTGCAAAAAATATACTTTATAGATTTGGAAACCCGAAAAACACTGCCGGCGCACTGCCTGTACAAGTCAGGGG
>ERZ773103.4096-NODE-4096-length-11059-cov-3.685569_pt1 | contig 11059 bp, 9 predicted proteins | sample MGYA00511118_ERZ773103 | MGnify/ENA primary metagenome ERZ773103 (study PRJEB29015, sample SAMEA2737821) | human gut metagenome | biome: human gut; feature: human-associated habitat; material: faeces | place: China | collected 2012 ... | reverse complement strand
GGCAAGGATTGTGTAGCGCAGATTGTCACCTTCGGTACGATGGCGGCGCGCGGTGTCATCCGCGATGTCGGGCGTGTGATGGATCTTCCGTATGCGCTTTGTGATTCGATCGCAAAAATGATCCCGCAGGAATTGAACATCACGATCGACAAAGCGTTAAAGATGAATCCGGAGCTGCGCAAGAGCTATGAGAGTGACGAGCAGGTGAAGTATCTGATCGATATGTCGCGAAGACTGGAGGGACTGCCGCGCCACAGCTCGATGCATGCGGCCGGCGTTGTCATCAGTCAGAAGTCGGTGGATGAATATGTACCGCTTTCCCGCGCATCCGACGGTTCGATCACAACCCAGTTTACGATGACGACATTGGAAGAGCTGGGACTTTTGAAAATGGATTTCCTCGGACTCCGTACGCTGACCGTGATCCAGAATGCCGTGAAAATGGCAAAGAAACGTATGCCGGATCTGGACATCGACAAGATCGATTATAACGATCAGGATGTGCTGGATTATATCGGAACGGGAAAGACCGACGGGATCTTCCAGATCGAGAGCGCGGGGATGAAAAGCTTTATGAAAGAGCTGAAGCCACACAGTCTGGAAGACATCATCGCCGGGATCTCCCTGTACCGTCCGGGACCGATGGATTTTATTCCGCAGTATATCAAAGGAAAAAATGATGCAAATTCGATCACATACGACTGCCCGCAGTTAGAACCGATCCTTGCGCCGACTTACGGCTGTATCGTGTATCAGGAACAGGTGATGCAGATCGTGCGGGATCTGGCGGGGTATACGCTCGGGCGAAGCGATCTTCTCCGCCGTGCGATGTCGAAGAAAAAGGCGGATGTGATGCAGAAAGAGCGCCAGATCTTTGTTTATGGCGACGAAGAGAACGGCGTTCCGGGATGTATCAAAAACGGGATCGATGAGAAGACGGCGAACAAGATCTATGATGAAATGATCGATTTTGCCAAATATGCGTTCAATAAATCCCATGCCGCTGCATACGCGGTCGTGGCGTATCAGACCGCATTTTTGAAATACTATTATCCGGTAGAATTTATGGCGGCGCTGATGACTTCCGTGATTGAAAATCCGCCGAAAGTGGCAGAATATATTTATGCATGCCGGCATATGGACATTAAGATCCTGCCGCCGGACATCAACCGCGGCGTGGCGGATTTTTCCGTGGACGAGGGCTGCATCCGGTACGGTCTGATGGCGATCAAAGGCGTGGGACGTCCGGTCATCGATGTGATCGTAAAGGATCGGGAGGAATTTGGTCCGTTTAAGAATCTGGAAGATTTTATCACGCGGATCTCGATGAAAGATACGATGAACAAGCGCGTGATCGAGAGCTTTATCAAAGCCGGAGCGCTGGACTGTCTCGGCGGAACGCGAAAACAGTTTATGAGCATCTATATCCGGATCGTGGAGCATGTGAGCCAGGAGAAGAAATATGCGATGACTGGGCAGATGACGCTGTTCGATCTGGTGGAAGACGACCAGAAGAGTGAGTTTGAGATCAAACTGCCGGATGTCGGAGAGTACGCCAAAGAGACGAGCCTTGCTTTTGAAAAAGAAGTGCTCGGAATCTACATCAGCGGGCATCCGCTGGAGGCATATGAGGAGACGTGGAAGAGGAATATTTCCGCCACAACGGCGGATTTTCAGCCGGACGAAGAAACCGGACGCGCGAAAGTCCGGGACGGGGCAAAAGAGATCGTCGGCGGGATGATCACCGAGAAGACTGTGAAAGCGACGAAAACCAATCAGATGATGGCGTTCCTTACCGTGGAAGATCTGCTCGGAACAGTGGAGATCGTCGTATTCCCGCGGGACTATGAGAAAAACCGGGAATATCTCGAGGTGGATCAGAAAGTATTTGTCAAAGGACGGGTGTCGGAGGAAGAGGAAAAGGCGAGCAAGCTGATCTGTGAGAAGATCATTCCGTTTGAGCGGACGAAAAAAGAACTCTGGATCCAGTTCACGGACAAAGCGGCTTACATGGAACAGGAACCGATCGTATTCGGATATCTTGCCGACTCCGAGGGCGATGATGAAGTCGTGATCTACTGCCAGCAGGAGCGCGCAGTAAAGCGGCTTCCGCGCAATCGAAATATCCGGATCGATCCGCAGATCCTTGGAAGGCTGATGAATCATTTTGGAGAAAAGCGCGTAAAAGTGGTGGAAAAGACTATTGAAAACAAAATATAAATAGGGTAGAATAGTACGAAAGTGTTAAAAAATATGCAAACTTTCTTACTCTCAGTCGAAGAGCCGCATATAGACGGCTATTTGCTGTGAGCGGCAAAAAAAGGATTATTTAGAAAGGCGGAAACAAAAATGGCAGAAGATAAGAAAAAAGTTATTTTAGATGAAATCGAAGATACTGTGCGTACGATCGGCGTATTGACTAGCGGCGGAGACGCACCGGGAATGAACGCGGCGATCCGTGCCGTAGTCAGAGTTGCGCTTTCCAAAGGACTGAAAGTACGCGGGATCAGAAGAGGATTCCACGGACTTCTGCGCGAGGAGATCATCGATCTGTCCGCACGCGACGTATCCGATACGATCCAGCGTGGAGGCACGATCCTCCAGACTGCGCGTTGTCAGGAGATGCGCACGGAAGAGGGACAGCAGAAAGCGGCTGCGATCTGTAAAAAATATGGAATCGACGGTCTGATCGTCATCGGCGGAGACGGCTCTTTTGCGGGAGCGCAGAAGCTTGCAAATCTGGGCGTGCGTACGGTCGGGATTCCGGGAACGATCGATCTGGACATTGCATGTACCGATTATACGATCGGATTTGATACGGCTGTAAATACTGCGATGGAAGCGATCGACAAGATCCGTGATACATCCACATCCCATGAGCGGTGCAGTATCATCGAGGTTATGGGACGCGACGCGGGATACCTTGCGCTCTGGTGTGGTATCGCCAACGGTGCGGAGCGTATTCTGATGCCGGAAGAGCATGACTACAATGAAGAAGAACTGATCAAAGATATTCTGCTGAACAAAAAACGCGGAAAGAAGAACTACATCATCATCAACGCGGAGGGAATCGGCGATTCTCTGAATATGGCAAAGAGAATCGAAGAGGCAACCGGAATCGAGACAAGAGCTTCGATCATCGGACACATGCAGCGTGGAGGAAGCCCGACATGTAAGGATCGTGTGTATGCGTCTACAATGGGTGCGATGGCAGTAGAACTGCTCTGTGACGGAAAGACCAATCGCGTGATCGGATATAGAGACGGCAAATTTGTTGACTATGATATCAACGAAGCATTGTCGATGAAGAAAGAAATTTCAGCGTACCAGTACGAGATCGCAAAGACTCTGGCGCTGTAAGAACCGAGTGGAAAGCCCGGAGAGAGGATATGGGTGTGGAAAGTAAGAAGTCGGCGCCGATCGGCGTGTTCGATTCAGGAGTCGGCGGACTGACCGTTGTACGGGAGATTGTCCGTCAGCTTCCAAATGAGAATATTGTATATTTCGGAGATACGGCGAGAGTTCCTTACGGAAGCAAATCCCGCCAGACGATCATCCGGTTTTCGGAGCAGATCATCCGTTTTTTAAAAACGAAAGAGGTCAAAGCGATCGTGATCGCCTGCAATACCGCTAGTGCGCTGGCTCTCGACGCGGTGCGCGATGAGTACGACATTCCGATCCTCGGGGTAGTCGTGCCGGGAGCACGGGCAGCGGTGGAAGCGACCGTGAACAAAAAAGTCGGCGTCGTGGGAACCGATGCGACCGTGCAGAGCGGCGTTTATACAAAGACGATCCGGGAGATGGATCCGGCGGTGGAAGTAATCGAGAAAGCCTGTCCGCTGTTTGTTCCGCTTGTGGAAGAGGGGTTCAAAGAGCATGTGGTGACGCGGGAGATCATCGAGTATTATCTGGAATCCATGCGGGCGACGGATATCGACGCGATGATCTTAGGCTGTACGCATTATCCGCTTTTACGCTCCAAAATCCGGGCATATCTCGGCGACCGGATCCAGATCGTGAATCCGGCGTATGAGACGGCAATGGATCTGCGTGCGCTGTTAAAAGAACAGGCGATGGAAAATGACGGGACAGAGGACCGGAAAAGCCACTATGAGTTTTTTGTCAGCGACGCGGCGGAGAAATTCCGCAAGTTCGCCAATACGGTGATGCCGTTTGATGTTCCGGAGACAAATGTAGTGAATATAGAGGGATATTAAAGCAGGATGACGAAAGAAGTACTTGTGCGCATAGCAGGTCTGCATTTTGATCTGAAAGAAAATGGTGAAACGGATCTTCAGGAGGCAGAAGACGAAAAGATCGAGATCGTCGTTCCGGGACAGTATTTTCTGAAAAACGGGAAGCATTATATTTTGTATGAAGAAATCGAAGAATCCGGTCTCGGTGTGACGAAGAATACGCTGAAAGTGACTGGGGATTACCGGGTAGAGATGAAGAAATCCGGCGTGCTGACGAGCTATATGGTTTTTGAAAAAGGGAAGAAGTACGTGTCTTCTTATAAAACTCCGTACGGACAGATGCAGATCGGGACAGACACGAAAGAACTGACGATAATTTCGGAAGAAGAGAAAATACGGATCTTTGTGCGTTATACGCTGGAGGCAGAGGATGAGGCGGTTGCCGAAAGCAGGATCCGGATCGAGGTCGTTCCGCGGGAATGCGCGTTTCCTGCCTGAAAGACAGCGTACGGTTTTCTTTATGTAAAATGTTTATTCTGACGGAGAACCGCCAATAATAGGAGGTAAACAATATGAGAATCATTGAGGCAAAGGATTACAAAGAACTGAGCAAACAGGCGGCAAACATCATTGCGGCACAGATCGTTATGAAACCGGACTGTGTACTGGGGCTGGCGACCGGTTCTTCACCGATCGGCACATACGATCAGCTTGTGGAGAAGTATGAGAACGGAGATCTGGATTTCTCAAAGGTTTCTTCTGTAAACCTGGACGAATACAGAGGGCTGGATCACGAGAATGACCAGAGCTATTACTACTTTATGCATGAGCACCTGTTTGACCGCGTCAATATTGATGCAGAGAACACCAACGTGCCGGACGGAACAAACCCGGACGCCGAGGCTGAGTGCAAGAGATATGAGGAACTGATCCGTTCATACGGCGGTGTGGATCTGCAGCTTCTCGGACTGGGACACAACGGACACATCGGCTTCAATGAGCCGGCTCCGATATTCGAGAAAGAGACACATTGCGTGGATCTGACAGAGAGTACGATCGAGGCAAACAAACGCTTCTTTGCTTCCGCAGACGATGTGCCGAAGCAGGCGTATACGATGGGGATCGGAACGATCATGCGTGCAAAGAAGATTCTGGTCGTAGTCAGCGGCGCGGATAAAGCGGACATTGTTGCGAAAGCATTTTTCGGAGATGTGACACCGGAAGTGCCGGCTTCGATCCTCCAGATGCACCCGGATGTAACGATCGTCGGAGACGCAGAAGCGCTTGCAAAGATCCCGCGCTAGACAATCGTCTATGTAAATGATGTGTGAAAGTTGTATTTTCTAAAAAAAGAATAAAAATTCTAAAAGAAAACTATCATCAATATAACGAAAAAATAAAACAATGGTTGACTTCCTTTGTATAATTTGTTATAGTGTGCATATGAAGCGAGACAACTGAAGAGACACGAATGGATTGTTACTGTAAGGCAGGCAAAACCAGTTTTCACAGACCCAACATGATCGCTGGGTTTGTAGAACTGGTTTTTATTATTTTTCGGAAGATCCATGTTCAAAATCTCTTTGGAAAAGCTGATGAGAAAGACCGGGAAAGCATATCTGCTTCGAGATAAAAAAGAAGGATCAGTGAGGCGTATGGTAGTCGATAAGGTGATAAATAATAATATTGTGTCAGCTTTTGATGAGACAGGTACGGAAGTGGTTCTGATGGGACGCGGGATCGGCTTTGGAACAAAGCCGGGGAAGCCGATCGTTCCGGAAAAGATCGAGAAGACGTTCCGGATCAAAAGCCAGAGCGTTGCAGAGCAGTTGAAAGAACTTCTGGCAAATATGCCTCTTGAACATGCGGCGATCTCGAATGACATTATCGCTTATGCGAAAGAACAGTTGAAACTCCGTCTGAACCAGAGCATTTATGTGACGCTGACGGATCATATCAATTTCGCGATCGAGCGGATCGGTCAGGGGATCAAACCGGAGAACGCGCTGCTCTGGGAGATCAAGCAGTTCTATCCGCAGGAGTTCCGTCTGGGACAGTATGCGGTGGAATTGATCAAAGAGCGGCTTGGGATGGATATGCCGGAAGACGAAGCCGGGTTTATCGCCCTGCATTTTGTCAATGCGGAATATGGGACGGATATCCGCGACGCACTGAATTTTCCGAATCTGATGAAAGAGATTCTGGAGATCGCACAGGAATCGCTTCAGATCGAACTTGATGAGAGCACGCTTCATTATGAGCGCTTTGTCACACATGTGAAATTTTTACTGCAGCGGATCTACCGGAGAGAACTTCTGACCAATGAGGAGAAAGAACTGGTGGAGATGATGCAGAAGAAATATCCGAGGGAATATGCCTGCAGCCGCCGGATCGCGGACTATATCGAGCAGGCGACGGAATGTAAGCTGTCCGGAGAAGAAGTGATGTATCTTGCGATCCATATCCGGAGAGTGACGATGGCGGAAGACGCCACGGAATAACACATCAAAAGATCAATGAAAAGCAAACATAAAGGAGGAAATAAACGAGATGTTTGGATTTTTGAAGAAGAAAAAAGTTCCGCAGACATTTGTGCTCGGAGCAATGGCAAAAGGAAAGGCGGTTCCGCTGTCCGAGGTCAACGATCCGACATTCAGTGAGGGAATGCTCGGAGAGGGCGTCGCAGTCATCCCGGAAGAGGGAAAATTCTATGCGCCGTGCGATGGTGAGATCGGAATGGTATTTGATACGCTCCATGCAGTGAGCCTGACCTCCGATTTCGGAGCAGAAGTTCTGATCCATGTCGGACTGGACACTGTGAAGATGAACGGAGACGGATTTACCGGTCATGTTCAGGCAGGGGACAAAGTGAAAAAAGGCGATCTGCTTCTGGAAGTAGATCTGGAGAAAGTAAAGGCGGCAGGATATGATACGATCACCCCGATGCTGATCTGCAATACAGACGAGTATGAGAGCGTGAAGGGATTGTCCGGAAAAGATGTGGTTCCGGGAGACGACATCCTTGCGATCATGCCGAAAGAGTAAAAACAGACAAAAGAGCGAAGCTCAAAAGAAATCATGTATTTTAACCGACAGTGCGTCGGATAAAATAAACAAAGGGATTAAAGAAACAAGTAATGAGAGGTTTTGAGAAGGAGGTACTTTTCATGAAATTCTTACAGAAATTAGGAAAAGCCCTGATGCTGCCGGTAGCGGTTCTTCCGATCTGCGGTATTTTGATGGGTGTAGGTTACTTGCTTTGTCCGGAAACCATGCAGGGCGGAGATATCAATGGAATCGTTCCGGTATTAGGACTGTTTCTTGTAAAAGCAGGCGGGGCGCTGATCGACAACATGGCGATCCTGTTCGCAATCGGTATCGGTGTCGGCATGGCTGATGACAACGACGGTACAGCAGGACTTGCAGCATTGGCTTCCTGGCTGATGATCACAACACTTCTCTCCACAGGAGTTGCATCGATCCTCAGACCTGGTATCGTAGACAACCCGAATATGACACTGGCGTTCGATAAGATCCAGAACCCGTTCATCGGTATCATTGCAGGTATCATCGGTGCTACATGCTACAATAAATTCAAAAGCACGAAACTTCCGGACTGGCTGTCTTTCTTCAGCGGAAAACGCTGCGTAGCAATCGTAGCTGGAGTTGTTTCCATCATTGTTTCCGCAATTCTGCTGTTTGTATGGCCGCTGGTATTCGGCGCACTGATCGCAGTAGGTGAAGCAATCGTGAGCCTGAAAGCAGTTGGTGTAGGTATCTATGCATTCCTGAACCGTCTGTTGATCCCGACAGGTCTGCACCACGCATTGAACAACGTATTCTGGTTCGATACGATCGGTCTTGGAGATCTGACACACTTCTGGGCAGGCGAGACATCCGCAGATGTAACATGGAGCCTTGGTATGTACATGTCCGGATTCTTCCCATGTATGATGTTCGGTATTCCGGGCGCAGCATTGGCAATGATCCATACAGCAAAAGACAACAAGAAAAAAGTAGCGATCGGTCTCGTTGCTTCCGCAGCAGTCAGCGCATTTGTCTGCGGTGTTACTGAGCCGTTCGAGTTCGCATTCATGTTCCTTGCACCGGTACTGTATGTGATCTACGCTTTGTTATATGGTATCTTCGCATTTATTACGGTATCTCTTGGATTCCGTGCCGGATTCTCATTCTCGGCAGGTGCAACAGACCTTCTGTTCTCCGCGTCACTTCCGGCAGCTGCTAAGACATGGCTGATCGTTCCGCTTGGTATCGCAGCATTTATCGTATTCTATGTGGTATTCCGTTTCGCGATCGTGAAATTCGATCTGAAGACACCGGGTAGAGAAGACGATGACGAAGATGAAACAAAAGTACAGCTTGCAAACGACGATTTCACAACCGTAGCACAGATCATCCTTGAGGGTGTCGGCGGAAAAGAAAACGTTGCATCGATCGACAACTGTATTACAAGACTTCGTCTGGAGATCAAAGATTACACAGCAGTTGATGAGAAGAAGATCAAATCTGCCGGAGTTGCAGGCGTGATCAGACCTGGAAAGAATTCCGTACAGGTTATCATCGGAACAAAAGTTCAGTTTGTTGCCGATGAATTCAAGAAACTGTGTAAATAATCTGAGAAGACATATTTGAAAGAGAACATTAATCCCTTTTGGAAAAGACCGCGTGAAAGCGGTCTTTTTGCATAACACAGGAGGTAAAAGAATATGGAGTATGTATTGGAAGCATGCGTGGACAGTGTGGAATCGGCGATCGCGGCACAGCAGGGCGGCGCGAAACGTGTGGAATTATGCGGAAATCTGATCATAGGAGGGACGAGTCCCGGGAAAGCGTTGTTTCAGGCAGTCCGGAAATATACGGATCTGGAGATCCGGGTTTTGCTCCGACCGAGATTCGGTGATTTCTGCTATGACGAGTATGAATTTGAAATAATGAAAGAAGACGTGCAGATGTACCGGGAGCTGGGAGCGGACGGGATCGTCACCGGGATCCTTTTGCCGGACGGAAGACTGGACAGCGTGAGAATGGGAGAACTGATCCGTGAAGCGGGGAATGCGGATGTGGCGCTGCATCGTGCTTTTGATGTGTGCAGCGATCCGTATGAAACGTTGGAGGGTGCGGTCGATCTCGGAATCAGAACGATCCTGACAAGCGGACAGAAAAATTCTGCGTGGGAAGGTCGGGAACTTCTGCGTGAGCTGGTGAGACGAAGCGACGGACGGATCGAGATCCTGGTCGGAGCGGGCGTTTCGCCGGAAACGATCGAAAAGCTGGTTCCGTTTACAGGGGCGCAGGCTTATCATATGTCCGGAAAAGTCACGCTGGAAAGCAGGATGCAGTTCCGGCGCGACGGTGTGAGCATGGGATTTCCGGGATTCAGCGAATATGAGATCTGGCAGACGGATGCGGATAATATCCGCAGAGCGGTGGACGTACTGGAGCAATTTTAGGAAAGGGACATTCCGGTGCAGCATAGGTCTGTTGTTTTTTTGGAGATAACAGTATTGTTATATTATTAACAATAAAAAGTGCCTGAATAAAAATGTGAGAAAATTAACAAAAAATACTTTTCTTTTCTGATTTCAAGGAGTATAATACAAATATAAATAAAAACGGAATGATTTCAAAGCAGGAGGCGTACACTATGAAACTGGAAAAGAAAAAACTGATCGTAAAACGGGAGTACAAAGAAGTTTATAAGTGCGAGGACGGAATCGTTAAGATTTTTGAAAAAGATCATCCAAAGGCAGATGTGTTTAACGAGGCGCTCAATACGGCGAGAGTCGAGGCGACGGGGCTTGACATCCCATGTGTGAAAGAAGTGAGTCAGGTGGACGGAAAATGGGCGATCCTGATCGAATATAAAGAGGGTACGACGCTTGAAGAGATGATGGAAGCTGATCCGGGAAATCTGGAGAAATATATGGAAGATTTTGTGGATCTGCAGTTGGAGATGCACAGCAAAAAAGCGGCAAGGCTGAACAAGCTGAAAGATAAATTGTCCGCACAGATCAACGGACTGAAAGAGTTGGATGCGACGACGCGGTATGAACTTCTGACCCGTCTGGAAAGCATGCCGAAGCATGACAAAGTATGCCACGGTGATTTTAATCCGAGCAATGTGATCTATGGAAAGAACGGTAAGATGACGATCGTGGACTGGGCACATGCGACACAGGGAAACGCGAGCGCGGATGCGGCGATGACGTATCTTTTGTTCGCATTGAAAGATCAGGAGAAAGCGGATCTCTATATGAAGTTATTCTGTAAGAAGAGCGACACCGCGAGACAGTATGTTCAGCAGTGGCTCCCGATCGTAGCGGCGGCGGAGCTTTCCAAGAACAATGAAATTGAAAAAGAATTCCTTATGCGTTGGATCGATGTGATCGATTATCAGTAAAAGGAGTTTCCGGCAGAGAAGATTATTGCGAGCCGCCCCCTCGGAAGATCATTCTGAGAGGACGGCTTCCATATCTTCAGGGAGCGGGGCGGTGAATTCCATCTGCTCTCCGGTGATCGGATGGGGGAAGCAGAGCCGGTGAGAATGCAGCGCCTGACGGCGGATATGTTCCATGTCCGGGTTGTAGAGATAATCTCCGATCAGTGGGGAGCCGAGATATTTCATATGAATGCGGATCTGATGGGTACGACCGGTCTCCAGATGCAGGGAGACGAGGCTGTGCCCGTTTTTTTCTTCCAGCACGCGGTAATGTGTCACTGCCCGTTCACCATGTTCAAAATCAACGACACGCTCGATCACGGAGCCGGGGTTACGCGAGAGCGGCGCGCAGATCGTCCCGGCAGACGGAGTAACGCTTCCGCGGGAGATGGCGAGGTATTCG
>ERZ773103.4094-NODE-4094-length-11069-cov-7.349283_pt1 | contig 11069 bp, 10 predicted proteins | sample MGYA00511118_ERZ773103 | MGnify/ENA primary metagenome ERZ773103 (study PRJEB29015, sample SAMEA2737821) | human gut metagenome | biome: human gut; feature: human-associated habitat; material: faeces | place: China | collected 2012 ... | reverse complement strand
AATTTTAAATAAGAATGAAGCGATGAGACCTGACACAGATTGTGCAAACAAAAAAAGAAAGCTGCCATCCATGAGAGAAAAATTCTCACAGATACTCGAATCAATAATGTGATCAATTTCTATTCTTGGTGTGCATCTCGGCTGATACCACGTGACCGTACTTATGCAAAGGAAATCCTGAACAGCATTGGCGCATCCCAAAGTGTTACGGATCGGGAGCGTGCACAGATTGCGCTTTCATACCATTGCCTGTCTCTGCTGGATGTGTTCTGGGTAAAAGAAGAAAATGAGACTGTCCGATTTGAGGATATCGATCTCTACACACACTCTTTAAGCAATGCTCTTGTGGACATTGCACTGCGTGGGCATCAGATGGCTGTGACAAATGCCCATCTTTTGGCAAATGATTTGTCCACTGGCGGATGCTATCCTAAAGCGTGGGTGCGCAAAGAGGAAGGCTTCTATCTTTATAAAGCTGGCGGACAAGATGCAGTCGAGCGCGAAGTGCTGGCAAGTAAGATCTGCCGATGCTTTGACTGTCATCAGGTTTTGTATGAGCAGGGGATGTTTGAGAATGAGCCGCTTTCTATCAGTAAAATCATGACCTCGCAGCGATATAGCCTTGTGACGTATGCAGCTTATGATGTCTACTGCACAAACCATGATTGGAACACGCTGGATAAAATTCTGGAACTGGATGCCCACGGATACTATATGATGAACATTTTGGACTATCTGGTGGGAAACACTGACCGCCATTGGGGAAACTGGGGTCTGTTGGTGGACAATGAGACAAATCGACCTATCCGTCTGCATGACTTGATGGACTTCAACCGAGCATTCCAGCAGTATGACACGCTGGATGGTGCAAACTGCCTGACTGTTGGAAAGCGGCATTTGAGCCAGAAAGAAGCAGCGATGGAGGCTGTGAGGAAAATTGGATTAAATCAATTTGTTGATGTGGCAGTTGACATTTTTCCTGAATATGAAAACTGGCTGATAAAGTTTCAAGTGCGGCTACATGCTCTAAAAGCAAACGAAAGCTTCAGATAACTTATATCAATTTGAGTACATGAGGAGAAAAAATTATGACATATACAGAAGACTTTAAGTGTATTCTTGCTAAACAGGACAATGTGGTAAATGCAAATCTGTTCATTTTGAGAAATAGCAACCCCAAGAAGATAAAAGTTTTTCCTGAAGAAGTGAGCAGTGTGTTGCTGGAAAAATACTTTGAAACACTATCAGTTACAACAGATGAAAGCGAGTTTGTGGACTTTATTCCAGATACAGTCGAAAAAAATACTTTGCAAGTTATTAATACGGAAGTCCTAGATCTTTGGCCGGCAATGGTGACCGCAAAGGATAGGTTGCAGAATGTGAATAGGGCTGAAATTACAGTTGAAGACTACAATTGTAGTGGAAACACTATAATGATGGACATCGAATTTGATAATGGTGAACATGTGTACTTTCTGACAGTCTATCGTAATGTCGCAGCATGGTATAGAAACAATATTTGCTTTACAAAAAAAGAAACAGGAAAATTTCATCAGCAATCTGGAAATGTGCTAGCATTGACACCATGGGTAGATGCGGTTATCTTTGACAAAAAATGCTATATTATTAACGAAGTGAACTTTAATAGAATATTTAAGTTTGATGAGGTTATTAAAAATCAAGTGGCCGCAAATGAACGGGAAATTCGCAGCATGGGATTTATTGATGACAGCGACATATTCATGGATTTTTTGGTAAAATCGAAGCGTCACAAAAATTCTATGGCAAAAATTATTATGCAAAAACGTCTTGAAAAAATTAGGACATTTTCTCCACAGTATATCAGAGAACAAATTGAGCATCAGCCAAGGTTGTCCTTTATATCGTACACAGAAAATGATAAGATTGTTATAGACAAAAAGTCATTTGAAGCGGTTATGGGAATTTTGTGTGGTCGGATTAATTTGGACCTGATAACAAAGGAGCTGAATGGAATGATGGAAAGTGAGTAAATTTGACAGACTGGCGTTAGCAATAAGTTGCTTTTTGCCACTATTCATTATTTTTGGTTTGGAAAATTTATGTGAAGCAAAAAGTATGTTTTCACCAATTGAAAACATAACTTGGAGACTCTCATTGCTGAATCAATCAAAAGGGTTTTACTTTAATGTCAGTCAATTTTCAATTTGGCTAATTCTTCTTATGGTTGGGATTGTTGGAATTGTCCGATTCCATAGAAAATTTCTGAAAGCTAAAAAGCTATCAAAAGAAGTGGTCGTTTTAGTAAAGGCTGAAAATATCACGGCGGACTATTACTTTACGTATTTTTCTTTGTTCGTGATTTCTTTTTTTAGTGTTGATCCGACAGTTCCTAAAGATGTCTTGATTTTTTCTTTTCTGATGGTGCTGATTATATGGGTTTATATTGTAAATGAAATGTATTTCGTGAATCCCGTCTTGAATATACTACGTTACAAATCTTTTTCTATTGTCTATCATAAAAACTTAAAATTAGAAGAAGATGATGAAAAAGAAATTGAGGAGTTTGAAATTAAAGTGTTTTCGAGAGTGCCGTTAAACAGAATGATGGGCGAAAAACTTTTTGTGACGTTTAGTCAGCATGACTTTTCTGTATGCTATCCAGTTATGAAAGAAGGGCGGTAGGCTATAGAAAAATGTACGTGTTCAATTTGCCGTTTGTAGCAGATCTGTAGCAAATCGAGCCTATTTAACGAATTAACGTTATAAAAATCAAAAAGTCATCATGCATCACACGCAGGGGGTCTGGGGTTCGGGTGCCTTTTTGCTCCCGGGATGTTTGCGTTTGCGCAACAGCCCGGGAAACAGGCAAAGACGGGAAAACCGCGCAGATCACGTTCAATAAACAAAGAAATGGCTGCTGCACCGGGAAGAAACCCTGTGTAGCAGCCATTTTTATTATGGTATAAGATCAGTCCTTCTTCTCGGCGGTGCGGGCAAAGAAGTTGGCGAGGACGGCGCCGGAAATGTTATGCCACACCGAGAACACAGCGCCGGGGATGGTTGCCAGCGGATACTGTGCAAAGTGGGCAGCGGCCAGAGAGGTGGCCAGACCGGAGTTCTGCATACCGACCTCGATGGAGATCGCGCGGCACTTGGTGGAATCCAGCTTCAGCAGCTTGCCCACACCGAAGCCGGTGAGGTAGCCCAGCAGGTTGTGCAGGATGACTACGGCAAGGATCAGCAGGCCGCTGGTCATGATCTTGGCGGAGTTTGCAGAAACAACAGCGCAGATGATGAGCACGATGGCGGTGGTGGAGACCAGCGGCAGCACGCGGACGGCGTTCTGAGTGAAGGCGTGGAAGAAGTGGTTGACCACAAAGCCCAGTGCGATGGGCACCAGCACTACTTTGACGATGGACAGGAACATATTTACAGGGTTCACATCCACGCGCTGGCCGGCATACAGCAGGGTGAGCAGGGGAGTCAGGATGGGTGCCAGCACGGTGGAAACGGCAGTCATACCAACGGACAGTGCAACGTCGCCCTTGGACAGATAGGTCATCACGTTAGAGGAGGTGCCGCCGGGGCAGGTACCCACAAGGATGACGCCGATAGCCAGCTCGGTGGGCAGGTGGAACAGCTGCGTCAGCGCCCATGCAAGGAAGGGCATCAGGGTGAACTGCGCAATGCAGCCGATGATCACATCCTTCGGGCGGCTGAACACCACCTTGAAGTCCTCCGGCTTCAGGGTAAGACCCATGCCGAACATGACGATGCCCAGCAGGGTGTTGACCCATGCGGTCTTTACCACGCTGAAGGTGCCGGGGAACAGCAGAGACAGTGCCGCCACCACAATGACGAGGGCGGCCATGTACTTGCCCACAAAGTCGCTTACTTTTTCCAATGTTTTCATGATAAACTCTCCTTTTTCCTGAACACTTATTTTTGCGGATGCAAAGGCAATGAAACATCCGGAAAATGGCTTTCCCGCAAACAAAAACGCCTTTGCCCCTTACGGTTCGTAAGAGACAAAGGCGTATAAACTCCTCTGCGGTACCACTCTTATTGCCGGTGCAAAGCCCGGCCCCTCAGTGCGCATCCAACAATGCGCGGCCCGTGATAACGGGGGCCTGCCGTTCCCGCTTACTGGGGCGGATCCACCGCCCATTCAGCCGGAAAGCTCGGAGAGGATCTTCCCACGGACGCCCTGCACTGCCTTGCACCAGCCGGCAGCTCTCTGCAGCATTCTTTCCGGGTACTCTTTCTCGTCATAGCCGAATATTTCACTGCCACGGAGTATACTCCCCCGGGGGGCTGAAGTCAAGGGATATGACCCGTCTGTTTTTTCATCTGGTTCATATCATAAATGAAAGCAGCTCATGTGATGACTGCCTCGGCCAGCTTTGCCGGGTGTGGATCCTTTATGAAAAAGGTGAAGTGACCGCTGGCCACTTCACCTTTTTGTGTCTCGTGTATTTTTACTGTTACAGGATGCGCACCCGGATGACGGCGGGGATGCTGCTCAGCTTTTCGCTCAGGCGGGCATCCACGGCACCGGTGGCATCCAGCATGGTGTAGGCCATGTTCTTTTTGCTCTTGTTCACCATGTTTTCAATGTTCAGGCCGGCTTCGGTGGTCAGGGCAGTGATCTGGCTGATCATGCCCGGCTCATTCTTGTGGATGATGCAGATGCGCTTACCGCCGGCGCGGGGCTGGTGCACCTCCGGCAGGTTGACCGAGTGGGTAATGTTGCCGTTGCGCAGGTAATCGCTCAGCTCCTGCGCCGCCATGATGGCGCAGTTGTCCTCGGCTTCCGGGGTGGAAGCGCCAAGGTGCGGGGTGCACACAATGCCGGGACGGCCCAGAATGTCTTCGGAGGGGAAGTCGGTCATGTAGCCGGACACCTTGCCGCTGTCCATGGCTTCCAGCAGGGCGGCGAGCTGGCGGTAAGCGCGGCGGAAGGTGCCGAAACCATATTTCGGCAGCGTACGCCGGTGATCGATGTTGAGCGTCGCGTCGAGCAGACGGCGCACCGGTTTTAAGCCGGTGGCGGCGTTGACCAGGGGGGCAAAGGGGGTGGAAAGGGTACCCATCAGGTCGGTATGGCTGAGGATGGCGTCGCGCAGGGTCGGCTTTTGCTGGCCGTACTGTGCCCGGGCGCGTTGAATGATATCGCCAATTTTCACATCCGACGGGCAGGCGACCTCGCAGCGCTTGCAGTTAATGCAGTACTTCAGCGCCTCGTCGTACAGCGCGCCATCCTTCAGACGCAGGCGTTCGCCGTCCGGCCCCGCTTGTTTCGGGCCGGGATAGCGCGGATTGACCCGACTTACCGGGCAGGTGGTGGTACAGACCGTGCACTTAATGCAGCTTTCAAAACGGGTATCGTTCATGGCCGGCCTCCGGCAAGGGCGTGGATCTGTCTGGCGGCGTGCAGCGCGGTAACGGCGCAGACGCCGCCGCCACAGCCGAGCTGAATGGCATCGAACCCGCCGAGCAATGAGCCGATGGCGAACAGATTATGGAACGGCTGCCCGCCCAGCAGGGGGCGCAGCAGGGCATCGGTTTTCACTCCGAAGCGCTGCCACGGTTGTGAGGCGAAGAAATCGCGCTGGTACCAGCTTTCCCGTGGCAGAGTCTGGTGAAGGTCGAGGCCGAGGATCGGCTCGCGCACGCTATCGCGAGTGGCGACAAGACCGTTGCTGAAAAAGCTGCCGCTGGCCAGCACGGTAAAGCGCGGACGCAGCGCAATATCGCCGTGATTGCGCGTCCAGACCGCCTCGACGGCGTTCTGTCGATGGCTGATTTTCACCACCTCATCGCCTGCGAGCCAGGCGCCGCCCTCGCGAATGAACTGGCGTTGCAGCTGAGAATGCAAACGCATCCCGGGAACCGAAGGCGGCAGCGTCGGCAGCAGACGCAGCGGGCAGGGTAGACGCGCCTGCAGCCAGTGGTACAGGCGATCGTCGGCGAGGCCAAAACAGGCGGGCATGATCAGCAGGTCATACTGCTGCGCCAGCGGTAGCAGCGCTGCATGCAGGGCCGGCCACATATTCTCATCATCCAGGACGCGGGCGATATTGGCGGCGCGAAACTCGGTCGGGTTGTCACGCAGCACATCCAGCAGCGGTAACTCGATTTCCACCGCCGCGGCGGTAACTCCGTGTTGACCGAGCGCGGCGGCGGCGAGATGCGGCTGAAAATCAGCAAAGCCGCTGATCCCCACCAGACAGGCGCCCTGCGACGGCAGGGGCGCGACAGGCACCTCAAGGGGCGACAGCCATGCCGGGCGCAACGTCCCCAGCGGCGTTACCCGCCGGTGCGGCCGGCGCGCATCGCCCTGCATCACCGCGCCGCAGGCGGCCAGCAGGGCTTCGGTCTGTGTCGCGTATTTGAGTACCGCCTCGGCGCCGAGCCGGGAATAAGGGTGTTCAGGAAGCTGTTCAGCGAGCTGCTGCAGACCTTGTGCGACGTCAGTGACGTGATCGCCGTTGGGCAGCGCCGAGAGCAGGTCTAACGACGCGGAGGAAAAATGCAGCGCGCTCTGCCCGCGGCTGATGATGACGCTGCGCAGGCCGTGCTGATTCAGGGCCAGCCCGCACAGCAGGCCGGCGAGCCCGCCGCCGATAATCGCGCAATCAAACTTCATCCCGGTGCTCCTGTGGCAATCCGCACAGGCCGAGGTAGACCCAGCGGGTGAATTCGCTTTCGCGCAGCGCATCGCCCCAGGCGATGGGCTGCACGCCCTTCCAGCGTTCATTGAGAAATTCCGAGAGCTGGGTTAACGACTGCGCGGGCGTGGTGACGTTAAAGCGCTGCAGCAGTCCGGCAGCGCGGCAGGCGCAGAGTTCCCCCTGACAGGTCCCCATGCCAATCCGGGTGCGGCGGCGCAGGTCGAGCAGGGTGTTGACCGCCAGGTTTTCCACCGCGTATTTCACTTCACCGGCAGTGACGGCTTCACATTCGCAGACCAGGCTACGGTGCTGGCGGCTGTCGCCAAGCCAGGACGGGGTGCGATCGCCGTGACGGTAGACGGCCGAGCCGCGCAGCGGGGTGGGGAGGGAGATAATCTTTTGCAGGGTACTTTCCGTTGGCTCCTGTGAACCGGGCAGCGGGGCTTCGGCCGTGGTACAGGGGGTGGTGTTTCCCAGCTTACGACAGACGGCGTCGGTGGCCCACTCGGCCATCAGGCGATAGGTCATCAGCTTGCCGCCGGTGATAGTAATGAAGCCTTCCATACCGTCACGCTGGGCATGGTCGAGCAGGACGATGCCGCGGCTGACGCCGCGCCCGCTGGGATCGTTATCGCTGGCCACCAGCGGGCGGACGCCGGAGTAGGCGCGGAGGATCCGGGTGCGGCCCATGACCGGCGCCAGCTTTTCCCCTTCGCGCAGCAGGGTATCGACCTCCGCCGCTGTTACCCGGTTGTCGTCAATTTCGTCATAAGGAATATGCATTGAGGTAGTGCCGATCAGCGAGATGGTATCGCCGGGCACCAGAATATCGGCGTCGGCCGGCTTACGGCAGCGGTTGATCACCAGGTTGTTAATCCGATGATCGAGGATCAGCAGCGATCCCTTCGCCGGGAACATGGTGATGCGCAGGTCGGCATATTCCGCAATACGCTGTCCCCAGATCCCGGCGGCGTTAACCACCATCCCGGCGTACAGAGTGCGGGCCTGGTGAAGTTGGCGGTCGTATACCTGGACGCCGCAGACGCGATCGCCCCGGCGCAGCAGGCCTGTTACTTCGCAGCCGGTAAGGATCTGCGCGCCGTGTTCGCGGGCGTCGAGCATATTGGCCGCGGTGAGGCGAAACGGGTCGATGGTACCGTCCGGGACCTGCACCGCGCCCAGCAGCGTCGGGTTGACGGCGGGCTCCCGGCGCAGCGCTTCCTGCGGCGAGAGCGGCGTGGCCTCTATGCCAGCCTGCTGACAGGCGTCGATAAAGGTTTGCTGCCATGCCAGGTCATCTTCAGGCAGGGTGATAAACAGCCCATTGGTCGGTTCAATACAGTGGCGGGCGATGCGGCGCAGGATGCGGTTCTCACTGATGCATTCGCGGGCGGATTCGTTGTCGGTCACCGCGTAGCGGGCGCCGCTGTGCAGCAGTCCATGATTCCGGCCGGTCGCCCCGGTGGCGATATCATGGCGCTCAATGAGCAGCGTTCGTAATCCGCGCCGGGCGCAGTCGCGGGCGATACCGGCGCCGGTTGCTCCGCCGCCGATGATAATGACCTCGCTATCAATACGTCCCGTCATCTTCAGCTCCTCTGCTTTCGTTTAACACCATTTAGCCACAATTAGTAAGGTTATTGTTTGATTTCGAGCATATTCGCGCGTTATTTGAGCGTGTTATGTGATTTCGTGCTCACATTGGAACGTTTTGTCATATTTCTGTAACAAATTGTGCGATGTTTCACAGTATCAACTCTACGTATTGCCTACCATCGCGACCATATTTGAAGTTGGTGATTAATCTGGGATTTTGTCGTGACGTCAGTAGAAAACAGCAAGGGCCACGGAGGCTGATATGTTAAGTATTTTTAAACCCGCCGCGCATAAAGCGCGTTTGCCAGCAGCGGAGATTGACCCGCTATATCGCCGATTACGCTGGCAGATTTTTATTGGCATCTTTTTTGGTTATGCCGCCTACTATTTGGTTCGTAAGAACTTTGCCCTGGCGATGCCTTATCTTATCGAGCAGGGGTTCTCTCGTGGCGACCTCGGCTTCGCCCTTTCCGGTATCTCCATCGCCTATGGATTTTCGAAATTCATCATGGGATCGGTCTCTGACCGCTCGAATCCGCGCATTTTCCTGCCGGCTGGCTTGATCCTCGCCGCGCTGGTGATGCTGGTGATGGGCTTCGTGCCGTGGGCGACGTCCAGCATCATGATAATGTTCGTGCTGCTGTTCCTCTGCGGCTGGTTCCAGGGGATGGGCTGGCCGCCGTGCGGCCGGACCATGGTGCACTGGTGGTCGCAGAAAGAGCGCGGCGGGATTGTCTCGGTGTGGAACTGCGCGCATAACGTCGGCGGCGGCATTCCGCCGCTGCTGTTCCTGTTAGGGATGGCGTGGTTTAACGACTGGCACGCGGCGCTGTATATGCCGGCATTCGGCGCCATTCTGCTGGCGATTTTCGCCTTCGCAATGATGCGCGACACCCCGCAGTCCTGCGGTCTGCCGCCGATTGAAGAATATAAAAACGACTACCCGGACGATTACAGCGAAAAGCACGAAGAAGAGCTGACGGCGAAGCAGATCTTTATGCAGTACATTCTGCCGAACAAGCTGCTGTGGTACATCGCTATCGCTAACGTCTTCGTTTATCTGCTGCGCTACGGCATTCTCGACTGGTCGCCGACCTACCTGAAAGAAGTTAAACACTTCGCGCTGGATAAATCCTCCTGGGCCTATTTCCTGTACGAGTACGCGGGGATCCCGGGCACGCTGCTGTGCGGTTGGATGTCGGACAAAGTGTTTAAAGGCAACCGCGGCGCCACCGGCGTGTTCTTTATGACCCTGGTGACCATCGCCACTGTCGTTTACTGGCTGAACCCGCCGGGTAATCCGGGCGTCGATATGGCCTGTATGATCATCATTGGCTTCCTGATCTACGGCCCGGTGATGCTGATTGGTCTGCATGCCCTCGAGCTGGCGCCGAAAAAAGCCGCCGGGACCGCCGCGGGCTTCACCGGCCTGTTCGGCTATCTTGGCGGTTCCGTGGCCGCGAGCGCTATCGTCGGCTACACCGTCGATTTCTTCGGCTGGGACGGCGGCTTTATGGTGATGATCGGCGGCAGCGTGCTGGCGGTTATCCTGCTGGTTATCGTGATGCTCGGTGAACGTCGCCATCACCAACAGCTGAAACAAGCCTAAGGAGCGGCGATGAAAATGAAACTCACCGCGCTGATGAGCGGAATGATTCTGTCCAGTTCGGCGCTGTGCTTCAGCGCGACAGCGGCTGATAAAATGGTCATCGCCCACCGCGGCGCCAGCGGGTATCTGCCGGAACATACCCTGCCGGCGAAAGCGATGGCTTACGCTCAGGGGGCGGATTACCTTGAGCAAGACCTGGTGATGACCAAAGACGACCGGCTGGTGGTGTTACACGACCACTATCTCGATCGGGTGACTGACGTTGCGCAGCGTTTCCCGCAGCGGGCGCGTAAAGATGGCCGTTTCTACGCCATCGACTTTACCCTGGCCGAGATTAAATCGCTGAAGTTTACCGAAGGTTTTGAGCCGAAAAATGGTAAGAACGTGCAAACCTATCCCGGTCGATTCCCGATGGGCAAATCCGATTTCCGTATTCATACCTTTGAAGAGGAGATTGAGTTTGTCCAGGGGCTGAACCATTCAACCGGCAAAAACATCGGTATCTACCCGGAAATCAAAGCGCCGTGGTTCCACCACCAGGAAGGCAAAGATATTGCCGCCAGCACATTGAAGGTGCTGAAGGAATATGGCTATACCAGCAAGCAGGATAAGGTTTATCTGCAGTGCTTTGACGCCAACGAGCTCAAACGCATTAAAAATGAGCTGGAGCCGAAGATGGGGATGGATCTCAATCTGGTGCAGCTCATCGCCTATACCGACTGGAATGAAACCCAGCAGAAACAGGCCGATGGTAAGTGGGTGAACTACAGCTATGACTGGATGTTCAAGCCAGGGGCGATGGCGCAGATTGCGCAGTACGCCGACGGTATCGGCCCGGATTACCATATGCTGGTAGCGGAAGGCTCGAAGCCGGGGGCGGTGAAGCTGACGGCGATGGTGAAAGAGGCGCATGCCAGCCATCTGCAGGTGCATCCGTACACCGTGCGCGCGGATCAGTTGCCGGAGTACGCGACTAACGTTAATCAGCTCTATGACGTGCTGTATAACCAGGCGGGCGTCGACGGCTTATTTACCGATTTCCCGGATAAAGCGGTGCAGTTCCTGGACGCGAAACACTAAAAAGCCGGGTGGCGGCTACGCCTTACCCGGCCTACGGTCTGTGCGGCCTGCCTTTAATTTATTCACGATGCTGGCTGAAACTGCCGGTGTTGGTGGCCTCAAAATCGCTGAGACGTACCCGGCAGGCC
>ERZ773103.4089-NODE-4089-length-11093-cov-3.420728_pt1 | contig 11093 bp, 5 predicted proteins | sample MGYA00511118_ERZ773103 | MGnify/ENA primary metagenome ERZ773103 (study PRJEB29015, sample SAMEA2737821) | human gut metagenome | biome: human gut; feature: human-associated habitat; material: faeces | place: China | collected 2012 ... | reverse complement strand
TAAAAACAGATAGAATCATGCTTAGAATTGCAGTACAGTCAAAAGGCCGTTTTGTCTCAGCTGTACTTACCAATTCCAATTTTATCTCTCTCTGAAGCCCTGTCAGATCAAGCTGTACTTCCATCGGTTCATATTCCTTCTGTCCCGCCTGGATCACAGCAGCCGTCCGGCTGTTTGTCCCATCCGAGGCGATGATTTCCACTTCAAATGGCTGCTTCAGCACCCAGTAGTCCGGATCACACAGAACCGCCCGGATCGTCGGATGATCGTCCCCGCTGGTATTCTCCCAGCGCCATTCTGGTACTTCTTTTTCCGGTTCCTGTGCATCCATGAAAATCTCCTGTGTGCGGTACCAGCAGTTTTCGCGTCCATGCGCCATCTCAAGCCCTGCCAGCGTAAAGGACTGGCTGCCCTGCAGGATTGTTTCCTGATACTCCATATCATGCACGTACCATCCCGCCTCATTCATCCATTCCAGATAGCTTTCCAACGTTTCAAGTCCCTGCGGGATCATGTCATAGACGCCCTCGCCTGCCTCCATCACCGCCTCGATTTCATCGATATAGGCATCTTTCTGCTCCGACAGCTCATTGACGATCGAATACCGGTTCCAGACCGGCACATCTTCGCCCGCAAGCCGCGCATAACTTCCCACATCCGACCAGGTCAGGAAAATGCGGTCAATCTTGGAACGTTCTTCCGGTGTAAACAGCTGATGATCGTGAAATACGTAAGGCAGGTTGCTGCGGATACTCTCACGGCTCACCGCCCGCATCGCCCATTCCCCGCCGTTCCAGACACAGGTGTAAGCATCGTAAGCGCGCCCGGCGTAAACAACTATAAACATAATTGCAAATACAACGCCGCCTGTCAGCCTGGGAGAAATAGAAGCCATTCCCTGCAGCACCAGGCACCCGCAAAGCATTCCGGCAAATAAGATTCCGCCCATAAAATAGCGGCTGTGTCCCGTCGTTGCCGCCCAGAGAATAAAGGATGCGGCATACAGCAGAAATAGGGTTCCCGTCCTGCTGCTGACCCGCTTCCAAATCCAGCAGAGCCCGGCTCCCGCCGCTCCCAGATACATCAGCGCCAGATCCAGGTTGTATTTCGCCGGGATCTCACTCAGGCGGTAATCTGGATGCCGGATCATCGAATATGCCCACAAAAGAAACTCTTTTATATTGCTGGGTCCCCATCTCGGGTCCTTAAAGTCCGTATCCCCAAAATACGGCGAATGAAACAGGCTGTTATAATAAGGATAAACTGGATTTTTCATCGCTATCCCATTGTAAATCAGGTACACGCTGACGGGAATCACCCCCGTCACCAGACACCCCAGAAACAGCTTCGGTGTCAGATACTTCCGGATTTTCCACAGATACAGAAGCACCAGCGGCACCAGATACACGATATTCGTCATCTTGAGGCAGAACAGGATTCCACCAAACAGGCAGAATAAAACCGCCTCGCGCTCCCGCTTCGCCTCATCCAGCCCGCGCAGAAGCAGAAATACCATTTCCAGCAGAAACGGCAGCGCCAGAAGCTCGACCATGTAGCTGCCGCTCTCCTGAATCAACTCCAGGCGGCTGACAATCAGAAATGCCAGTACCGGCGCAAGATGCTTCGACCAGCTGCATTTTCTTTCCAGCCGGTCTGCCTCCATGCTCAGAAACACCGTTACCTGCCGATAAACCACAAGCATCGCCAGTGCGTTTAACAATGTCCCCATCCGAAGCCCAAAAATCGCCCTGAATGGATAAAACATCCGGTCGCCCAGCCGGAAACCGAACATCTGGAACCGTCCCGGTATCACATGATAATGAAGGTTGTCCACAAATCCGGGTATCTGCGACAGCAGGTGATAGTTCTGCGTATCATAGCTCTGATCCGGGGCAAATCCCTTGACCGAAAAGAACGCCAGGATGAACAAGCTTCCCGCTATAAAAAACGGGCTCACTCCCGCATGGTCCCATTCAAATCTTCCGATTGCCGCCATGACAGCGCCGCATAAAACGAGCGCTGCCGCCCGCGACAAAACCGTTCCCTGTGGTACATGTAAAAGCCATGCCAGAAGATCCAGCACTTCCAGCCACCAGATAAAAAGCGTATAGGCAAGCAGCACTACAAAGCTGCGGGTAGTGACTCTCCATTTTGCCGTTTTGTCTGCCGGCCTGTTTTCAAATAACATACTTTTCCCTTGTAATCATCCAGTTTTCTTCATGAACCTGCTGAATCATTACTTCCTTTCCATAAAACAAAATATATCCTAAAAGAAATACTCCTCCAGCATCAGGCACAGTGCATGGTACACCGGAAGATGCAGCTCCTGAATCTTAAATGTCTCCTGCTCCGGCACGACAATCGCAGTGTCGCTGTACCCACGGATCCGCCCGCCGTCGCGTCCCAGAAGCCCCATAACCTTAAGCCCCTTTGCCTTTGCCGTCACGGCTGCATACAGGACATTTTTTGAATTGCCCGAGGTTGAGATTCCGAGGAACACATCCCCCTCTTTTCCATATCCAAGCACCTGTTCCGCGTAAGTCATGCTGCCGTCCACATCATTCATAAATGCGGTGGTCAGCCCCGCATGGCCGGTCAGCGCGATCGCCGGAAGTCCCTGCTGCAGCTTTTCGGACAGTTCCGCTCCCATCTGCGGATCCACCGTTTTCAGTGCCTTTTCTATCTCTTCCGAAACTGGGCGTTTCTTCACAAACCCCTTCATCAGCTCGCCCACGATGTGCTCCGAATCCGCACAGCTTCCGCCATTTCCGGCAATCAGAAGTTTTCCGCCGCGCTCATAGCACTCTTTCAGCGTCTCATACGCAGTGCGAATATCCGCTTTCACCGGTGCAAGAACCGGATAGCGGCTGATCAGCTCGTCCAGATACTCGTATTCCTTCATGATTTCTATTTCCTCCTGTCAGGTTTTTCAATGTCTATTGAGCTTCTGCATCATAAAATAAATACTCCTGCTCAAACATTTCCAGATTGTTCTGCGCTTCTTCCTCCGGCACCGCTGTGTCGGATACCCGCGCAAGCATATTTCCATTTTCAAAAAACAGATCGGTCAGGCTGCCTCTGCGGATCAGCTCCCGCAGAAGATCCAGACTCCACTCCCAGCTTCCCGGTCCCAGATAGCCTGCTTCCGCGTAGACATAATCTGTCTTCGCATACGCCATATAGGTTTCAAACGCCTCCGGCGAGTTGACGAGTTCAACGTTGCCCCACGGCGATGTAATATCCTTATACGACTCCACATTGCACGGGAACTGCAAACAGTACGGATGCGTTCCAAATGCGATCAACCGGTTTTCCGGATCCTGCGAGACTTCCTGCCAGATCAGCGTGTTTCCCTTTTCCTCCATCCGCGCCTGTTCCTGCGCCCGGTGGTTGACACGCCCTTTATTCAGAAGATGAATCTCCGAAAATCCAGCCGTCCACGCCCAGCTGCTGATCGCCGTGACAATCAGATTTAATACCAGCAACGGCGCCAGGCACTTCGACGCGAGCGGATAAAAGCCGATTTTCTTAAAATACACCATCGCCCGGCATGCCCCCAGAATCAGCATAGAATACAGAAGCATGAAATAATTTCCGTCGATCTGGTAAAGCATCGACAGGCTGATCAGGCTGACAATCACAAATGGGAAGAAAATTACCAATGCCGCGTTCCAGATATGGGACTGCTCATCTCCCTTTTTGGAGAAAATCCCATAAAGCACCAGCATCACAATCAGCACCGCCATCAGCGAGGTTCCCCACGCCAGAATTACATGCCCCATATCTTCACCCTGCGGCTGCATCAGCATCTGCCAGATGCGCCGCGCCAGCACATGAAGCGTTGATTCCTCCTGATAATTCTGCGGCAGCTCCGAGGTGGCAAATGGGTATTTCATTTTAAAACCAAACCATGCAAAAATCGAAGTAAACACCGAAGTGACCGGCATTCCCGTGATCTTCATCGTCCGCGCCCAGATACCAACCAATGCCCCAAACGGCAGGCATAAGGAGCCAATCAGGCGGACCATATGGTGAAACAGGTCAGCCGCCGCCCCGCGCTCATGAAACCAGAACCACAGAAGGTACAGCCCCATCATGCCAAATACGGCAGTGGAAAAGACCAGGGAGGTCGGCTTCATCGTGAGGGACAGGAAATAGGAACCGGCTGCCCCGGAGAGGAATATCCAATGATTTTCATACACATGAATATACTGAAAGAAACATCCCAGCATAATAAGCTGCAGCAGCCACGTAATCAAATCCGCCTTGGCTGTGAGCGCCATATTCATGATGCCCGGCACCGAAACCGTCAAAACAGCTGCCATAATTCCCGGCAAGACGCTGTGATACGTTAGTTTCTTCTCTGTCTCCTGCTTTCGATTGCCCGTCAGAAGCACCGCATTCCAGACCATCGCCCCGATTCCCAGAACTGCCAGCCAGAGGTTAAAGAACGTCAGGTAGCTGTGACTCGCCAGATCGCAGAGCGGCAGAGTCAGCACCTCAAAGCCCTTCGAATACACATAGACCATGCCGACCAGCCCCGGATTCTCATACAGCCCGGTTCCGCCTGCCACAATGTACTGGGAACGCACACCATACCAGAGTGTATCAAAGTCGAGTGCGATATTCAGGCGTCCCACCTGAATCAGGAACATCAGGGCACACCAGCCAGCCGCCAGCGTCCATGCCCGGCGCACCCGGCGCGGTATTTCCCGCGATGCCCCGCTGCCAGCCGGTTTGTTACTGTTCATGCATACGTGCCCAGTAACGGAATTTGCCGTGGCTTCGCATTTAAATACGGCAAATTCCTGCTGCCACCACGTTTTCTTACAGCACTTTCGGTTCCAAAAGTGCCTACCTGTGAACAGTAACGCCTGTTTCCCTGCCTCAATCACCTGAACCGACACCTTGTCCCTGCCATCCAGCATCCAGGAAAGCGTCTGCCATCCCCTGATGCACTGGCAGGAAATCGAGGAAAAATCAAAGCCCAGCGCCGCCACACCCAGAGCATAGACGATAAGGCGCATCCAGGCGATTTTTCCAACGCCAAGGGTAGAAAGGAGGCAATACACAACGATTGCAAAGGAGGCGCCAAAAAGGAAGTCCATATAAAAAGAAAAATAAGGCCGCTCCCAGACCGTTCCCCTGAAAAACACCCGTTTTCTCAAAAACCGCCCGATCGCCAACAGGCTAATCAGATACATCGCCGACACCACCATCGGCAGAAATACCACATGAATCCAGGAAAATACCAGCACCACCGCCAGAAGCCAGTACATCCGGCTGCGTCCGCGCTTCAAAAGCGCCAGCCCCCCAAAGATCAAGACTGCCAGAATCGCAATCTCCGCATACATCCTCTTCGATTCCGTGAAATGAATGTAATCTGCAAAAAAACCATTTCCCGTAAACAGTGTTTTCGCCGGAATCAGAACCGCCGCCACACAGAACAGCACCAGAAAAAGACCAGCCATGCGCACGGCTGCGTCTGGTCGTCCGTTTTGTCTCTGATTCTGCATGTCGATAGTTCCTCTCTTTCTAGCTTATGTACTCCCGGAATCTTTTTGTGAGCAACATTCTATATACGCCCGCCTAAAATCCCGCGCACCGCATCCAGCAGCGTATCTGCATACGCGTCATAACCGCCCGCCGGGCAGCTTCCGTCCTCTTTTATAAGTCCAGCCGCCATATCTTCCGCGTGTTCTTTTGCCCCATAGCCGGTTCCGACAAGAACTCCTGTCACGCCAAAGTTTTTTCCTGCCTGCGCGTCGATGCGCTTGTCCCCGATCATATAGGAATGCACCCTATCAATGCCCTCCGGCAGATCTCGCTCTGCCATCTCAAACATTCCCGTCTCCGGCTTGCGGCAATGGCATTTTTTCTTATAAAGTCCAATCCCATGCTCCGGGTGGTGCGGGCAATAGTAAAACGCATCTACGTGTGCTCCGTCACGCTCCAGCACCTCATTCATATAATCATGAAGGATTTTCACATCCGCCTCGGTATAGTAACCTCTCGCCACGCCCGCCTGGTTGGTAATGACGATCACCTTATATCCGGCCTCGTTCAGGAGACGGACCGCCTCTGCGGTACCGTCAATCAGCTTCAAATCTTCTTTTCGGTGAAGATAATTGACCTCCACGTTCATCGTGCCATCACGGTCGAGAAATACTACTTTACAGCTATTTTTACACATGGAATGTATACTCCTTATCCGGCATCTGCACCTGAATATCGCGGTAGTCCCAGCGGTCCTCATCGCAGATCCAGCTCTGAGCGCCGCGCAGTTCGAAATTCCAATCCATCAGCTGTCCGCCTGCCGCTTCCAGACGGCGCGCCACCTGATGTTTAACGTTGTATGGGCAGTACACAAGAAGGAAGCCGCCGCCGCCCGCACCTAAAAGCTTTCCGCCGAGGGCGCCCGCTTTTTTCGCCTCGTCATAGAGCATATCAATCTGCGGATTTGTGATCTTGCTGCTCATCCGCTTCTTGCTCTCCCAGCCGTAATCCAGGAGGCGGCCAAAATTGTGGAGATTTCCCTTTAAAAGCTCGTCCTTCATCGCATAGGAAAGCGCCTTTACCTCGCACATCGCCTGAAATGCATCCGGTTTCTTATAGTTGCTTACCTGATCCTTGATAATATTCGCGGATACATGGATATTGCCCGTGTAGCATAACAACAAGTTATACTGCAGCTCATTGATAATATCGCGGCGGATGCGGAGCGGGTTTACCACGACGTTGTTGCGTCCGTGAAATTCGATAAAGTTAAAGCCGCCGAAGGTCGCCGCATACTGATCCTGATAACCGCCGGAAATCCCCAGATCGATCCGCTCCACGCCGTAAGCCAGATCCGCCATCGCATAATTATCCAGCGTAATTCCTTTCCAGCGCGCCATCGCGGTCAGAAGACTTACCATGACGGTCGAGGAGGTTCCAAGTCCCGAACCAGCCGGAGCATCACACTGTAAATAAACCTCGCATCCCTGCTTGATATCCATCGCCCGCAGCGCTGCCGTGACAAGATCCAGCCGTCCATCGCAGACGTAATTTTCCTTCGCATTGTACTTGACTGTCATATCAAAATCCAGGGAATGAACCGTGATCTGGTCATCATCCCTCGGAATGATCGAACAATATGCATATTTATTAATAGTACTTCCGATAATGGCACCGCCCTGTTCTACACAGAATGGTTCTACATCCGTACCGCCGCCGCCAAAGCTCACGCGCAGCGGCGCTCTTCCTCTGATTACCATGTAATGTCTCCTTTTCTTACGTCCTCCTGGAACCGGAAATAATCCTCCGGCACACCGATATCAATAAAATAGCCGTCATTTACGATGCCGCCGAGACGTCTTCCCTCCTGCATCCACCTGGGGATGCACTCATTTTCCAGCGAAACTTTTCCCTCCGGAATCTCGTCCAGCAGCGCCCGCTTCATCAGGTACACACCGCCGTTAATCGTGCCCGCCCCAGTATTGCCGTTTTTCTCATTAAAAGCGGTCAGCAGCCCGTCGGTCAGGCGCGCCGCCCCATAACGGGAAATATCCGGCACACCGCGCAGAACCAGCGCCATCTCCAGATTTTTTTCCTGCTGAATCCGGCTCAAATCACCGAAATCCATCTGATAAAATGTATCGCCATTCAGGACAAAAAACTGCTCGTCCGTCACATATTTCCCGGCATTCTTGATCGCGCCCGCCGTGCCGAGCAGCTCTTCCTCATACGCATACCGCGCCCGGATGCCAAACCGCGATCCGTCTCCAAAATATTCTTCCACCATGCCGCCCTTATAACCGACGGCAAAAATAATATCATCAATTCCGCTTTTTTTCAGCCCCTGAAGCACATACTCCAGAAACGGCTTACCTTCAACCAGCGCCATCGGTTTCGGACGATCGCTTACCACACTGCGAAGCCGCGTCCCCAGTCCGCCAGCCAGAATGATTGCCTGCATACTGTACTTCCTTTCTGTCTGTTGTTTCCAACTCAATTTTTACTGTTTTTATACTGAAAGATACAATTTTTACTTTTGTCAATCTGTCAACCGCTATTAAGTCCAGTTTAACTTATATATCTTACCACATTTCCCTAGTGATTTCCACTAGATAGGACGGTTTTATGCTGCTCCAACTCCTGTTACTATTCACACATGTGTGCCAAGTAACGGGAGCTTGTCGATGCTTCGCATTCCAAATCGGCATGATTCGACAGATTTTTTTATTTGGCAGACACTCTGTTCCGTGCTACAATCTTAGTTATAAATCGGGATTTGGAGGAAATGCATATGGCACGTGATATGACAAAAGGAAATATAACCGGACACCTGATTGCCTACGCGGTTCCGCTTGTTTTTGGAAATTTATTTCAGCAGCTCTACCATACGGTCGATTCGGTGGTTGTCGGACAATTTTACGGAAAAGAAGCATTGGCGGCGGTCGGCGCGGCGGGTCCGATCATGAATATCCTGACTTTTCTGATTGTGGGACTGTCACTCGGCGCATCGATTTTGATGGCAAGCTACTTTGGAGCAAAAGATTACCAGCATTTGAAAGATGAATTTGCGACCTCTGTACTCTCCGGACTGCTTTTGACCATCGTGCTCTCCGGAATCTCACTGGCCGGAAGCCGCCTGTTTATCCGCCTGACGCAGACGCCGGAAGAGATATCGGCGCAGGCATCCTTGTATTTGCAGATTATCTCGCTGGGTCTTATTTTTACCTTTTTTTACAATATTTTCTCCGCCGCCCTGCGCGCGATCGGAGATTCCAGAGCGCCGCTCTATGTCCTGATCCTGACGACCATTGTCAATGTATTTCTGGATGTATTCCTGGTTGGCATCTGCCGCCTCGGTGTTCCCGGTGCGGCAATCGCTACAATCATCTCGCAGGCAGTCTCTGCGCTCGCCCTCTTTGTCTATATCTGGTCGAAAGTGCCGCTCTTACGGCTCGGCATCCGGGATCTGAAACTGAAAACCTCGATGCTCAAAAAAACGATCGATTTCAGCTCCATTTCCGCCGTCCAGCAGACGATTCTCTACATCGGCCGCCTGCTCGTCCAGTCCGGCGTCAATGCACTCGGTGTCGATGCAGTTGCCGCTTTTAATGCCGTCTCCATCATCGACAGCTACGTGCTCGCCCCGGGCGACAGCCTCGCGGCATCTATCACGACGTTCTCCGCACAGAACCTCGGCGCGAAAGAGTATGACCGGATTCCGAAAGGGCTTCGGAAAATGCTGGTGATTGCAGAAATTTATATTATTTTGACAGCGGTGGTCGTGCTGTTCTGCCGTCACCCGCTGCTCGGCATTTTCTTGAAGCCGAATGAAACGGAGGCGCTGCGTCAGGGCATGTCCTATCTGGTGCCGATGGCTAGTTTTTACTTCATCAGTGGTATCACCAATACCTTTCAGGGATATTACCGGGGAATCGGGCACCTGATGATCACCCTGTTCGCGACTCTGGTGCAGATTCCGATCCGCGTTGTGATCAGTTATGCGCTGTTTGGACGGCTAGGAATTCAGGCTGTAGCGATTGGTACGACGATTGGATGGGCTTGTATGGTGGTATTTGAGCTTTTGATGTATCGGAGGTATGGACGGGTGGAAGCGCTGCGGAAGAACGATCGGTAATATAGAATGCTCTACCCGGTAGTCCAGGAAAGAGCCTGCAGCATGCCGGCGTAGCCGGCTCTTTCCTTCCTTAGATAACTTTAAATTATCCTTACGCAAGAAAACGATCAGAAGCACATCCTCCTGATCGTTTTCTTTATTATATATAATTTTCTATCTTTTACTATTTTTTATTCAAAATCTTCCTTAATCACATCCCAAGCCGCATCAATACTGAAATGCTCGCGGATATAAACCTGCGTTTTCTCTGCCAGGTCTTCCAGGCGTTTTTCGTCTTTGTAGAGCTCTACGACTGTCTCGGCAAATTCGTCCGGCTGATCCTTGACGAGGAGAACTTTTTCTACATCCGGGATTCCCTCGCTGCCGACGGAGGTGGTGACGATGGGGGCACCGTTATAGATGGCTTCTACCACCTTGCCCTTAACACCTGCGCCGTAGCGGAGCGGTACCACTACAATCCGGCAGTTCCGGTACAGGTCTGCCAGTTCTTCTTCACTTACAAAACCTTTGACGATGATGCCGTTTCCAGGCTGTTCCAGCGCTTTGATCTCGTCGGTTACTTTGGAACCTACAATGTAGAAGTTGACCTTGATCTGTTCCCGGATCTTCGGGAATACTTCTTTCGCGAACCAGAGCACCGCGTCTGCGTTCGGCGGATGCGCAAAGCCGCCGACAAACAGGAGTCCTTCCCGTTTGGCGAAGTCTTTGTTCAGATTCTGTAAAAACTCCTCATAGACATATGCCGTGATCGCCTTGACCGGAATCGTCTCATCAACGGCGTGGATCGCCTCTTCTTCGACGTAGGACGGATAATAAGACACCGCCACTTTGTGGAAGAGTGAAAACTCGATCGATTTCCAATATTCGGATTCCTGACGCTTCTTCACATCGCCGGTCAGCTCATACTCGCGGAACTCACGCATAAAATGAAGGTCGTGACCGTAATAAATCATCTTGATATCCGTGTGTTCTTTGATAAAATCCACATATTTCGTCGCGATATGCGGACGGTTCAGATATGCCACGTGGATATCTTTTCCATTTTTTACCAGCCAGTCACCGAAACGGCCTTTACCAATAGACTCAGGTACCCAGTTAATGGTGTTGTTATTGCGGATCAGGTCATCCTTAACAGCAGTCATCTTAATGAACCAGGATTCTCTTGCATAGTAGATCAGTGGAGTACCGCATCTCCAGCAGTGTGGATAGCTGTGCTCAAATGCAGGAGCATCAAATAACAGGCCTTTTTCTTTTAAGTCTTTTAATACTAATGGATCAGCATCTTTTACAAACTTGCCTGCAAATGGAGTATCTGCTGACATATCACCCTTTGCATCAACTAACTGGACGAAAGGCAGGTTATACTTGCGGCCTACATTAGCATCGTCTTCACCAAATGCAGGAGCAATGTGTACGATTCCGGTACCATCTGTTAAGGTTACATAGGTATCGCATACAACAT
>ERZ773103.4078-NODE-4078-length-11121-cov-3.119194_pt1 | contig 11121 bp, 8 predicted proteins | sample MGYA00511118_ERZ773103 | MGnify/ENA primary metagenome ERZ773103 (study PRJEB29015, sample SAMEA2737821) | human gut metagenome | biome: human gut; feature: human-associated habitat; material: faeces | place: China | collected 2012 ... | reverse complement strand
AGCTCTCATACAGCGCCGCCAGACACAGGAAGACGACGATCAGCGAGATGGCATACAGGGCAGGGGCCTGGTTGCCGGACAGTCGCTCCTGATAAGACATCCCGGTCCAGTCGTAGCCGATACCGGAGGGCAGTTTACCCGCCAGCTCTTCCATCAGCGCCATCGCCTCACCGGTACTCTTGCCTGGCGCGGCCTGACCGAGGATTTCCAGTGACGGCAGACCGTTGTAGCGTTCCAGACGCGGCGAACCGTATTCCCAACGCGAGGTCGAGAAAGCAGAGAACGGCACCATCTGACCATCGCTGCCGCGAACATACCACTTGCCGATATCTTCCGGCAGCATACGGTATTTCGCTTCGGACATGATGTACACTTTCTTCACGCGGCCGCGGTCGATAAAGTCGTTGACATAGCTTCCGCCCCAGGCTGCGCCCAGCGTGGTGTTAATGTCGCTGATGGAGACGCCCAGCGCCTGAGCTTTCTCCTGATCGATATCGATTTTAAACTGCGGTGTATCTTCCAGACCGTTAGGGCGCACGCCGGTCAGCACGTCAGGATGCTGCGCCACCATGCCAAACAGTTGGTTACGCGCCTGGGTCAGTTTTTCGTGGCCCAGACCGCCCTGGTCAATCAGCTCGAAGTCAAAGCCGGTCGCGGTACCCAGTTCAACGATAGCCGGCAGGTTAAAGGCGAAGACCATCGCATCTTTAATCTGCGAGAAGTAGCCCATTGCTCTCGCGGTGATCGCTTCAACTTTGTTTTCCTCACCCGGACGCTGGCTCCAGTCTTTCAGCGAAACGAACGCGATACCGGTGTTCTGGCCGCGGCCGGCGAAACCGAAGCCGTTAACCGCAAACACGGATTCCACGTTGTCCTTCTCTTTGGTGAGATAGTAATTCGTCATCTCATCCAGCACTTTCTGCGTACGCTCCTGGGTGGCGCCGGCAGGCAGCTGCGCCATACTCAGGAATACACCCTGGTCCTCGTCCGGCAGGAACGAGCTCGGCAGACGGACGAACAGCCATGCCATACCCACCACGATGATCAGATACAGCACCAGATAACGACCGGTGCTGCGCAGAATGTTGCCTACGCTGTCGGTGTAATGGTGCGTGCTCTTATCAAACATGCGGTTAAACCAGCCGAAGAAGCCGGTGGTCGCGCCATGGCTGCCTTTCTGAATGGGTTTCAGCATCGTGGCGCACAGCGCCGGCGTCAGGATTAACGCCACCAGTACCGACAGCGCCATCGCGGAAACGATAGTGATGGAGAACTGGCGATAGATGGCCCCGGTTGAGCCGCCGAAGAACGCCATCGGGATAAATACCGCCGACAGCACCATAGCGATACCTACCAGCGCGCCCTGAATCTGTCCCATCGATTTACGCGTCGCTTCTTTCGGCGGCAGACCCTCTTCCGCCATCACGCGCTCGACGTTCTCTACCACCACGATGGCGTCATCCACCAACAGGCCGATGGCGAGCACCATCCCGAACATCGTCAGGGTGTTTATCGAGAAGCCAAACGCCGCCAGCACCGCGAAGGTGCCTAACAGGACCACCGGTACCGCGATGGTGGGGATCAGGGTGGCGCGGAAGTTCTGCAGGAACAGATACATGACCAGGAACACCAGGATGATCGCTTCCACCAGTGTTTTAACCACTTCGTGAATAGAAATTTTCACGAACGGGGTGGTGTCATACGGGTAAACGATCTTCATCCCCGACGGGAAAAACGGCTCCATCTTCGCCAGTTCAGCGCGAATAGCGTTGGCGGTATCCAGCGCGTTCGCGCCGGTAGCCAGTTTAATACCCAGACCGGATGCCGGCTGGCCGTTAAACTTCGCCACTACGTCATAGCTTTCGCCGCCCAGCTCAATTTTGGCGACATCACGCAGACGAACCTGGGAACCGTCCTGGTTCACCTTCAGCAGGATGTTGCCAAACTCTTCCGTATTGGTCAGACGCGTCTGCGCGATGATCGAGGCGTTAAGCTGCTGGCCTTTCACCGGCGGCGTACCGCCTAACTGGCCCGCGGCCACCTGGGCGTTCTGCGCTTTCAGGGCGCTGATCACATCCACCGGCGTAAGCTGGAAGTTGTTCAGTTTGTTTGGATCCATCCAGATACGCATCGCATACTGGGAACCGAATAGCTGAACGTCGCCGACGCCGCTGGTACGGCTAATCGGATCCTTCATGTTGGCCGCCACGTAGTCCGAAATATCGTCCTGGTTCATGGTGCCGTTGGTGTTAATGACGCCGACAACCATCAGGAAGCTGCTGGACGCTTTCTCAACGCTAATCCCTTGCTGCTGTACTTCTTGCGGCAGCAGAGGCGTCGCCAGCGCCAGCTTGTTCTGAACCTGAACCTGGGCGATATCCGGATCGGTACCGGATTCGAAGGTCAGCGTAATGGTTGCTGTACCGGTGGAGTCGCCATTTGAGGACATGTACATCAGGTGATCGATACCGTTCATATTCTGTTCGATAACCTGAGTTACGGTGTTCTGCACCGTTTCGGCGTCAGCACCGGGGTACATGGCGGTAATGGAAATTGCTGGCGGCGCAATCGTCGGATATTGCGCCACCGGCAATTTGAGGATCGATAATCCCCCAGCCAGCATGATGATAATGGCGATCACCCATGCAAATATGGGGCGATCGATAAAGAAATTAGGCATGTCTTAACGGCTCCTGTTTAAGTTAAGACTTGGTTTGTTCTGATGGCGCGTTGCCTGCGGCTTGCTGTTTATCATCAGAAGCTACTTCCTGCGCTTTTACCTGCACACCTGGTTTGATTTTTTGCAGGCCGGTGACGATAACGCGATCGCCGGATTTCAGACCGTCAGTGACCAGCCATTTATCGCCGATCGCCTGAGAAGCAGTGACCTGGCGGACTTCGACTTTATCGCCTTCCCCCACTACCATGACGCTGGCGTCGCCGCGCGGCGTACGGGTAACACCCTGTTGCGGTACCAGCAGGGCGTCAGGGTTAATCCCTTCTTCCAGACGGGCACGGACGAACATCCCCGGTAACAGGGTGTGATCCGGGTTCGGGAAAATAGCGCGTAGCGTGATTGAGCCGGTGGTCTGATCGACGGTGACATCCGAGAATTCCAGCGTGCCGGACTGCGGATACTTAAGCCCGTCATTAGTCACCAGCTCCACTTTCGCTTTGCCGTTTTCCTGTTTCAGGCGGCCGTCGGCTAGCTCCTGCTTCAGGCGCAGGAAATCATTGCTCGACTGGGTGACGTCAACATAGATCGGATCCAGCTGCTGAACGGTTGCCAGGGCGGTCGTTTGACCATTCTGTACCAGAGCCCCTTCGGTCACGGCGGATTTACCGATCCGGCCGCTGATCGGCGAGGTGACTTTGGTGTAGGCCAGATTGATGCGCGCGGTTTCAACGGCAGCTTTCGCCGCGACCACGGCCGCATTGCTTTGCTGCGCCGTCGCAACGGCGGTATCGTAGTCTTGTTGACTAATATATTTGGTGCCCAACAGTTTCTGATAACGCTTGACCGTCAGTTGATCCATGTTTGCCGCCGCCTGGGCTTTTGCCAGGTCGCCTTTGGCGCTGTCATAGCTGGCCTGATAGGTGGCTGGATCGATCTGATACAGGGAGACGCCGGCCTGGATATCGCTACCTTCCACGAAGTTACGTTTTAAAATAATGCCACTGACCTGAGGACGGACTTCCGCAATGCGATAGGCGCTGGTGCGGCCTGGCAGTTCGGTGGTTATTTGTAGAGGTGCGGATTTGAGCGTCACAATACCGACTTCCGGCATGTGCTGGGCTCCCTGTTGAGCCGGTTTATCGTCACATCCTGTTAGCGCTAAGCTGCCTGAGAGCATCAGAACGACCGCCAGAGGCGTAAACCCTCTGTTTTTGTTCATATGTAAACCTCGAGTGTCCAATTTCAAAATGTTCAGTGGCTCAAACAACCACAAACCCACTACAGTCTTTCTATTATGGTCATGCTATGGTACATACATTCACAAATGTATGTAAACGTAACCTCTGTAAAGTCATTAACCTATGGCACGAAAAACCAAACAACAGGCACGTGAAACCCGGCAACTGATTCTGGATGTTGCTCTGCGTCTGTTTTCGCAGCAAGGCGTATCATCTACCTCGTTGGCAACAATTGCAAAAGCTGCGGGTGTAACGAGGGGGGCTATCTACTGGCATTTCAAGAATAAATCAGATTTATTCAACGAAATTTGGGAGCTGTCAGACGCCAGTATTAGCGATCTCGAAATTGAGTATCGGGCAAAATTCCCCAACGATCCACTCTCAGTTATCAGGGAGATTCTAGTCTATGTTCTTGAAGCGACAGTGACAGAAGAACGTCGACGATTAATGATGGAGATTATCTATCATAAGTGTGAGTTCGTCGGTGAAATGACCGTGGTGCAGCAGGCCCAGCGGCAGCTCTCCCTGGCGAGTTATGAGCGTATCGAGCAGACCTTGAAAGAGTGCATCGCGGCGAAGCTGCTGCCCGCCAATTTACTCACCCGGCGGGCGGCCGTGTTAATGCGCAGCTACCTTTCCGGGCTGATGGAAAACTGGCTGTTTGCCCCCGATTCGTTCGACCTGCATGCGGAAGCGCGGGACTACGTCGCTATTCTGCTGGAGATGTATCAATTCTGCCCGACGCTACGCGGCCCGGAGAGCTTGTCAGCTTAAAGGTAGCGCGCGGATGGGCGTGAATTTTTAGCGCCGTCCGCCGCTATTCGCCAGCGCTGAGAAGTGCTATTCTGCGCGCTTGCGACGACCCCCGGTATTCTCCGGCATTTGCATTCATTCATATTAACTATGCTGCACACGATCTCCAGGCAACGCGCCACGTTCATCTTTATTATCACGCTGCTCTGTTTTATTGGCCTTTTCAGCCCAGTCCAGGGCCGCGCCGCGGATCTCCCCGATCGGGCAGAGGTGCAGAGCCAGCTCAATACGTTAAACAAGCAAAAAGAACTGACTCCGCAGGACAAACTGGTCCAGCAGGATCTGACTCAGACGCTGGAAACGCTGGATAAAATCGAGCGTATCAAAAGCGAGACGGCACAGCTGCGACAGCAGGTCGAGCAGGCGCCGGCGAAGCTGCGCCAGGCGGTGGAGAGCCTCAATAACCTGAGCGATGTCCCGAACGACGACGCGACGCGCAAAACGCTAAGTACGCTCTCCCTGCGTCAGCTGGAGTCGCGCGTCACCCAGACGCTGGACGATCTGCAGAATGCGCAAAACGATCTGGCGACCTATAACAGCCAGCTGGTTTCCCTGCAAACGCAGCCGGAACGCGTGCAAAATGCGATGTTCAACGCCTCCCAGCAGCTGCAGCAGATCCGCAATCGTCTGAATGGCACCTCGGTGGGCGACGAGACCTTACGCCCGACCCAGCAGGTGCTGTTGCAGGCTCAACAGGCATTGCTCAACGCGCAGATCGAGCAACAGCGCAAGAGCCTCGAAGGCAACACTATCCTGCAGGATACCCTGCAGAAGCAGCGTGACTACGTCACCGCCTGGAGCAACCGGCTGGAGCATCAGCTACAGCTGCTGCAGGAGGCCGTGAACAGCAAACGGCTGACCCTGACCGAGAAAACCGCCCAGGAGGCGGTTACCCCCGACGAAACGGCGCGTATTCAGGCCAACCCGCTGGTCAAGCAGGAGCTGGATATTAACCATCAGCTCAGCGAGAAGCTGATCCAGGCAACAGAGAACGGTAACCAGCTGGTGCAGCGCAATATCCAGGTCAAAAACTGGCTCGACCGCGCGCTGCAGTCTGAACGGGATATTAAAGAGCAAATTTCAGTTCTGCGGGGGAGCCTGCTGCTGTCGCGTATTCTTTACCAACAGCAACAGACATTACCGTCGGCGGATGAGCTGCAGGATATGACCAACCGCATCGCCGACCTGCGGCTTGAACAGTTTGAGGTGAACCAGCAGCGCGACGCGCTGTTCCAGAGCGATGCCTTTGTCGCCAAACTGGAGGAGGGGCACAGCAGCGAAGTGAACGATGAAGTCCACGCCGCGCTACTGGAAGTGATCGACATGCGTCGCGAACTGCTTGATCAGTTCAACAAACAGTTGGGTAACCAGCTGATGATGGCCATCAACCTGCAGATCAACCAGCAGCAGCTGATGAGCGTCTCGAGCAGTCTGAAGGAAATTCTGACCCAGCAAATTTTCTGGGTGAACAGCAATAAACCGATGGACTGGGAGTGGATTAAGGCCTTCCCGGAGGCGCTGAAAGGTCAGTTTAAGGCGATGAAAATCACCGTGAACTGGGAAAAAGCGTGGCCTGCGGTGTTTGTCGCTTTCCTGGCCGGTTTACCGCTGCTGTTGATTGCCGGCCTCATCCGCTGGCGTCTGCAGTGGCTCAAGGATTATCAGGCAAAGCTTGCTTCCCAGGTGGGACAGCTGCGCAACGATACCCAACTGCATACGCCGAAGGCGATCCTGATCGATCTGATCCGCGCCTTACCGGTGGTGCTGTTGATTCTGGCTATCGGTCTGATCTTACTCACCATGCAGTTAAATATTAGCGGACTGCTGTGGGCGTACAGTAAAAAGCTGGCTATGTTCTGGCTGGTGTTTGGCCTGTGCTGGAAAGTGCTGGAAAAGAACGGCGTCGCGGTCAACCACTTTAATATGCCGGCGCAGTTGACCAGCCACTGGCGGCGGCAGATTGTTCGCGTCAGCCTGGCGCTGCTGCCGCTGAATTTCTGGTCGGTGATTTCCGAACTGTCGCCGCTGAACCTGATGGACGACGTGCTGGGGCAGTTGGTGATTTTCTTCAACTTACTGCTGATCGCGGTGCTGGTTTGGCCGATGTGCCGGGAAAGTTGGCGCGATAAAGAGTCGCACAGCCTGCGCCTGCTGACGATCACGGTGTTGTCTATCGTTCCGGTGGCCCTGATGGTGCTGACGGCAACCGGCTACTTCTACACGACGCTGCGTCTGGCGGGACGCTGGATCGAGACCGTGTATCTGGTGATGATCTGGAACCTGCTGTACCAGACCGTGCTGCGCGGCCTGAGCGTGGCGGCGCGGCGTATCGCCTGGCGCCGCGCGCTGGCGCGCCGTCAACATCTGGGGAAGGAAGGCGCCGAGCCGCAGGAAGAGCCAACTATCGCTCTCGAGCAGGTCAACCAGCAGACGCTGCGCATCACCATGTTGGTGATGGTCGCGCTGTTCGCGGTGATGTTCTGGGCGATTTGGTCTGATTTGATCACCGTTTTCGCCTACCTCGACAGCATTACCCTCTGGCACTACAACGGCACCGAGGCGGGGGCCAGCGTGGTGCGCAGCGTGACGATGGGCAGTTTGTTGTTCGCCATTGTGGCGTCAATGGTCGCCTGGGCGCTGATCCGCAACCTGCCGGGTTTGCTGGAGGTGCTGGTGCTGTCGCGGCTCAACTATGCGATTATCGCTATCGGGGCGATGACGGTATTCGGGGCGCTGGGCGTCTCCTGGGATAAACTGCAATGGCTGGCGGCCGCGCTGTCGGTTGGTTTAGGTTTTGGTCTGCAGGAGATCTTCGGTAACTTTGTCTCCGGCCTTATCATTCTGTTCGAACGTCCGGTGCGCATTGGGGATACGGTCACTATCGGAACCTTCTCGGGGACGGTAAGCAAAATCCGTATTCGCGCCACCACCATCACCGACTTCGATCGCAAAGAGGTGATTATCCCGAACAAGGCGTTCGTTACCGAGCGCTTGATCAACTGGTCGCTCTCGGACACCGTGACCCGGGTGGTGATCCGCCTTGGCGTCGCCTATGGCTCAGACCTGGATAAGGTGAAAGAGGTGCTGCTGAAGGCCGCGCACGATCATCCGAAAGTGATGCAGGAGCCGGCGCCAGCGGTTTTCTTCACCACCTTCGGGGCCAGTACCCTGGATCATGAACTGCGTCTGTATGTTCGAGAACTGCGCGATCGCAGCTACACGGTGGATGAGCTCAACCGCGCCATCGACCGCCTGTGCCGGGAGAATGACATCAACATTGCCTTTAACCAGCTGGAAGTTCATCTGCGCAATGAAAAAGGCGATGAAGTTACCGAAGTGAAACGGGACGGGAAAGGCGACGATCTGGCGCCCACCACCGCGTCCTGAGCGAAGAGGGGCGGCGCAAAGCCGCCCCTGCTGTATCAGGGCGCCAGCGCGGCGAGTTCTTCATCGCTCAGCCCGGTGAGCTCCTGCACGGTTTGACGTTCGAGGCCGCGCGCCAGCATTCTGGCGGCGATGCTGCGGGTAGCTTCCTGCTCACCCTCTTGCTGTCCCTGTTTACGGCCTTTCTCTTCCAGCCATTCGGCAATGGTCATCATCAGCTCCTTATGCCTGGGCGACTGCGCCGCCAGCGTGCGGATCAGCGCCCCCGGATGTTCCGTAGTTCCCGCCTGCAACATATAGCGCAGCAGCGTATTCAGCTGCGCTTCTGTCAGATAGCCTTGCGTCATCAGCGCAATCAGCGGCACCTGCAGCTCGGCCAGATCGCGATGGCGGATATGCTTTTGCAGCAGCTCCAGCATGGCCATCCGCCGATGACGGGCGATCTGATTATCTGGCATTACGGTGAGGTCCACCAGCGGAAAATCATTGCTATAGAGCGCCTTCGCCAGCGCCGGATCGGCGAATAGCTGTTGCCAGTTGCGGGCCCAGGGCCAGGGGTTCACTTTGCCGTGATAAAACAGAATCGGCACCACCAGCGGCAGCGTGTCGTGGCCGGCGTCCAGATGACGCTGCATGGCGGCCTGCGCATAGCGCAGCAGGCGAAACGCCATCAGCTTGTCCGGGGTACTCTGGTGCTCAATCAGCGCGTACACATAGCCCGGTCCATGACGCGTGCGCAGTGAGTAAAGGATATCGGAATAGCTGGCGCGCAGGTCCTCTTCAACAAAGCTACCGGAGACCAGCTGCAGCGAATCCAGTTCGCAGATCGCCAGAAACGGCGCGGGGAGGTACAACTGCAAAAAATCCTTCGCGACCGCCTGATGCATGAGCATCTGGCGAAACACCGCGTCGTGTGGGGTTTGACTGACTTTTTCCATCAATATTGTCTCCAGTGGCGTCATGCGCAGAGGACCAGACTGCCAGCACACTGCCGGAGACAACATCCTACTTCTCTGGGTTTTGCGACCCGCTTTCCGCGTTTTTTAACTTGTTTGCATAATCCCGCCGGACAATTTCCAGCGCGCTCAGCACGGTTTGCGCCGGGATCTGATGCGATTCCAGCAACATGATTAAATCGACGGCCAGTTTGACCTCATCGGATGCATTTTCCAGCGACATCGGGCTCTCCTGTTAGCGCGTCAGCCGCGCCAGTACGTTTTCAATCTTGTCCAGCGCCTGTCGGCAGCGCGCCAACCGGCCGCTGTAGGCTTCAACTTCTTTCCCCAGCCGCTGCTGCTCGTCAAGGCTGGTCGCCTGCGCCAGCTGACGCTGGCGTTGGTCGCGCATCGCCAGCAGGCGGCGCTCATACTCCTGATGCTGCAGGCGACGGCGCTGCCAGCGGCTCAACGTTGGCGACGCGTGGTCCCAACTGCGCAAGGACCAGGTGGCGGTTTCACGGCGCAGCGCGGCGATTTGTGCCGCCAGACGCTCGGCAATCCAGACCACCTGCGGCAGCTGCTGGCGCTCGACGGCCTGGCGGAGCTGGTTAAAGTTGTGTTGGGCTTCCGCCAGATAGGTCTGCATCAGCGTGCTGCGGGTGTGGAAGAGCTGGCGGTCAAAGCGCGGGCTGAGGGTCGCGTGCTCCGCCAGCGGCGCCACCAGCGCGGACAGCTCACTCAGCTGGTCGTTCAGCGTTTGTGAAAGTTGAGCAGTTTTCACCAACCCCCTCCATTTTCCGTCAGCCAACTGTGCTACAGTAGCCTCATCTGTTTGATAACGATTCGCATTATGCCACCTGTTATTTTAACCATTATCGGCTGGCTGGCGGTAGCGCTGGGTACGCTGGGCGTCTTCTTACCGTTGCTGCCGACGACGCCGTTTATTCTGCTCGCCGCCTGGTGCTTTGCCCGCTCATCGCCGCGCTTTCACCAGTGGCTGCTGTATCGCTCCTGGTTTGGCGGCTATCTTCGCCACTGGCAACAGTACCGCGCCATGCCTCGCGGCGCTAAGCCGCGCGCCATTGCGATGATCGTGGTGACTTTTGCTATTTCGCTATGGCTGGTTAAGCTTACGTGGGTGCGCATCATGCTGTTGGTCATTCTGGCCTGTCTGCTGATCTTTATGTGGCGCATTCCGGTGGTTGACGCAAAGCAACAAAAGCACTGATGCGCAATAATGCCTGTTGCAATTGTTGCCGACAGCCAGTAAATTCTGGCGTTTTCGAGCGCGGGCAAGCCTGGTCAAAGGTTAAACAAATGTTTCTTTGGCCCCTTTTGCACGCCCGTGGGTAATACCGTTTCAATCAGGCATACACTTATGACCGCAACTGCACAGCAGCTTGAATATCTGAAGAACAGCATCCAGAGTATCGAGGATTATCCAAAACCTGGCATTCTTTTCCGCGATGTCACCAGCTTACTGGAAGACCCGAAGGCCTACGCGCTTAGCATTGAACTGCTGAGCGAGCGCTACAAAGACGCGGGTATTACCAAAGTGGTAGGGACTGAGGCGCGTGGCTTCCTGTTCGGCGCCCCGGTCGCGCTGGCGCTGGGCGTGGGCTTTGTTCCGGTACGCAAGCCGCGTAAGTTGCCGCGTGAAACTATCGCCGAGACCTATGAGCTGGAGTATGGCACCGATCAGCTGGAGATCCACGTTGACGCCATTAAACCGGGCGATAAAGTGCTGGTGGTTGACGATCTGCTGGCGACCGGCGGCACTATCGACGCCACGGTCAAACTGATCCGCCGCCTCGGTGGCGAAGTGCACGATGCCGCTTTCATTATCAATCTCTTCGATCTGGGCGGCGAACAGCGCCTGGAGAAGCTGGGGATCCACTGCTACAGTCTGGTGCCGTTCCCGGGCCACTAAGCAAATCCCTCCACATAGCCTCGCCGATCGGGCGGGGCTGTGATAGCATGACCCCTTCGTGATTTCACCTTCCAGCGTTTCAGAGCCAGCCCATGAGTTATCAGGTCTTAGCCCGAAAATGGCGCCCACAAACCTTTGCTG
>ERZ773103.4076-NODE-4076-length-11134-cov-3.165538_pt1 | contig 11134 bp, 2 predicted proteins | sample MGYA00511118_ERZ773103 | MGnify/ENA primary metagenome ERZ773103 (study PRJEB29015, sample SAMEA2737821) | human gut metagenome | biome: human gut; feature: human-associated habitat; material: faeces | place: China | collected 2012 ... | reverse complement strand
ACGGTAAGATTTATAAGTTTATAGGTCTTACCATTTTACATTTACAAGATAACTGAGTAATTCATATTTTACTTAATAGTTTAATAAAAAATATTAAAAATTATATTAAATTAATATTTTTTTGGAATTTAGTTAAATAAAATTAATGATATTGGAAAAAACGGCTTAAATATGATATATTTTATGTAGGATTTTGTATAAAAAGGAGGATAAGAATGAATCGAAGAAAAATATCAGCTATGTTAGCAGTAGCTTTGATTACTACTCAAGTGCAAGGTGTTACATTTGCAGATACTAAAAATGGCAATCAAGAAAATAATAAAGTAAATGAAGTTGTTGTTGGAAATAGCAATGAAAGTAATTCTGATTCAGCGACTGAAAAGTCAGAAGATAATCAAGAAGGGGAATTAGAAGAAGGTAACAAAGCTGAAGAAGATAAGGATACAACTACTGAGGATAAAGAAGAGACTGTAGAAGATGATACTACAAAAGAAGAAACTAATAATGATGGGGAAGAAAAAAAGGATGAAGCATCAGAAAAGGAAGATAAGTCTGATGAAACACAAACTTCAACACCATATAAGGTAACAGGAAAGTTAGAATTAGATGTTAATTTTGCTAGTCCTATAAAAGTAGCAAATTCAAGCAAAACAAATTTTACTGTAAAATTAACTAAAGATGGACAAAGTCATACTGTTAATTTAGGTTCTGATGTTAAAAGTGGAAAGTTAGGTAACAGTAAAATAGCGTACACTTTAGAAGCATTAGATTATAGAAGAAATAAATTAAGTGAAGGTGCAACAGAATTAAATTTCTATCACTTAACTTTTGAAAATCTTGGAACATATTCAGTTGAGATATCTGGAGATGGATATCAAACTGTAAAGATGGATAACGTAGAAATTAAAAAGTCTTCAAAGAGAATTTTAGTAGGTACAGATGAAAAAAATATAGAATCAGAAGATGGAACTACTGAACATTATCCAGCTGCTTTAATAGGTGGTAATTTTAATTCTGATAATAAAGTTGATAAAACAGATTATGAAGAATTAAAAAAAGCTATAAAGAGTAAATTAACAGATACAAAGTTTGATTTAAATAGAGATGGTAAAGTTGATATAACAGATTTAAGTTATGTACATAAAAATATGGATAAGGTTAAGAAAGATCCAGTTGTAGTTAATACAACACCAATAATAAATCCAGAAAATGTTGATATAAATTTAAATACAGAAAAGTTAACTGTAACTGGAGATATTAAAAACATACTAAAAGATAGTGATGATGTAGTATCTTTAAAAGCTAAAGCTGAAATAAGTGAAGAAAATCCTATAGAAATTCCTATGAGTTTAACAGGAAAATCAAGAGCTGCTAGTTCAGAAGAAGAATCAGCATCAATTGAAGAAGTTGTTATACAAGCACCAAGTGAAAATGCACCATCTAGTGGTGAAGTTGTTATACCAGGTGCAGGAGAAAATGGACAAGACTTAACAGTTAAATTTAATGATTCGAATGTAACTAAATCAGCAGCAAGAACTGCTGATGGTACACAAATGGACACTATAAAAATAAATTTAGGAAAGCAAGTTGCAGTAAGTCAAGTTAATATAAGAGTTACTGGAAGTAGAAGTAATAAGAATTTAACTGAAATAGCAAAAGTTGAATTTTTAAATAATGTATATAAAGAAGTTCCAAAACCTAAAATGAATATACCTGTTATAAATAATTTTACAAGTTCAACTGCTGTTGGAAATGAGGCTATGACAATAGGCTGGAACCATGAAACAAATGTATCAGGTTATGAATTAAAGGTTGAAGAATTAGATAATAACAATAATGTAGTTGATACAAGTACTTATAAAACAAGTCAAAATTCTTTAAAAATAGAAAAAGTAAAACCTTATGGAATTTACAGAATTAGTATCCAATCAATTTCAGGAGAATGGAAGAGTGGTTACAAAGATGAGCAAGAGGGTTATAGCACAGATACAACAGGTAATACTAACAAAACAAACAATTCAAATGATAAAGATGGTAAGCCAGATAATGTTGATGCAAATTATAATCCACAAGCTTGGGATTCCAAGACAGGAATATTAACAGAAAAAGCAAATGGAGACAATGGAAGCAACTTTGGAGCTGATTCTATAATAGAAGTTCAAGTAATACCAGAAACAGCACCAGAAGGTCCAGAAGGAATTTCAGTAAAAGGTGGATATAAACAACTTACAGTTTCATGGAAAGCTCATGCAAAAGCAAAAGATTATGAGTTATATTACAGAGAAGTTGGAACTAAAGAGTGGTTAAAAGCAAATGATAATGGTGATAAATATAAAGATTCTGACTTAAATGATGATATTCCAACAGGAGTAACAGATTTAGCAGCAGGAGTTGCTGATAGTAAGGACTTTATAAGAGCTACGTCATATACAATAACAAATTTAAAAGATACAACAAGTTATGAAATTATGATGACAGCAACAAACCACCATGGAACAGGTGGATTATCTCAACGTTACCTTGGAACTACAGCTAAATTAGTACCACCAGTAACGCCTAACTATAAGCTTATAAATACACCAAATGGAGTGGGAAGTTTAACTAATAACATAGAAAATGTTGAATTTACTCAAGGTGGAACTACAGATAATCCAATTTCTGTTTTAGATAATGATTATACTACAGCATGGACTTGGCATAACTGGGATACATCTGCCTATGGAAAATGTGGTCCTAAGATAACATTTAAAGAAGAACATACAATAGATACTATAAAATTAATAACAAGACTAGACTTAGATTCATGGCCATATACAGGTAATATAGGATTTGTAAATTCACAAGGAAAGTGGGAATATAGAGATGCTTCATTAAGCACAAGTGGAAGAGTAGTAACATTAAAATTATCAGAGCCTATAACAACGAAGCAAATACAGCCAAATATATCTGTATATCCAGGTTCAGGTTCAGGTAAAGTAAATATATCTGAAATTAAGTTATATGAATATGATAGCTTAGAAAAAGATGTAGATAACTTATTTGCTGATGATTTAAAATTATCATTAAATAGTGATGTAACTAGAGAAAAAGTAGAAGAACTTGTTAAGAGAGTAAATACAATAGACCCAGTAAACTTAGAATATCATCCAAATAAAGATGAAATACTAAAGAATTTACAAAGAGCTCAAGACTTATTAAATGATATTTCTTTACAAGATGAAATAATAACTTTAGATTCAAGTATACATAGTATAGGGGCTCAAAATACTATAGGCCAAACTAATGATTACCAAGCTCTTGGTATAGCAGTAAAACCAGGAGATAAGGTTAATATTTACATAGCAAGTCCAAATAGAAGCGATACTAAATTTAATTTAGTATTAACACAATTTAATGCAGAAAGTGGAACTGCTTATAAGGTCATAAAAGAATTAAAAGTAGGTAAAAATGAAATTGAAATACCTGAAACTGGTTTTGATATGAACTATGAAAAAGGTGGAAACTTATATATAGGTCTTAAGAGTGGATTTGCAGAAAGTAATACATTTAAGGTAAGAGTAAGTGGTGGAACAAAAATACCACACTTAAATGTAAATAATATTATAGATGATGCTTCTAAAGAAACAGAAGTTAAAGATGCTATAAGAAAATATATTAAAGACTTAAAGAGTTATGTAAGCACTTTAAAAAATAGATATCCAAGCACAGCTAGTATAGAAGATAATGTTAATAATATTTACACTTATGATCCAGAAACTTCTATCTTAAATGCTACAGATATAGAAGGTGAAAGAATAATGCTTTCTTTTGCAGCTGATAAGGTACTTAGCTCAATAGAAAATGGATTATCAGGAAATGAAGAAGCTCAAGTAAATAGACTTTATGATACATTACTTGCTTGGGAACAAATAATGAAAATTTCTTATTCACAACAAGGTTTACTTGAAGCACCAATAGACTTTGATGGAGATGGTAAAATAACTGGTAATGCTTTAGATGTATTAGGTGGAAAGAGTGAAAATCAATTCTATAATGAAAATAGAGCACCTAAAAACCGTATGAATATTAAATATCAAAGAATGTTTACTGGAGCATTTATGTATGCATCATCACATCACGTTGGTATAGGATATGGTTCTATTGAAGGTGCAATGAATGGTACTCCTTTCAAATTTGATTCAAATGGAAACTTAACAAATTCAGCAGATGGAAGCTTATTTGGATGGGGAATAGCTCATGAAATTGGACACGTTCATGATAGACCAGGATTAACATATGCAGAAACAACTAATAATATATTAGCACTTATAACTCAAACATTTAATGATATAAATACATCTAGATTAGAAGGTGGAACATATACAAAGATATATGATAAAGTAACTTCTAATAGTGTAGGTTTAGCAAGTGATGGTGGAACTAGATTAGGAATGTTCTGGCAATTACACTTAGCATATGATAATGACTATACTTATAAAATGTTAAATCTTAACTCAGATAATAACTTAGATAATGATACATTCTATGCTAAATTATATAGAGAAACAAGATTAAAAGGTGTAGCTCCAAATGAAAATGGACATGATTCTACAGCTCAAACATTTATAATGAGAGCATCAGATGCAGTAAAGAAGGATTTAAGAGGATTCTTTGAAAAATGGGGATTAGTAGCTAGTCCTAAGACTAATGAATACTTAAACTCAAAGAATTATCCAAAAGAAGATAAGGCTATTTACTATTTAAATGATGATGCTAGAAGAATTAGATTAAAAGCTGGAAGTAATACAGAATCAATAACTATGGCTTCAGATACTGCAGTAAAGGCAAGCTTTGGAGTTGATGCAAATGGAACTCAATTAATTAATAAATCTTACTTAAATCAAAAAGAAGTTCCATTAACATTAAGTGTTACAAAAGATGCAGATAAAGTTTTAGGATATGAAATAATAAGAAAAGAAGCAACAACAACAGGAACTAAGGAAGTAGTAGTTGGATTCGTTGAAAGAGATAAAAATGGAGAAAATGGATTAACTAAGTACACTGATGTTATTGATGCTATAAATAATAGAGCTTTTGAATATAAAGTAAGAGCTTATGACTACAACTTAAATGTTACACAAGAAACTACAATTGGTAACATAAAGGTAAATCATGATGGAAGTATATCAGAAGCTAATTGGGTATTTGATACTAATACAAGAAGTGAACATGATATATCTGATGAACATTCAGGACATGGTCAAGCTCAAGATGGAGAAATTAAAAAGATAAGTGATAATGATCCAACAACTATTTATACAGCAACAAAAGCAACTAATAATAATGGTACAGTTGTTTCAGGAGATCCATATGTAACAATTGATTTAGGAAATGCTAAATCTGTTGTAGGATTAAAATATAATCCAGGACAAGCACCTAAAAAGAAATTCTCATTAAGAAGCTTATTTAGTAAAAATTCAGGTACTGATTATTCACCAATAAGAAGTTATGAGGTTTGGGTAAGTAAAGATGGAAAGAATTGGTCAAAAGCTCATTCAGGAGAATTTGATACAACTAAAGAAAATACAATTTACTTTAATGAAAATGGAAGCAATTCAAATACTCAATTATGGGCATATGATGCACAATATGTTAAGTTAGTAGCCAAGGGAGCTAATGCTATATCTATAGGAGAAATAGATATATTAGGTCCAACAGGAGATAATATAGAAATTGGTATAGATAATGGAAATAAAGTTTATGAGCATGGTGTAGGTAAGTTAGCAACTGATTATACTTATGCACCAGGAAAGACTATACCAGCAGGTTCTATAATAGTTACAGGTGAATATAAAGGTGACCCAGCATTTAATGTACCTTTAGTAATTAATGAAGCTGATGAAAACTTTGCTTTAAATGCTCAAGCAATTTTATTAGCAACACTACCAGAAAATTCACAACTTGGAGAAGTTGCTAAGGGAACTTGGTTATATTGGATAACTCCAGAGCAACAAAAAGATGATAAAAATATTAAGGGAACTAAGATAAAAGCTGAACTTTACAGATACAATAAGCTAGATAGCAATAATGCACCTGTAGGTCAAAGATTAGTAAGTGATACATTCTTATATGATTTACCAACAAACTTACCATCAATAGAATTAAATAATTCAACAGCAAGAACAATAGCAAATGAATATGATGAAGTTATAGAAATAAGTAATGATATGATTCAAAATGTATTTAACAACAGATAGTAAACTAAGATAATAATATTTTTAATTGAAAGGGGTTATCTCTTTTATGATAGCCCCTATAAAGTACGGAAGGAGATAAGTTATGAAAAATAATAAGCTGAAGCCAACTGTAAAAACAGCTTTGGTATATACATTAGCAGCAACTTCAACAGCTGCAATAGCTTATGCAACACCTAAAATTATAGAAAATAAATCTAAAAATACAGAAAATAAATTTGTATTAGATGTAAAAAAAGTAGATTCAGATACAGTTAAAGTATCATTAGATAATATAGAAGATATTCCAAAAGCTCTTCAATTTAGCTTAAAGTTAGATGGAATAGTTTTAAAAGAGCAAGATGGAAAGCCAGTAATAAAGGATTTAATAAATCCAGCAAAGTCAGATAAGATAATAACAGATTATACTTATAATAAAGAAAATAATACAATAGATGTTTTAATAACAGCACAAGACTCTATACCAAAGACTGGTAATGAAATTGATGTTTTTGAGTTAGATATACAAGCTACTGAAAATAATAAATCAAGAAAGTATAGCATAAAAAATGAAGAAAAATCTGAATATAAATATGTAAGTAACACAAATAAAGAATATGTAAGAAGTGTAAGTGTTAAAAATGAAGAATTAACATTAAATACAAATCCTACTGTAAAGATGAAAGAAGGTAAGTCTTACATAGAAATTACTGAAGGAGAAACAATTCAATTAACAGAAGAAGTTTTAAAAGAAAAAGGTTTAGAAATAAAAGATGATGAAAATGACAAAATAACTTTAGAAGTTAAAGATGCAAGTGATAAAAAAATAACATCATTTAAAGGAACTGAAGAAGGAATATATGATTTATATATTACAGCAAAAGATGACTTTGGTGGAGAATCAAAAACTTTAAATGTACAATTAAAAGTTAATGCATCAACTGTAGGGCCTACTATTACTAAAAATGGACAAAAACTTGAAAATGTTACTATAAATGCAGGTCAAGCATTTAATTTAATGGATAGCGTTAAAGCTGTAGATGTTAATGGAAATACAGTAAATGTTAGTGTTTCATCAGATAAAGAACTTAATTTAGATACAGAACAAGACACTACATATAAGATAACATATAGTGCTACTGATAGTCGTGGTAGAAAAACAGAAGAATCTATAAACTTAACAGTAAAAGGTAATAAAGCACCAGTAATTGAAGGTGTTAAGAACCATACTTTAAAAGTTGGAGATAGTTTTGATCCAAAGGCTGGAGTTACTGTAACAGATGAAGATGAAAATATAGAATTAGTAGTTGAAAGTAATGTTAACACAAATATACCAGGTGTTTACAAGGTTATATATAAGGCTACAGATAGTGGAAATAAAACAACTATAGTTGAAAGTTCAGTTGTTGTAAATCCAAAGATGACTACACTTAATAAAATTCCAGTAATAAATGCTCAAGATAGAATAGTTCAATTAGGAGAAAAGTTTGATCCTTTAGAAGGAGTAACAGCAACTGATGAAGAAGATAAAGATCTTACTGAAAAAATAAAGGTTATTAGAAATGATGTTGATACAAAAGTTGCAGGAGATTATACAGTTGTATTTAGTGTAACAGATAGTCAAGGTGCAACAGCAATACATGAAATGCTAGTAGTTGTAAATCAACCGCCAGTAATACATGCAGAAGATAGAGTTATAACTGTTGGAGATGAGTTTAAAGAATTAGAAGGAGTAACAGCAACTGATGATGAACAAGGTGATATAACAGAAATAGAAGTTGTAGAAAATAATGTTAAAACAGATACTCCAGGAGAATATACAGTTACATATAAAGTAGTAGATAAACTTGGTGGAGTAGCTACAAAAACAATAAAAGTAACTGTAAAAGAAAAAGTTACTTTAGTAGAAAATGTAGTTATAAACAATAGAGTTAACAATTTATATATAGGAAGCAACCAAGTATTAAGTGCAACTATAACAAATGAAAATGCAGATAAAAAAGATGTAGTATGGACAACTAGTGATGAAAAGATAGCATCAATAGAAGCAGATGGAAATACTGTTAAAGTAATAGCCAAAGCAAAAGGACAAGTAACTATAACAGCAAAAGCTACAGATGGAAGTGAAAAAAGTGATAGTATTACTATAGAAATACAAGATTATAAAGACCATGTAGTAGATTTAGCAAAAGATATTATAGATACTAACGTTGTAACTCCAGTAAATGGTTCAGGTCAAAAAGACTCTCCAGTACAAATGGAAGTAAAAGATGTAACTGTAGAAGAATTTAATAAATTCTTAAATAATATTAAAAAATTAAATCCAGAAATACAAAGAGAATATACTGATGGAGAATTTACAGTATATCAAATAAAAATTCAAAATAATTCATTAATGTCTAAGTTTATAAGAACTCTTAAAAATGAAGAAACAAATGAAGCTTATATAAACATAAAAATAAAAAATTCAGTAGCAAATAGTGAAGAATTAAAATCAGAGCTTAAAAAAGTATTAACTGAAAAAGATGAAGAAATAGTAAAACCAAGTATTCCTGGTGGAATTATAAATGCAATTCCAAAAATTGAAGCTAAAGATAGACTTATAAATGTTGGACAAAAGTTTGAACCTTTAGAAGGGGTAACAGCAACTGATAAGGAAGATGGAAATATTACAGAAAATATAAAAATTATAGAAAATACAGTTAATGTAAATGCTGTTGGAACATATAAGGTTACATATAAGGTAACAGATAGTAAAGGTGCAGAAGCTAGAAAAACAATAACAGTAATTGTAAATGCATTACCTGTAATAAATGCAGAAGATAAAGTTATAAAAGTTGGAGAAGACTTTAATCCATTAATTGGTGTAACAGCAACTGATAAAGAAGATGGAGCTATAACTAAAATAGATGTTTTAGAAAATACAGTTAATGTAAATGTTCCAGGAGAATATAAAGTTACATATAAAGTAACAGATAGTAAAGGTGCAGAATTTACTAAAACAATAAATGTAACTGTAAAGAAAGAAACTATATTAGCACAAAGTGTAACTATAAATAATAAAATTAATAGTTTATATGTAGGAAGTAACAAAACATTTACAGCAACTGTAAATGAAGAAGCTGATAAAAAAGATGTAGAATGGTCAGTAAGTGATGAAAATATAGCATCAATAGAGGTTAATGGAAATAGCGTTAAAGTAATAGCAAAAGCAAAGGGACAAGTAACTATAACAGCAAAAACTACAGATGGAAGTAATAAAGTTGATACTTTCACTATAAATGTAGAAGAGTATAAAGATAATGTAGTAGATTTTATTACTGATATTATAGACACTGAAGTTGTTTCAGCTATAGCAGGTTCAGGTCAAAAAGACTCTCCATTAAAAATGGAAGTACAAGAAGTAAGTTTAGAAAAATTTGCTGGTTTCTTAAATAACATTAAGGAATTAGATGCAACTGTAGAGGATAAATATACAGATGGAAACTTTATAGTTTATAAAATAAAGGTTAAAGATACATCATTCATTTCTAAAGTTGTAAAAACTATTAAAAATGAAGCTAATGATGAAGCTTACATAGAAATAAGAATATCAAAAGACTTAGAAGAAGCAAGTTTATTTGAAGCAAAATTAGAAGAAGTTATACCTAAAAATGAAGATACAAGCAAACCAGGTGATGAAGAAAATAAACCTGGAAATGAAAATAAACCAGGAGATGAAAATAAACCTGGAAATGAAAATAAACCAAGTGTAGAAAATAACTCTGAAAATCAAGAAACTTCAAATGATAAAGTTACTACAGAAAACTCTAAAAATGATAATTTACCTAAGACAGGAAAAAGAAATGTATTAGCATATATAGGATCAGTTACTATAGCAGCAGGTGCATTATTAGTAGGTAAGAAAAAGAAAAAATAAAATTATAAAAGCAAAATAAATTTATTTATTATCATAAATTTGTTTAAAGCATATAATAAAATATATTAAAGATGGTAAGGCTTATGAAAGCATAGGTCTTATCATTTTTTTAGTAATAAAAATAGTAAAGTTGACAGTTAAAAATATATGATTTATAATAAAATCACGATGTTAATCATCAATTGAAAATTAAATAGGTAAAGCGTTTATAACCTATTAACCTAACATGGGGGCGTTTTGGCTTCGACGGGGGTGTGATGGGTTTGATAAGCGGGCCGAGTAAAGCATGGACGACTCGTTAATAAGCTATGCATTAAATATAAACGCAGAAGACAATTTTGCATTAGCAGCTTAATATAGCTTGCTCATCAGTCCAGGATGCCTACGTCTTGGGTAGCTGGTGTCATTAAAGTAGGGAACGAAGTCTAGCAAAGCTTTGAGCTAGAGGGGTATTTATGAAGCTAGGGAATTAGGAGTTTGTTTGTGAGCGAACTAAGGACCGAATTTTTAGTCACATAACTACGCTCGTAGAAAGTCAGGCTGGTCTGCTTTCGGACAGGGGTTCGATTAAGAAAGATAGTCGCCTTAAGCAGTGATGTTTAAGTGATAACTTGGCTTTATCGGTGAAACCGTAACAGAAAATGCTGACGGCAATACCGAGAGGTATGTAAAGAAATTTAACAGCCTCGTATCGACTTATAGGTTCCTAAGGATAATCTATGGAATACTAGGATAGAAGATATAAACTATACTAAGCTTCTATAATATGCCAAGCTACTATTTAAAATAATAGTAGAAGATATAGTCAGTGCCATATAGAAATAATGGATGCACATGACCCCTCGCCTCCACCATGAAACCCTCGACATACAGAAATGTGTTGTCGAGGGTTATTTATTTTAGTACTATTAATAATGAACCATACAGTAGATGATGTTTTACTTAAAGGTATTAAATTTTACGAAAAAAAGACTTTTCGCAAAGAGGAACAGATAGGAATGTG
>ERZ773103.4071-NODE-4071-length-11150-cov-14.458224_pt1 | contig 11150 bp, 10 predicted proteins | sample MGYA00511118_ERZ773103 | MGnify/ENA primary metagenome ERZ773103 (study PRJEB29015, sample SAMEA2737821) | human gut metagenome | biome: human gut; feature: human-associated habitat; material: faeces | place: China | collected 2012 ... | reverse complement strand
GCACAGGCTAAGGGCGAGATCCCCGAGCCTACTGCCGTAAATGTCGGCCAGATCCGCAAGATCGTCTTTGCCTGCGATGCCGGTATGGGTTCCAGCGCCATGGGTGCTACCAAGTTCCACAACCGCATTAAGGCGGAGCGCCCCGACTTGACCGTGACCAACTCCAGCGTGGATACCATCCCCGCCGACGCGGACGTAGTGGTCTGCCAGCGCGTTCTGGCTGACCGCGCCGCCAAGTGCGCCCCGCAGGCACAGCTTGTTACATTGGATAACTTCCTTGCAGATCCGCATCTGGACGCATTGTACAACGCACTGACCTCCACTTCCCCGGCACTGGATGCCAAGGCCGAAGCTGCCGCCAACGAGGAGATCGTATCCGACCTGCGCAATGCAGCCGTAGCCCCTCTGGCGGCTGCCGTGACCGAGGCTTCCAAAGCCAACGGTTCCGTGATGAAGATCCAGGCGGAGGACATCCAGCTGGGTCTGCCCTCCGTCACCAAGGAGGAGGCCATCCGTGCCGCCGGTGCGCTGCTGGCAAAGCGGGGCTATGTGGATGACAGTTACGCCGATGCCATGGTGGAGCGCGAAAAGCTGGTGAGCACCTACATGGGCATGGGCGTAGCCATTCCCCACGGCACCAGCCAGAAGAAGGGCACCGTTAAAAAGTCCGGCGTTGTCCTGCTGCAATATCCGCAGGGCGTGGACTTCGGCGATGAAAAAGCCTACCTCGTGTTCGGCATTGCCGGTGTCGGCAACGACCATCTTGACCTGCTGGGCAATGTCTGCGAGATCCTTGAAGACGAGGATGCGCTGGAACAGCTCAAGACCACTTCCGATATGAACTATGTGCTGGAGCACTTACAATAACGATTCCAAAAAGGAGAGATTTTTATGAAGAGCATCGATATCACCATTCAGGACAAAGAAGGTCTGCACGCCCGTCCCGCCGGTATCCTGAGCAAAGCTGCCAAAGGCTTTGAGAGCAAAGTCACTATGACTAAGAACGGCAAAGTCGCCGACATGAAGAAGATCTTTGCCGTAATGGGTCTGGCCGTGAAGTGCGGCGAGACCGTGACCATCGCCGCCGATGGCCCGGACGAGGATGCCGCCATCGAAGAATTGACCAAGCTGTGCAAGGACGCATGACTTCTCCCTCCGTCTATGACCATTCTGCATAAATACTGCTGACGCAAAACCGCTCCGGGCAGAACGTTCGGAGCGGTTTTACTGTCAGTATGCGTTTTTCATCACCGTGTTTTCCAGAAAGCTGAAAAACACATCGTATTCATTTGGGGTCAGCATTTTGGGAGAACTCATGATCACAAGATCATGCCCGTGGTTTCCCACATGATAGGGTGGATGAGTGTGAGAATAGGGGTTTTCCAAAACCCTCTTGACGAATTTCACATACAGTAGTATTTTTCCTGTAAATCCCACCGTCTTTGTGGATTGGTTTGAAACCACCCACAAAATGTGGTCGTGTTCATTTTGAACACAGGCACAGAAAGTGGTCGGTTATCACCGTGAGACCCACCACTTCCGTGAGGAAAAGTCCACGAAAGAACTTACCGTCCCGCAACACACCCGATTCATTTTGCCGCTTACTTCACCCGACAAAATCCATCGCTGCGCTGCGTGGGCGGTATTTTTCTTTTATGGTCACTTGTCGGGGCGGAGGCCCCTCCATCTTGCTAACGCAAGACCGTTCGGTCGCTCAAAAGCCCCACTGGGGCTTTTGTTGCTGCGCAAACGCGGCATTTTGCTTTCCGAAGAAACAAAAAATCCGAACCCTTCTCCTATTGAGAAAAGGTTCGGATTTTCATTATTTGGTGCGATGGAAGGGACTCGAACCCCCGGCCTACTGATTCGTAGCGCACACCGGGCGATTCCCTCAATTTTTGGAAGTTACGTTTTAACGTCATTTCTATGCGATACATCGCAGGTTTTGAACTTCGAGTTTCTGCACCCTTTGTCCGATTTTGCAACGATTTGCACCCTTTGCACGTTTTGAAACCGTGCAAAAACCGTGCAGAAACCGTGCACTTACTCTCAGACAAATGAAAAATCGACTTATCCGACAACGGCTTGACGGCATTGGTTTGAGTGGCCAATCATCAAAATCAAGACTTGGAGGATATGACTATGACAAAATTGCTTACCTGCCGCTACAACATGGACACCAACCGGGTGGAAGCCCGGTTCGCAGATGGCACTACCCTTGCCATCGACTGCATCGCCGTGGAGGACGAGTACGGCAACGCCCCGGCACAGCGGGCAGAACTGGACTGGCTGCTGTACAACAAGCCGCTGGAATATGCACAGATGGTGCTGAGAGGGGAGATGGCGCATCATCTCTCGCTGGGGTGTGAGCACGGTAGACAGGAAGATTGAGCCACAGAAAACGCGCGGTAAAACCGCTAATCGCGCGGCGCGCGTTTTTATCGCTGACTTTTATTCAGGCAACATTGCACGCGTACATTCCAGCGTGCGATTCCACTTTTCAAAAATTCAATCGTATTACAGTTTATTTTTGCAAATTCTCACTTTCACGTCGCACCTTCCCACGCATGAAAAATGCACGCCCGTGCGATTTTGGTTCGCAGTTTATTCGCGGTCAGCTGGATTTATTCGCGCTTTGTTCGCGCGATTACGCGTTTTCAGCGTAAATTCAGCGTAAACCATGCCAAGTCAGCGTATTTTCAGCGTAAATCCCGAAATGTCAGCGTAAAAGTCAGCGCAAATCCAAGAGTGTCAGCATATAAGAATTAAGTTCTATGCTTTCATCCTTCAAAATCATACCAGTCTTTGTATATCTGCCTTGTATACGAGCCATCAGACTTTTTTATGTTACAGCTACTACAAAGAAGCTGAATATTACATAAATCATTCAATCCACCGGCACAAAGCGAAACCATATGGTCAAAGTGTACAGATTCTTCATCTTCACAATCCCATCCGCCTGATAAATCTTTTCCGCAGCATACGCACCTATTTCGGTCTCTATATCTTACCGCATTTTTCACCCATTTAGGTATATAGCACCGTTTTCTAGTCGTTGGATTTGCGTTTGCCATATACGAATTAAATCTATACAGAAACATCCGATTCTGAAAAAGAATATAGAAAAGTTCCCTTGATAAATGTTCTATCGCATCGTCTAATTCGTCATCATACATTGTAAAATCGTCGTATGCGTCTACAAAAGATTCAACTTCATGTGTTATCAAATATGAAAAGAATGGTTCATGTGGTATCCTATATATCTTAAAGATATTATCTACTTCCAAATTATAGTCCTTGCTCCCACTGTCATTAAACGCTCTTTTTAGCCGTTCCTCTTTATTTGCAATTTCAAGTTCATCATATCTTTCCTGTATTTTTTCCAATTGCTCATGTTCATCTTTAAATAGCAGTCTGCGTATTACGAAATCACAAAAGCCATGAAGTGAAGTCCACTTGGAAAAATCTTCGTTGTTCTCTTCATAAAATGGCTCGGTATATTGAGCACCAGTACTAATCCAATCTATCGAAGAAGTAAAGCAATAGAGCAGATTGTCTATAATATTGCAGTAATAATAGACATCATGGTATGTCATCTCAATGTTTCGCATATATATTTTCCTCTATTTGCATATCTCATTTCCTTGCGCCTAAAGGTCTTTTGCTTGCAGTTTATTCTTGCATCCAATCATCGCCTACACTTTCTATTGCCTCCGCTCCCAGCACATTTTGCGCCCGCTCTGAAATGTGGTCATACGTCAAAATCGACACTTGATTATACGCCGCATTCAGAATTCTATACGCTTCTCGTTGCTCATCATTCCAGTCATACGACCGTCCAAAAATCAAAATACAACGTGGTTTGATTACTCTACTTCCTATACGTCTCGTAAATTTCGTGCTGTTCGCTTCTAATTCAATCGCATAAATATAATTGAGACATTGCGTTATAGCTTTAGTCAAATCGGCCGATGGAACATAATTGCCATGATCTTTTGTACTCGCCCAAAACGGCAACCCATTTGGTTTCTTTATCTCTACTAAATCAACAAAGCCATCATATGACTTCATAATGTAATCCGCAATATTCTCTGTATCAATCACGCGCTCATCAATGATTTGTGCAAAATCAGATCCTAGGACCCACTTATTCCTTGTAAACCACTCTTGCCAGTATCTTTCCGGCTGTTCTTCCTGAAGTTTTTCCCGAAGTTCAATAAGTGCGTCGCGCTTTTTTATAACACTGGCCGCAAGAAAAACATTATCCGACAAAATCCCATTTTCAATCAGCATACGCGCGGTATCACTTTGACCTTCTATTAGCCGCTTAAAATTCTCGACCAAGGTTGCGCTTTCCTCTGAAACATTTATATATTCTCCCTGCCCTAGCATCAGTGGTTTATAATTCTCAGAAATATAACGAATCAACGCATCAAGTTCTTCATTATTCAGCGTCAATTCGCTTTTAGGCTTTTTACTTTCTAGGCCGTAAGGAATATTATACCGTCCGATTTTCAATGAAATATCCTGCACATCAGTATGGTCATGTGGAATCCGCATAAGCAATGCCTGTGAATATACTCTTTTCTTTATCTGCAATGTACACGAATCCGCATAATCGACTCCCTTCGCCGATGTTTTTATTTCACTCATGATACTCCTCCTTTACTTCATCCATCCTCTCCTCAATCCTTTGTTCTACCAACTCCTGAATCGCATTAATGCACCCATCCGTATCTTTCAACACTTCTTTCTCCCAGAAGTGGATAACATACCAGTCTTGCGCTCGCAAAGCCTTATCATCCCGAATATCTCGTGAGATATTCTCCTCGATTTTGGCTATCCAGTACTCCCGGTTACGTTTCAGCCTCGGCTTGCGTTCTTCCCAGTTCTGCCCATGCCAAAACTCACCATCCACGAAGATAGCGATATTATATCTCAGGACGGCAATGTCGGGAGAGCCGGGGAGACGCTTATCGTTTAGCCTATACCGAAACCCCAGATGCCACAGACGCTTCGCCAAAAGCACTTCCGCCTTGCCTTGCTTCAGGTGGACACGAGACATCCGCTTGGATGTTTCCGGGGTCGTGTCATATGATTTCGGATGTTTCATTATTCTTGTATCACCAAATCACCGCATACTTCATTAAATTTATTTTGAGCCAGTGGTGCTACACCTCCGTGTTGAAACTTATTGATCAGTTCTGAAATTCCCATATGTCCCTGCATATGCGCTATAACCGTCAAATGCGAAAGACAATTATTGATTCTTCCGGACTTAAAATCCCACTGCTGTCCTTTCAAATATGAATATTTGCAATCCTCATTTTGGGCAAGCAAATCATTATAATACAAAAATCCTTCTAGTGAAACACCTCCCAACAATCCAAAACTATCACCAAGGGTTTCTACAACATCCGGGTCAAGAATAAGTGAATTCCAACAAAAGCGTGTCATGCTCGATTCGATTACTTCGCCTGTTATAACATTTATGGTTTCGCTCAAATATTCTGTATCGTTATGTTGATATCCAATCATATATGCTATTCTTAAAAAAAGAACAGCTAATACATCGAGATTTGCTTGATGCCCTTGTCCGATTCTGTCGATGATATCCCAAATCCGACCAAAATTCATATCTGGCACAATCTCACCGTCAGACTTTTGTATAATCGGACGTGCGTCTAACATAAAATTACGTTGCCCATTTCTTTTACTCTCAATTCCGGGATATTGCATATATACTTTTTCATGAGAATGCGTTTCATATAATAGTATTCGCCTTTCAATATTCCCGTTTTCGAGTCCTTCTCTTGAAAGACTATTGAAGTTCTCAATATTTTCTAATTTTATCTGTTTTGTTGTATTTTGTGGTGCTCTTTTAGAAATGGTAGTACGTACTCTTTCTCGAATATCTTGGTTTAAAATCGGCGGCATATTTTATTCCTTTCCAATTTGTTTTGCTACATACGAATTGTTCAGCCAGAAGCACTGCTTCGTCATAGAACCACCCGTAGGCAGGGGAGCAGTATCCGTACTATCCCGCCCATGGGGGCGAACGTGAGCCACACGGCTTTCTGATGCCTTGGGCAAGTTATTGCGATTCCGCCCACTGGCATCCTTCCAGATGTGAACGCCCTCCCGCAAGGTATCGACCGTACGCTGCCATACACGATGTACCTCTTCCAGATCCTCTGCCGGGATATTCCAGAATTTCACCCTCTGGAAGTAGCACTCGCCGTCCTTCGACTTTTGGAAGATGATGAACAGGAATTTGGTCGGTGCAAGAAGGTCATAGAGCGCAGACTCTTCCCATGTTTCGTTCATCATTGCACAGAAGTTCATCACAGGGAAGGACATACTCTCTTTTATACTGCCATTCGGTTCAATGGCGATGGTCTTGAGTTGGATGCCTGCCTTTTGGAATTCCTCTGTGTTCGACAGATGCCCTTTCACGCCAAGCATCGCTGCCACTAAAAGCTCGTTGAGGTTCTTGGCATTCGTTTCTACGCCCAGCCGTGCCTTAAGTTCCGTCCTGCTCATCCCCACATAAGGCCGGACTTTTGCGCTGAACCAGTCCTCAAAGCTGGTCGTTCTTAACGCTGCCGGGTCTTTGATGATTTTCTCGCAGGGTTCGTCCCCGAAGATGTACCGCCGTAGGATCTGCGTCATGTAGCTGGACTTCAGCGAGTACGCCCGCTTCATAGCCGGGATAGGGCTGAATGGCTGCGACCGGGTATCCTGCGAGTTGCGGCCTTTCGGACACGCTGCCAGATACATGGTATCACCCTCACTGATCAGGTGTGCCTGTCCTGCCTTGATCTTGTCCATCAGGATCTTCCAGTCATTGCGGATGACCTCCAGATCCTCGTCCGGGAACTGGAACAGCACTGCCTTGTCGATTGTAAAGTCGACCTTGGGCACCCCATCCCGGTGCTCATAGGACATCAGCAGCATACAAGCACACTTCACCCAGAATGCACTGGTCTCGAAGGTCTTGTAGTATTCCTCATCATAGTTCAGCATATCGCAGACCAACCGCTCCTTGGCCTGAATGCCACGAGGGGTCTGCCGATAGGGCGTCACCTTCAATTCAACGCCCGCTTCCTCAAAATCGGGAGCCGGGTTGCTGTTGGGCTTATATCCAAACCAGCTTTCCTCCACAACGGTACCGATGGCACCCTTGCCTGTTGCGATGCGCCCAGTTTTGTCGATCTCGCCCAACGTTTTGCCGACTGCTTCCTGTCCACGGGCGAGGACTTCCGCCTTCGTTTTGTACTTCCGCTGCTCCATGACTTACCCTCCAATTTTAGGGGTTGATCCCTCGGTAGGTTTTTGCTATAATAATGGTGAGAAAACGGTCAAAATCACAAAAAGTGGTTGATCTTTTTCTCAAAAAAGTGTATACTTAGATTTAAGTATATCACAGAATGGGGTGTTATGAAAGTGTCAGCAAATAGCGATATTCGTGTTGTGGAGCTATTTGCCGGCGTCGGCGGTTTCCGCGTTGGATTAGAGCGTTGTTCCGAAAGATTTAAGACGATTTGGGCAAACCAATGGGAACCCGGCCAAGCTGGTCAATGGGCTTATAAGTGCTACGACAAAAATTTTGGCGAGGATTCCCACTGTGTGAATGCAGATATCGCCACCGTAATCGATCAAGTGCCGCCGCACGACCTTCTGGTGGGTGGCTTTCCCTGTCAGGACTACTCTGTTGCCAGCACCGGTGCTAAGGGCATCGAGGGCAAGAAGGGCGTCCTCTGGTGGTCCATCTATCAGATCATTCAGAAGAACCATCCCAACTACGTTCTGCTGGAGAATGTAGACCGCCTGCTTAAATCACCCGCATCCCAGCGTGGCCGTGATTTCGGCATCATCCTGAAGTGCCTGCAGGAAGAAGGCTATGGCATCGAATGGCGTGTGATCAATGCCGCAGACTATGGCTGCGTCCAGCGCAGACGGCGTACCTTCATCTTTGCATTCAAGAACACCACCAAGCAGTATGAGCGTATGACCTCGTGTTTCTCTGCGGACACAAAGGACGGTCGTGTCTGGCTGATGCAGGAGGGCTTCTTTGCCCATGCATTCCCGGTGCATTCTGAGGTCGCAGACCCTAAGAAAGTGACCACCGTCGATTTCAATAAATATACCGACACCGTTGACGTAACGAACCGTTTCAGAGCCGCTTTCTACAACAGCGGTGTGCTGTGCAACGGTAAAATCTTCTCTCTGGAAGCCGTCCCGAACGGTAAGGAACCGATGCTGCTCGGCGATATCATTGTCAACGGCGATATCGACAAAAGCTTCTTCATCGAGGATGAGGATCTGGAAAAGTGGAAGTACATGAAGGGTGCCAAGACCATCGAGCGCACTTCCAAGACCGGCTACTCCTACACCTTTTCCGAAGGTCCCATTGCGTTCCCAGACCCTCTCGACCGTCCCGGTCGTACGATGCTCACCAGTGAGGGCACCAAGAACCGCAGCTCCCATGCGATTACCGACCCTAAAACAGGGAAGTTGCGTATCCTGCTGCCGGAGGAGTGCGAACGCATGAACGGTTTCCCGACGGGCTGGACCGACACTGGGATGCCGAAGCGTCAGCGTTACTTCATCATGGGTAACGCCCTTGTCGTTCCGCTCATCACTCAGATGGGCAAGCAATTACTGGACATCTTATAACGAAAAACCAAGGCTGCACAGTCGGCCTTGGTTTTTATGCTTTTTCGCCACAATCAAGAGGTGCCCTATCATGGAGCAGATCCGTGTTGTTGAGCTTTTCGCCGGGGTCGGCGGCTTTCGCCTTGGGCTGGAGCAGGCTTCCTCCTGCTTTCAAACTGTCTGGGCGAATCAGTGGGAACCATCCATGCGTTCCCAATTTGCTTTCGAGTGCTACGAACGGCATTTCGGGCATCGCCCAGAACACGTTTGTCAGAACATCGTGACCGCCAAAGAAAACATCCCTCCACACGACCTTTTGGTCGGTGGCTTTCCCTGTCAGGATTACTCCATCGCCAAAAAGGGCGCACGAGGGATAGAAGGGAAGAAGGGCGTTCTTTGGTGGGAGATCAACGCTATCCTACGGGCACACAAGCCTCGCTATGTCCTTTTGGAAAACGTAGACCGGCTCATCAAATCTCCGGCATGGCAAAAAGGGCGTGATTTTTCCATCATCCTGCGGTGCTTCTATGAAGCAGGCTATGCCGTTGAATGGCGGGTGATAAATGCCGCCGACTATGGCGAAGCACAGCGCAGGCGGCGCACCTTTCTCTTTGCCTTCCGAAACGATACCGCCCTGTTCCGAAAAGCGGCGGAGCTCATCTGTGTGGAGGGTCTGAAGGGTGCCCATCAGTTGCTCCTGCAGGACGGCTTCTTTGCCCCCATCTTTCCCTTGTATGGCTTTGAACGGAAATACAGCGAGGGATGGCTCGATGAGTTTCGCTACCTCGATCTGAAGGATCTGTCTGCCGCACAATCCTGCCACTTCTATGCCTCCGGGCTTATGGTCAACGGCCGCTTCTATTCCGTCGAGAGTATCCCTCTTCAATTCCCATATAAGCCGCTCTGCTCCGTGCTGGAGACCGCCCCACTTGCAGAGCGATATTTCCTTTCTGCTGCCGACATCGATCACTGGCGGTATCTCAAGGGCGCAAAGCAGGAGACCCGCCACCGCAGGAACGGTTCTACTTATTTCTTTTCGGAAGGCTCTATGGCATTCCCCGATCGTTCCGACCTTCCTGCCCGCACGATGCTCACCAGCGAAGGCTCCGTTTCCCGCAGCACCCATGTAGTCGCAGACCCACAGACCCAACGTCTGCGTACGCTAACGCCCATCGAATGCGAACGGCTCAACGGCTTCCCGGATGATTGGACAGCCGGGATGCCGGAACGACTGCGCTATTTCACCATGGGAAATGCGCTTGTCGTTCCTCTGGTCAAGGCCATGGGCAAGCGGATCAGCGCACTGGCCGAGGACGAGCAGCGCAGTTGATGGGCGTTTCTCTTGGGTTTCCAAAGGGGCCGCAGCACCCCTTTGGCACACGACTTTGCCTGCAAAGTCTAGTGTGTTACACCTTGGTTCCGGCTGACACGGAAAAGGGGCTGCGAGCGGCTCCGGCAAGCACCTGTTCTGCGGCAGAAGGATGCGTGGATGGGCGTTGCTATTGACGGTCTCCGCCCGCCCAGCGCAGGCTTGCAGAGGAACCAATGGTGTACGTTCTCCCGTCCTGCCGCAGCAGCGTTTCTCCTATAAGGCGCAGGGCAAATGATCAACGTCTGTGCTTGCCCCGGTTGCCTGCAAGTGTCCCCGGTTTCAGCATTGCCGTTTTATAAAGAATCTTCTTTATCAACTTTCTTTCATCCTCTGTCAGCTTATCGTAGTTGATGCCGATTGCCTTCAATGCTGTTCGGATCTTCTTTTCATCCGCAGACCCTTCAAGTTTCTGTGCATCCTCCAGTTCCTTCATCAAGTTATCGACCATTGCACCATCCGAAGTGGTCTTGTCCTTGCGGTGTTCCGTCTTGATGTTCTTCAGGATAGCCACCAACTCGTCATACAAGACCCGACCAAAGTACTCATCTTCATCGATCTGCCCCAGCTTCAAGGTGCTCATGTATAGATCGTTTTCATCTGCTGCATACTTCTTTTTCAGCATTTGCCGGGTCGCTTCCAGACCAGCATTGAGGTTTTGAATGTTTGCGCTGACATATCCATCCACATAGATTTCCAGATCGGTCATGAACCGCCGGAAATTCTCATGCACGATCAGTTCACACAGCAGCCGATGATTGAATTTTCCATTCCTTAATATGTCCACTGCGCCGTCGCTCAGATGCAAGTCCGAAAGGACTGCATCTGGGCGTTTTTTGTTTTCCGTCACACCCAGCAGATAGTCCGTGGTCACACCATAGAACTCAGCCAGCGTTGTCACCGCATAAATGCTGAGGTCGGTCACATCGTCGCTCTCGTATTTCGACAGTGCCGATTTGGACAGACCCGTCTGCTCTGCCAGCGTTTCCAGCTTCAGATTCCGCTCCACACGCAGGTCTTTGAGCCGTTCTCCCAGTGTCAGCTTGATGTTCATGGTCGCACCTCCGATGTTTTTTGCACAGTATACCACTTCCAGCGGTTCCTGTCCATAAGCGTGGAATTT
>ERZ773103.4066-NODE-4066-length-11165-cov-4.875518_pt1 | contig 11165 bp, 7 predicted proteins | sample MGYA00511118_ERZ773103 | MGnify/ENA primary metagenome ERZ773103 (study PRJEB29015, sample SAMEA2737821) | human gut metagenome | biome: human gut; feature: human-associated habitat; material: faeces | place: China | collected 2012 ... | reverse complement strand
TCGCCCGAAAAACACGCAAAACGGCCTTCGAGCGTGTTTTTCGGGCGATGATGCGTCACGCGTCCGTCCGGATGTCCGCGATGTCGTCGAAGGGGATGCGGGTGCGGACGACGGTGACGGTGCGGGCCGCGAGGTCGATGTCGCTGACCAGGCCGCGCGCGGTGACGTACGCTTCGCCGTCGTAGTGGACGATGCACGCCATCTCGCGCCGTTTCAGCTGGGAGAGTTTTCGCGACAGCTCGAGCGCCTGCTCGTCGGTCAGCTCGCGCTTCGGCTCGACCACGCGCTCGCGCTCGCGGATGAGGTCGTAGTAGCCTTTGAGCGCGGCGAAGGGCATGAACTGCTGCGCGCGGTCGGCGCGGGGTCGGCGCTCAGGCATGGTGCCCTCCTATCTGCTCGTTGCGCTCGCGCGCCGTGGCCTTCTCCTTCAGGCTGGTGCCGCGCAGAAGCGCGTTCTTGCCGAAGCGCCCCTTCACGGCCAGCACGGCCTGCTGCAGGCGATGTTCCTCGGCCTCCGCTTCCGCGTCCGAGAACAGGTCCATCGTGGCGAACTCCTCGGGGACCACCCCGCCGACGCCCACGTTGATGCGGCGGATGGGCGCGTCTTTGCGCGTGGTCTCGTCGAACAGGTCGAGGAACCGCGGCATGAGCTTCGAGTAGAGGTTCGTGCGATCGGGCTGTCGGCGCGTGCCGCCGGTGTGGGAGCCGCCTCGTCTGCCGCTTGCGGGGCGCCTGCCATGGCCGCCGTCGAAATACGCTTTGGGCTCGTCCACGGCGCGCGCCCCGCCCGCCTCGTGATCCCGCGCGTAGCCAACGTGCAGCGAGATGGATTCCGCAACGAGGCGCTTCTCCACGAGGTCGAGCACCAGCTGATCCACCATCTCGCGCAGCACGTCGCGCGCTTCCTCGAACGAGTAGTCGCACGGCAGCACCTGGCCGTTGCCCAGAGAATGCCCGCTGGGCTCGTAGGCGTGGATGTCGGCGATGGTGCACGGCTCGACGCCGTGGGCGTGGTCGATCAGATACTCCGCGTTCACGCCGAACTCGCGGTACAGCGTGGCCTCGCTCATCTCGCATACGCCGCGCAGGTCGTACACCGCGTACTTCGCCAGGCGCCTCGCGATGCCCGGGCCGATGTTCCAGATATCGGTGATGGGCCGGTGGGTCTGGATAGTGCGCTCGAACTCGGCCTGGTCGAGAAAGCCGATGCAGTCCCGGGCGTGCTTCGCCGTGATGTCGAGCGCCACTTTCGCCAAGAACAGGTTCGGCCCGACCCCTGCCGTGGCGCGCACGCCCGTCTCGGCCAGCACCGCCTCCATGAGCATGACGGCGAACTCCCGGGCGCTCGTCCGGTACAGCGACAGGTAGGGCGTCGCATCGATGAAGCATTCGTCGATGGAATAAGGATGGACGTCCTCGGGCGACACGAAGCGCAGGTAGATGGAGTAAATGTCGGCCGACGCCTCCATGTAGCGCTGCATGCGCGGCTTCGCCATGACGTAGTCCACGCTCTCGGGGATCTCGAACACGCGGCAACGGCTGGACAGGCCGAGCGCCTTCATGGACGGCGTGATGGCCAGGCAGATGGTCTTCTCCGTGCGGTCGGGATCGGCCACGACGAGGTTCGCCGTCAGCGGGTCCAGCCCGCGGTCGACGCATTCGACGCTGGCGTAGAAGCTCTTCAGATCTATGCACACGTACGTGCGCTCCATCGCGCCGACCCCTCCCCCGTTCAACTAGCACACTTGTTCGTTTAGTATAGCACGTCCAACGCGGAGCCGGAGGAGCCGCTACCGCTTTCACACCGAGATCGGCTTCGTTGCGGGCCCGTCGAGGACGTTGCCGTCCGCGTCGAAGCGCGACCCGTGGCAAGGACAGTCCCACGAGTCCTCGACGTCGTTGCGCTCGAGGCTGCATCCCATATGCGAGCACCGCTTCCCCGGCTTCACCAGGTTCGCCGTCGAGGTACCCAAATTGGAGAACAGCGCGACGTTCAGCATGGAGCGCTGCGGGAAGAACAGGTCCTCGACGGGGCTCTCGCCCGTCGCGATCAGGTCGGCAATGGCCTTCGCCGCCACGTACGACCCGGTCATCCCCCACTTGCTGAACCCGGTTGCCACGTACCAGCGGGGGTTCTCACGCCGGTGCACGCCGATGTAGGGCATGCCGTCCAGGCTCATGCAGTCCTGCGTCGCCCACGCGCAGCACTCGACACAACCCGGGTACGCCGCGTCCGCGAACGTGCGGATCGCGCGGTAGCCTTCCTCCGACCCCGGCCCCTTGCCCGTGCGATGGCCCCCGCCGCCCACCAGAAGGAAATCCTCGTAGGTGCGGAAGGAGAAGCCGCCGCCCTCGCCGATGAACATGCCGTCCACAGCGGGGGCGTCCTTGAGCGCAAGCGCGTAGGAACGCTCCTGGTGGAGCTTCATGAAATAGAGTCCCGGGATGTTGACCAGGGGGTAATGGGTCGCGAACACGATGTGCTCGGCAGTGATGGAGCCCCCTTGCGTGCGCGCCGTGGTTCCCGACACCTCCGAGACGAAGGCGTTCTCGTACACGTCGACCGACGGCGCCAGCCCGTAGAGCAGCTTGAGGGGGTTGAACTGCGCCTGGCGCTCCATCCCCAGCGCCCCTTTGTTCGCGATCGGCACCGGCGCGCTCGGCAGGACATGATGCGGGATGCACAGCTGCTCGTAGGCGGCGAGCTCGCGCTCCAGGCCCTCCGTCGAATCCTCGGCGTACACGTAGGCGGTCTTCTCCTCGAAATCGCAGGGGAAGGCGTCGCTCAGCTGCCGCAGCCCCGCCACGGCGGCCTGGTTCGCCTCGTAGTACAGCCGCGCGTTCTCGGCGCCGTGTTCCCTCATCAGCCGGTCGTACACGAGGTTGTGCTGCGCGGTCACCTTCGCCGTGGTGTTCTGCGTGACGCCCGACCCGACGCGCCCCTGTTCCGCCACCGCGCACGAGCACCCGGCCCGGCCCAGCAGGTAGGCGCACAGCATGCCCGCCATGCCGCCGCCGATGACCAGCACGTCGACGGATACGTCTCCGTCGAGCGTTTTCGCGATGCCGTCGGGCCTCGGGGTGCGCTCCGCCCATAGAGAGGTCATGGTCAACCCTTTCGCTTCGGTTTCGTCTATATGTCCGAAAACGATAGCCCGCCGTCGCGGCGGATCGGCCGTTCGGACGCGAAGCGTAGGGCGCTCATTGACGAAGGGTTGACCGCGCGAAGCACAGCCTCCCGCGCAAGGACTCCCCTCCCTCGCCGAGCGTCACTCCTCTTCCAAATACGCCCCCGTCTGGCGGCTCCAGAGGTTCGCGTACTCGCCGCCCTGCTCGATGAGCTGGGCGTGAGGGCCGTCCTCGGCCACCTTGCCGCCGTCGAGCACCACGATGCGGTCGAGGCTGGCCACGGTGGACAGGCGGTGTGCCACCACGATGGACGTGCGCCCGCGCATGAGCGTTGCCAGCGCGTCTTGCACCAGCTGCTCGCTTTCGGAGTCGAGCGCGCTCGTGGCCTCGTCCAGCACGAGCACCGGGCAGTCGGCCAGAAGCGCCCGCGCGATGGCGATGCGCTGACGCTGCCCGCCCGACAGCTTCACGCCGCGCTCGCCCGTGACGGTGTCGAAGCCCTGCGGCAGCCGCTCGATGAACTCCAGCGCGTTCGCCTGGCGCGCCGCTTCGCGGATCTGCTCCATCGTGGCGTCGGGCCGCCCGTAGGCGATGTTCTCGGCGATGGTGCGATGGAACAGCAGCGCCTCCTGCGGCACGTAGGCGATCTGGCGGCGCAGCGACTGCTGCGTCGTCTCGGCGATGTTCTGGCCGTCGATGAGGATGCGCCCCTCCTGGATATCGGACAAGCGCAGCAAAAGCTTCGTGAGCGTGGTCTTCCCCGCCCCGCTCGTGCCCACGAGGCCCACGCGCTGGCCTGCGGGGATATGCAGCTCGAAGTCGTCGAACACGTGCGTGCACGCGTCGCCGTCGGTGTACCAGAAGTCGATGCCCTCGAAGTCGATGGCGCCCTCGCGCACCTCGAGCTCCGGCGCGCCGGGCTTGTCGTCCACGAGGCGCGGCTCGTCGAGGATGACGGTCATGCCGCTCGCGTCGCCGAACGCGCGGTTGAAGCGCTGCAGCCCGTTGTTGATGAAGTTGAACTGGTTCGTCACCGTGTAGGTGTAGGTGAACATCACCACGAGCGTGCCGGGCGTGATGCCGTACCACGCGTTGCCGCCCGCGATGAACACGGCCACCACGCTCATGATGGCGATGGTGATGCACGCCGTCACGATGCCGCGCGTCAGCGACGCCCACATGCGCTTCGAGTCGCGCGCCACCACCTCGCGGTTCGCCTGGTCGAACAGCCCCCGCTCGTAGTCCTCGCGCCCGTAGGTCTTCACCGCCAGGATGTTCGCCACCGAGTCGGACAGCTCGCCCGACAGCTGGTTCTGCGCGCTGGCCGCCTGCTCGTTGAGGTGCAGGATGCGCTTGTACATGTAGTACGACACGCCCGCGTACACCGCCAGCAGCACCATGAGGATGGCCACGTACACCGGCACCCGCGGCGCGAGGATGGCGCAGGTGAACACCACCGAGCAGATGACCGGCAGAAACGGGAACGTGATGGTTTCCAGCAGCAGCTGGTAGGCGCTCATGAACTTCGTCGTCTGGCTGACCAGCGTGCCGCCGAAGCGGTTGGAGTGGAACGACATCGACTGGTTCGACAGCGCGTCGAACGACATGGTGGCCAAGTCGTAGGACGCGGCGATCTCCAGCCTATACATCGTGTAGTCCTGCACCTTGCTGGCCGCCTGGCCGGCCACGTTGATGAGGCTGAGCGCGGCGATGTAGGGGCCGAACACCGAGAACACCTCGTCGGGCGCCACCGAGCCCGCGCTCACGCGATCCACCACGAGGCTCATGACGTAGGGGTTGCCGTACGAAAGCAGCGCCACGAACAGAAACGTCGCGGTCATGAGCGCGGCGAACAGCCCGATGTGCTTACGAGTGACCAGCCAGAAGTAGTGGAGCGTGCGACGCGTCGTCGACGGAGCACCGGTTCGTGCCATGCGGGATTCCCTTCTCTTTTCTCAGCACGATTATGCCACAAGAAGGCAAGGCCCGGGGGCGTGCCTGCGGGCCTCGACAAGGAAGCCGCAGGCCCTACCCTACGAGCTTGGACGACTCTACCTGCTCGACGTACCAGGCCATGAGCTTGGCGAGGGGTTTGCGCAGCACGAGGCCGATGAGCGCCGCAGGGATCAGGAACAGCAGGAGCAACCCGATCTCCGTCCAGAAGTCGGCGCCGTAGGTGCCGAACATGGCCGCCCGCATGGCGTTCACCACGTGCGTGGCGGGAAGCCAGGGGCTCAGGGCCTGCACGAACGGCGGCAGCAGCTGCAGCGGGAACGACCCGCCGCACCCCGTCACCTGGATGATCAGCAGCAGCACCGCCACGGCCTTGCCGAGATTCGCGAACGCCGCCACCAGCGCGTATATCAGGAACGTGAACACGAGGCCGGCTATCCAGAAGCACAGCATGAACAGCGCGGGCTCGGCAACCTGCACCTGCAAGAACAGCAGGTTCCCCAAGCCCATCACCGTGGTCTGCGCGAGCGACAAGAACGCCAGCACGCCGAAGCGCCCCATGAACAGCTGGCGCGGCTGCGGGTCGGACAGCTCCTCGCGGGTGCGGTCGGAAACCGTCGGCTTCACCACCACGAGGATCAAAAGCGACCCGATGAACAGGGCGAGCGTCGTGTACAGCGGGGCCATGGCCGAACCGAAGTTCTCAGCCGGGAACACAGCCTCGCGCTCGATGCCCACCGGCGCTGCGAGCGCCTTCGACAAGAGCTGCGCGTCGGCGCCCAGCACCGCGCGCAGCGCGTCCGCGTCGCCCGCGACCAGCGCCTCGTCCACGCCGTCGGCGAGCGTATCCAGCTCGCGCGCCGTTTCGCGCAACTTCTGCGCCGCCTCGTCCACCTTCGCGCGCGCATCGCCCAGCACGTCGGCGGCCGACCCTGCGGACGCGGACAGATCGGCGCCCGACGAGCGCAGGCTGTCCAGGCCGTCTCCCATGTTAGCCGCAAGCACGCCCGCGCTGTCCGCGAGCTGCTGCAAGCCCGGCTTGAGCCCGCCGTCGAACGAGGCTGCGAGGTCGTCGGAGGCCTGCCGCGCCTCAGCCGCAAGCCGTTCGACCTCCGCGCGCTGAGCCTCCACGTCGGCGTTTCCAGCCTCCAGCCTCTCGGCTGCGGCGCCCAGGTTGTCGCGCATGCCCTCCATGAGCGAGACGACGGCGCTCATGCGCGCGATGACGGCATCGAGCGCCTGCTGGGCATCGGAAGGCAACGAGCCTCGCAGCTCCTCGAGCTGCTCTATGGCGCTGCGGTACCGCGCGATCTGCGCGTCCACAGCTTCGGCCTGGCCGCGCAGCCCTGCCGCGCCCTGCGCGGCACCGGTCGAGGCGGCGTCGAACAGCGCCCCTGCGGAGGCAGACACCTCGTCGAAGCGCGCGGCAGCACCGTCGAGTGCGCCCGCAAGGTCGTCGACCGACCCTTTCACGGCCGCCACCAGGTCGGAGGCCGACGTAGAGCCCTGAGACGATGCGGCGCCGAGGCCATCGACCCCGTTTTGCGCTGCGACTACCAGCTTGCCCGAGTCGCTCGCGAGCGTCTGCGCAGCGCCGGCCAGCGACGAATACAGTTCCAGCACCGACGCCATCCGTTCGGCTTGCGCTCCCATGTCGCGCACTTTCCCCGACACGCCCGCAATGCGCCCGCCCACGTCTGCCTCGTCGGCGTAGGCGGACATCGACTCGGCGATGCCCAGCGCCACTTCTGACAACGTCTGGGCGAACACCTCGTTCACCTGGTACGATACCGAATCGGCACCTTGGTCGGTGATCTTCGGCGCGATAGCGCTCTTCTTCTCGTTGGCGTAGTAGACGATACGGGCGTGCTGCACGTCCTCGGAGTAGAACGTCAGCATATCCTTGCTGAACCCCGCGGGGATGACCACGGCCGCGTAGTAGCGTCCCGACCGCGCGCCGTCCACCGCGTCCTCCTCGGTGGTGAACGTCCAGTCGATCTGGTCATTTGCTCGCAGAGCCGACACCACCCGCTCGCCGATGTTCACGCGCAAAGGCACGAGATCGCTCTCGTAGCCGTCGTCGACGTTCGCTACCGCCACCGTCAGGTTGCCCGTGTTGTCGAACACGTTCCAACACGCGATGACGTTGTACCACGCGAAGATCGACGGCATCACCACGAGCCCGATCACGATGATCACGCTCATCGCGTTCGAGAACAGCCGCTTGAAGTCGCTGCGCACGATGCGGATCACGTTACCCACGGACGACGCCCCCTTCCGCATCCTGCGCTTCATGCGCGTCGGAGGCGCAGACCGCGGCGGGCGCCGGATCGCCGGACGCCTCGTCGTCGGACGAGCGCACCATGCGGTCGCGCGCGCCGCCCAGCTCCAACAGCCCCTCGTCGCTCATGCCTTCGAGCCTCATCTGGCGTTCGAGCCCTGCGCGCAGGCTCTCCACCACCACGAGGAACACGAACACCGCGACGAGCCAAGCCAGCCACGCCGTGAGCAGCTGCACCTTCTCGGCCGGCGTGAGCGCGAACACCACCGCAAGCACAACGGGCACCGAAAGCCCCAAGGCCAGCGCACCGCGGATGAGACGCGGGTACCATCGCTCGAAGCGCTCCATGCGCGCCCGCAGCTCCTCACGATACTCCTCTTTGTCAGACAACGCTCTGAACAGCTGCGACACGCGATAAGGGCGCGCGGGGATCTCCACGTCCTCCCCGTTGAAGATGCCGCTCTCGCGCACCTGGCAGGCCACCATGCGGTTGACGTTCGCCATGAGCGGCCGCACGAGGATGCCGAACGCCATGAACAGCGCGAAGAACAGCGCGAGCATGCCCAGGGCGTCGGCGTACTGCGATCCGTAGAAGCCGAAGATGGCCTCGCGCATGGCGGAGATGCCGTAAGTGAAGGGGAAGAACGGGTAGACGGCCTGGAAGAAGCTCGAGGTCATCTCGATAGGATACAGCCCCGTCGCGCCGGGGATCTGCGCGAACACCAGCACGATGCAGATACCCTTGCCGATATGCTGCAGGGTAACCGACAGCGCGTAGATGATGCTGAGATAGGAAAGGGAGGCCACGATGGCGGCGAAGAAGAGCGCGGGGGCGTTCGCCGCCTGCACCCCGATGGCCAGCACGCCGGCGCAGCAGATCGCCGCCTGCAGCACCGCCATCGCGGCCAGCAGCAGGAAGCGCCCCAGGTAGCGCTGCGTGACGGTGAGCTTGCGCACGCCTTCGCCGTCCACTTCCTGCTTCATGATGACCAGCAGCATGAACGCGCCGATCCAGAACGTGAGGTTCATGAACAGCGGAGCCATGGCCGAACCGTACGCGTTCAGCTCGTACAGCTGCTCGGTGACCAGTTCGGTGGGCGAGCCCATGAAGTCGGCGATTTTGGCCGCGTCGAGGCCGTCCTCGCCGAACGCCTTCGCGAGCGCTCCCGATTCGCCGAGCGACAGCACGTCGGTCTGCACGGTGGACAGGCTTTCCTCCAAATCGGCAAGGATGCCGTCGGTCTGGCCGAGCGCCTCACGCGCGGCGACGAGCGTGGAGGTCAACTGGCCGATCGCCAACTCGGTCTGGTCGATCAGCAGACGTTGGTTCGACACGGCGGCCGCGAGCGAAGACGAAACCGCGCTCAGCTGCGCGAGGCTTCGGTTGACGGTGGGAACCGTATCGCCGAACAGGCCGTCCGCGTACGCCCCCGCTGCATCGGCCGCGCCCTGCACCGATCCGTCGAAGGACGTTCCCGCTTGGGACACCGCGCGCGCGAGATCGCCCGCTTGCCTGTTCGCCGCGTCGAGAGCGTCGAGCGTCGCCTGCGCGTCGGCCGCACGCTGGTCGAGCGCATCGGCGACCGCGACGAGCGGCTCTTTGGCCGCATCGCCTTCGGGCAGCGCCTGAGCCGCCTGGCGCACCTGGGCGGCCAGCGCCTTGCTCTCCTCGGCGGCGGCGCGGCCCTGCGCGATGGTCGCGCCGATGCCCGCCTGCGCCTCGCCCGCCGCCGCGGTCATGCTGCCGACGGCGCCGTTCGCTTTCGAGGACGCTTCCGACACCGTGCGGATCGTCTTGTTCACGGCGGGCATCGCCGCCGAGGAAAGCTCCGCGGCCTCGCCCTGCAGCTGGGAGGTCAGGTTCGCGATGGCCGCGAGGGCGTCGCCCGCCGCGGCGATGTCCTCGCGCGCCCGTCCGAGCGCGTCTTTGGAGCCGTCAGCCTTGGCCTGAGCTTCGTCGGTGGCCGCGACGATCCCGTCAAGCGTGGCGCGCGCCTCGGATATCGCCTGCACCGCGCCCGCCACTTTGACCGCCGCCCTCGCCTTCGATGCGTCCAGCGCGTCGTTCGACTCCGCCAACGCTCGGTCGACCGCGCCCACGGCCACATCGCTCACCGTAGAGACGAAGGTGGAGTTGATCGTCTCGTCAAGGGTGCTCGCGCCCGTGTCGGTGATCTTCGGCGCCACGGGCCCCGTCTTCTCGTTCACGTAGTAGGCCAGCTCGGGCTGCACGAAGTCGCCGGTGGTCAGCGACAGCAGCCGCTCGGTGAAGTCTTCGGGTATGACGAACGCAGCGTAGCTCGCGCCCGCATCGAGTTCGTCCATGGCAGTGGCGCGATCGACGAACGCCCAGTCGAGCTGCTCGTTTTCGCGCAGCTCCTCCACGATCATATCGCCCACGTGCAGCTCGCCGGTCAGCTCGCTGGAAGCGCCGGCGTCCTCGTTCACCACGCACACGCGCAAGTTGCCCGTGTTGTCGTAGGGGTTCCAGAAGCCGACCACGTTGTACCAGGTATACACTGAAGGCAGCACGAGCAGCGCGATTACCACCACCAGCGCGCAGGGCGCCTTAAGCAGGCGCAGCACATCGCGCTTGAATACGCGCAGAACGTTACCCATTGCCCGTCGGACCCCTCTCATCGCTCGCTCGAAAACAACCCGAACAATGATACCTCCTCCGTTGACACTCCGTCAGCCCCGATTGACGATCCAACCCCTTCCGTCAATCGCACGCCGCGCCACGTGCGGCCGAGGACGCGTTCGACAAAGAACGCCAAGGCGTGCGATATCGAGCAGGCGACCGGCGAGCCTCCCGTCTGCGGCGCAACCGGCATGGCAACCCCACAGGTGCGTCTAGAGCCGCGATACGCTGGAATCATGGGGCTCGCAAGCGCGCGGTACGACCAACGACCCATGACCGAGCGGGCCCTGGCTCCATGACCCGCAGCCACAGGCATCACGCCCCACGGCCCGCAGGCTTGCGCGCTTCGATGACTTGGCTGCGCAAGCCCGACGTCCGATTCTGGCAGGAATCGACGTGATTCCGTCGCGTGGGGCCTCGGCCGTTTAATCTTGTTTGCTTGAAAACCGTTGACCTGGGAAAACATCGACACGCTCTCATCGCGTCATCTCCACATTGGGACAGGCGCTTCTCCAGCGACGGAATCCTGTCGATTCCTGCCAATTTCGACATGATCCATCGCGCGCCTGGCCGTCGGCTCCTCGGCACCCGCAAACGATACCAGTTTTTCATGCGAATCCAACGCCGTTTCCACGTGCGTCACCTCTCGATCCAATGCCGATTCCACGCGCGTCGCTCCTCGATCCAGCACGGATCGCATGCGGATCTTGTGCCGTTCCAACGCGGTTGCCACGCCCGAAAATAGTTGTATCATCTGGTATAACTCCGTGTTACACTCGCGCCATGCGCATCGTGCTCGCTTACATATCGGCTCTCGATTTCTGGCGCTCCGCCCTCAGCGACGAGGGCTCGGCGCGTATGGCATGCCGAGCCCGGATCCTTCCCGATCGCGCGCCGCACGCGTTGGCGGTACAATCCCATCCGCTTGCACAGAGCGGCGCTTCGTCTTTCCCCGTGCACCTGCTCGCGCACGGAAGCCAGAGGAAAGCGTCGGACATTCTCGTCGTCCACCAAGCAAAAGACCTGCCCGACGGATCGCTGCGTCAGATCGTGATTCCCGGCAGCGACGAACCGCTTCTTACAACAAGCCCCGAACTGACTTTCGTCCATATGGCGTCCTTGTTGAGCTTTCCCCGCACGGTTCACCTCGGATACGAGCTA
>ERZ773103.4048-NODE-4048-length-11198-cov-9.169703_pt1 | contig 11198 bp, 10 predicted proteins | sample MGYA00511118_ERZ773103 | MGnify/ENA primary metagenome ERZ773103 (study PRJEB29015, sample SAMEA2737821) | human gut metagenome | biome: human gut; feature: human-associated habitat; material: faeces | place: China | collected 2012 ... | reverse complement strand
CGTTGTATGATTGCATGGAGGGACTCCTTTTTGTATTGTGTTTTTATGAAATTTTATTGATAACTTCTATTTTGGAAGTAAGCTTTGACCCATTGTCCTGCTTCGCTTAAATCTTCTTCTGTCCAATCAGAAATTTTTGTGCTATTTGCTCTGAACACACTGCTGCTCTCATCTTTATTTGCCAAGTTCCAACACATAAAGCTTATCTGATACTTGTTTAATAAATCCAACCATTTCGCAGTAGATTCAAAGTCATTCACACCATTTCCCGAAGCATCACACATTCCAAACTCGCTCACAAAAATCGGCAGACCATTCTGTGCATAGCTTTCCAGCCGATTGTGCAAATCATCCTTATGTGTTCCTGCATAAAAATGTAACGTATACATAACATTTTTATCTTCTAATGGCGACTCTGCTGCTTTATCAATCTCCTGACTCCATGTCGGAGTTCCTACCAGAATTACCGCATCCGGCTTTTTTTCTCTAATGACTGGAATTATTTCCTCTGCATATGCTTTGATACTTTCCCATGAAGTACCACCATTTGGTTCATTACAAATCTCATAAAGCACATTGTCATTATTAACAAAAGTTTCTGCCATCTCTTTAAAGAAAGCAATTGCCTCATCTTTATTCTGATTTGGATCACCATCACTCAAAATGTGCCAATCCACAATCACATACATTCCTAAATCTGTTGCATAGGAAACGCCATCCTTAACAAGCTGTTTTAATTGCTCTTTATCTCCGCCAGAACAATATCCTCCATCTTCCGCCGTATACATTGCCAGACGTATGCAGTTTGTATTCCAATCATCCCGAAGTGTGCGAAAAGCATCCGGATTCACATACTGCGGAAACCATGCAATTCCATGCGTAGACATTCCATAAAGCTGCACTACATCGCCATGCTGATCGGTCAACTTTCCATTTTCTACATGCAATGCGCCATGCATTTCAAAAGGAGATAACTTCTCTGTGTTTTCATTTTTTTCTGTATCCTGGATTTTCTCTGTATTCTGGATCTTTTCTGTATCCTGCATTTTTTCTGTTTCTATATTTTCGCTATTCTCCTGCATTTGTGCTTCTGATACCTCACTTTCAGTTTGATTCGCTGTATTTTGTTGGCTGCATCCTGATAGCATACTGATTAGCAATAATGCCAGCAATGCATAACTTCCCACTTTTTTCATATATGGCATTCTCCTATAAACAATGATAATTATTATCTTTTCGCCAAGCTACTGCCCTATTATTCTCAACTATCGAATAATACTTACTCATCCTTCCAAATTGTAAATGTGTACCGTCTCTGACAAATTACGTCATTTGATTGAAAACTATGTAAAAGCATCAAATAAGATTTCTTTATAATATCTATGATATCATATAAATAGCTTTATTTGACAGATATTTTTTAACGTCAAAGTATGTTAATTAACAACATAAGAAAAAGTCCTACCTGTCCTATTAGAAATACAATCCACGCTCCTACAAGAGGAGCGACCTGTCTTGGTAAAACGTAGTCATACGATACATCAGATTTCAATCCACGCTCCTACAAGAGGAGCGACTGCATATGTGAGAAAAACCGGATTAGGCAGAGATATTTCAATCCACGCTCCTACAAGAGGAGCGACAATTGATGAATTGGAAATTGTAGATCAGGAGATATTTCAATCCACGCTCCTACAAGAGGAGCGACCTGGGAAGACGATTTTCTGTGGTGGTATATAAAACATATTTCAATCCACGCTCCTACAAGAGGAGCGACACAAAATCAGCCATTTATTTTCTCGATCCTTTCTATTTCAATCCACGCTCCTACAAGAGGAGCGACAATTTCTTTTGCGGTTGGAAGTACCTTATCAATATTTCAATCCACGCTCCTACAAGAGGAGCGACCAAAGACACCGCAGCTTATAAAATCCGTGAAGGATTTCAATCCACGCTCCTACAAGAGGAGCGACAATAACTGGTGCAGTCCTGTGCTTGCTAAACCGCTATTTCAATCCACGCTCCTACAAGAGGAGCGACTACATGGTCAGATTGGAGTGGACAGACAAAGGAAACATTTCAATCCACGCTCCTACAAGAGGAGCGACCTCTACCTTTGCCAGGAAGATAAAGAAATTTATATTTCAATCCACGCTCCTACAAGAGGAGCGACGGATGCACCGACTGTATGGATACTGGATGGATTATTTCAATCCACGCTCCTACAAGAGGAGCGACATAATTGTGTATTTTTTTGGTGTAAAATTAATTATTTCAATCCACGCTCCTACAAGAGGAGCGACTGAGCTGAAAGATGCATTCGTGGAGTCAATTAAATTTCAATCCACGCTCCTACAAGAGGAGCGACCAAATGGACGTGCAACGGCTTATAAAAATAAAATTATTTCAATCCACGCTCCTACAAGAGGAGCGACCATGGAAAGCCAAGTATTGACACCTAAACGTACAATTTCAATCCACGCTCCTACAAGAGGAGCGACGATCGGTGGAAATTGCAAAGGACAAATGAGATTATTTCAATCCACGCTCCTACAAGAGGAGCGACAGCAAAAATGCACAATATTCCTCATGCATCTCTGCAATAATTATTGCATAGTGTCTATATAATTCCATCAAAACCGCAATAATTATTTTATGCAACACAAAAAATATTGCATTTTTCCGGTGCGAATCATCCGCTTTTTCATGTTCGCTTATGATCCGCACCGCTTTAAAATATCAGCGTATTTTCTACTGATATTCCTTTTTTTACACCCAGACATTCTATTTTCTGTTTTTGTTTATCGTTTAAATAATAAATACGAATGCTGTCTTTTTCTTCGTCTATAATTTCCTGTAGTTTTCCTTTCAGCATGCGACACTGGGCACCATCTACAATACATTCAAAAACAGAATTTTGTACTCGTACTCCATAGTTTACACATTGTTTTGCTACTTTACGAAGTCTGCTCTTTCCTGCTTCATTTTCTGTATTAACATCATATGTAATCAATACAAGCAAAATATCACCTCTATTTCCACAAAAATGGCGGATATGCATCAATGTCTCCACGTAAATATCTTGCCAAAAACATTGCCTGCATATAAGGAACCATTCCCCACTGAATCTTTTCTTTTAAATATGGATGTATTATCTGTTCCTGTTTTCGCTTCTGCCATTCGTCAAGCACTCTCTTTCTGGCATCATCTGTCAATAAGATTGCTCCATCTTCTTTTTCTATAAAATCTGTTTTGCCCACCATCCTTTTATTAATAAGACGCAAAACAAAACGATCAGCCAGCGCAGGACGAAGTTCTTCCATCATATCCAATGCCAGTGAATATCTTCCAGGTCTATCTCCATGTAAAAATCCGACACATGGATCCAGTCCAACTGTTTCTAACGATGCTGCCATCATGCTTGTTAATAGTGTATATACAAATGATAATAATGCATTTACCCTGTCCAGAGGTGGTCTTCTGTTTCTCTCATGAAAATAGAAATCTTCTTTTTGTTGTAAAATCAATTCATCAAAAACAGAAAAATACTGTGACGCAAGTTCACCCTCTATTCCCCTGAGTTGATCTTTGTTGTTACTGATTCTGATATCAGGTATTTTATCCCGAAGCCTCTCTGAAACAATTTTTAATTTATCTGCATCTGTCTGTAGTGAATGGTCTCTTATGGTACGTTCAATTACCCATCGTCCATTATAAACTTTTCCGACAATCGTATTGCGTGCAATCTTTAGGCTTTCCTGCTCGTCTGCTGCAACTTCATACTGTTTCTTCCTCAGAAGCACATTTCCTTTTGTCTTTCCTTCTACCCTTGCCAGGAATGAGCCGGACGGCGTCAAAAATACAATTGAAATATTATTATCTGCACATTTTCCCATCAACGCCGGACTGGCTCCTGCTCTGCTAAACGTTACAATCATTTCAAGATTATGAAGTGGCATTCTTCCAAGCTCTGCACCTTCCTCTTTAATCACCACATTTTCTCCATCCAGAGATAAATATTTATTCTCGGATGTGATATAGAGAGTATTCAACAATTTTTTCATGTGTTATCCTCCAATTCTTCTGCCAATATATTATTCATGTATGTTTCAACATTTCCCGTTTTTTCCAGTTCCGGCAGACACAAATCTTTTAAAGAACACACATAACATGCTTTCTTCTTTTTTGCTTTTGGTGTATAACCTCTTTCATAATATTGATGCATTTCATCAAACATATCTTTTACGTTCTGCTTGATACCCTCTGTAATCTGAATATTAACACGATGCTTTATCTCTCCATAATACAATGCGCCCTGTGTAATTGTACAATCCAACATTTCTTCCAGACACATGGCCTGTGCAGCTACCTGCAGGATATCCGCATCATGATCTTTTGGTTTTCCTCTTTTATATTCTATCGGTAATGGCGTATATTTCCCACCAAATGTACGTATCAAAGTACCAGACTCATCTGCATGAAATTCCACAATATCACAAATCCCACTCACACCCATTATTCGTGAGAAAACCGGCATTCCACGAGAAATGATGATATCTTTTCTTTTCTCGTGGGATGCCCCATTATGCGCCTGTCTGTGCATAAAGTTTCCATCCATTGTCTTGTAGTTTTCAGTCCATTGCTGTTCCAGATGAATCAATGCCCATTGTCTTCTACAAAACGCAAAATGCTGTATCCCGGAGATCATCAGATAATCGTCTTCTTTATATTCCTTCAATTATTTCCACTTCCAATCCTGGTAAAGAATTTAATGTAAATTCGTAATCATCAATACTTTTTGGAAATTCTGTCTTCTTCTCAATTTTCAGTAAGCGATGAACTTTTGCAGAAGAATATTGTCCCATCGGGCAATTATGTTTCCACCAGTAAACCCTTACCACTTCCATGCTTCCGTCCGGTCTTGCAGATGATGCATCATTTTCAAAAAGCGTCCTGAGCGCTTCTTTTATCTTTTCCGCATCTTCATCTGAAAATCCTGTCTTTTCTGCAAGCTGATGATTAATACTTCCCTTCACGGTATACATGGCAAAATTAACACGATGCTTCATTCCCATTGTATCATGACTTGTTTCTGAATTTACACTTTTCGTGATCTGTATACTTTCAATGTCAATAGGATCTACACTGAATGCCGACTGAATTGTTACAGGTCCTCTCACTCCAACTGATACGGAATTTCCTTTAAAAGCAAATACCTGTCCAAATGCTCTCACATCAATCCACGACTCACATGCTGCTTTGGCATATGCCTCATCATCTTTTGTTTTCAATGCTTTCTGCATCTTGTCATTTGTCTTTGTCCTGTCTGCAAGACTCTTGCATCCATCATCACAGCGGTCTTCGCTTTGCACAAAAATTTTCTCTCCCAAATCCTGCAGACGATTTCTGATTTTTCTTTTCAGACATACATCCGAAATTTCTCCGAATCCGTCAAAATCTTCTCTCGGACGATTTCCATTCAACGGATCTCCATTCGGATTTCCATGATTCACCATAATCACCACTTCAAAATCAATTTTGTTTGTAAATACTCCCATTACTCTTCTCCTCCTTCATTCGACTTTTCGCCTTTTGATTTTATTAATTTTTCTCTTTCCTCGTAATAACCAAGTAAATATCTTTCATTCAAAGGATTGTTGTTGAATCCATCTGTTTCCCGAAGAACATTTATGATCTGCATTATTTTGTTTTCTATTTTCGCTCTTGCACCCGGATTTAACCGTTTCAGATATGCTCTCACTATATGACTATAGAGTCTTTCATAAGTGATTGCCGGACGTCTGGTATACACATTCCACATTTTCTTTGCATTGGTAAGTCTGTCATCTGTTTTACTTTCCTGTAAATATAGTGCTCTCTCCTCGACTTTTTCAAGGATAGCAAGTAATTGTCCAAACAGATAGCTTCTATCTTTCTCTAGCTCCATACTGTTCACCTTCCCATCAAATTCATTATATTTTATCATTGCACAAGCCACCGGCGCCACACAGTTCTGCCACACAAAAGAGCTGTATGCCTGTGGATTTGAAGCCCTGTTTACAGCAGCTTTCACAATATCAGCCGGTATTTTGGGACTCAGTCCGATAATACACGGTAAAATTCTTCGGATTGTAGCTTTTCTCAGTTTGTCATTACATGTCAGATATCCTTTTTCCTGTTCTGTTCCATACGCAGCAAGTGCTATCTCATTTGGTGATGGCGCTGTGTTATTTATGAACACCCATTTTTTTGTTTCATGTAATTTTATCCATCGTGGCCAGGTACAATTCTGATGCCAGTGAAGAACTCTGTCTATAAATTCATTTCCCGGAACTTCCTGATAGTAAGTAACAGCTAACCTTCCTGTTGTTGCTGCATCAACCGACAAAATGATTACTTCATCATCCGGTTGGAGTTTTGCCCGGTATCCAGCCATCGCCTGATTCAATTTCTCTGCAAATTTTCTGTCGAGTTCTATGTCATCCTCGTCCCTGCATTCTGCTGCCCAATCAAAATCTGCCAAAAATGTTTCCTGTGTATCTCCAAATAAATCAACTACATCCAAAGCCAGATTAGAATCTTTTTCTTTTAGATTTTGTGGAAGCTTCCACACCACAGTCATCTCACCGTCTATATATTTTCCCTGCCTTGCTAACAACCAGCGCAAAGCATTATGTGCTTTCTGCGAAGTTTCATATCCAATACTGGCAGCCTGCTCACGATTCGCGAACCTTCCCCGGTAAGTAAAACCAGAGGTATCATTTGCCGAAAAAATCTTTGCTTTATCCCCGGAATTTCTGATTTTCGATGGATGTTTTTCAGAACATTGTATCTTTTCACCCGTCACATAATCTATATTACAATTATGCAAATTAGTCTTGTAATACTCGATAAAAGAGTGATACATTTCCGGCTCTTTCCACAATTCATGTTTTTCTCCATTATCCCATACTGCAAATCTTACCATCGCATCTTTTTGGGCAACTGACTGAATTTTATTTTCATTTTCGGACAGAAAACCATCTTCAGCCAATACCAATAATTTTGCTTTTATTAAATCCTGAATCAGTGTAGCTTTTTTCAAATAAAGATATACACATTGCAGCCACTTATTGGAAAATTCAGAGCTTGTCCATTTTCTCAAACTATTAATGTAATCATTATAGTATTCTGTCTTGTCCTCATTTGTGTATAACGAATAATCTCCTGCAACATAGCAAAGTTTGTCACATAATGCATGCGGACAGCTTCCATTACTTCGCGAAGCCGAATCCTCGGTTACTGGGATAATCGTGATTTTATCTTCCCCATCCTTTGGAATGATTCCGGACAAAGCCGGCATAAATTTACCTTTTAGGTCAATCGTCACTTCTATCTGCGCATTTGCTGTAGAATGCGAGATTGGAAGTAAGATTGGATCTTCATTTACCTTTTTCCCCACAATCGCTTCGCATGCGTCATATGTTTTTTCAAGCATTTGTATCCAGCCCAAAAAGATTCCCCCTTTCAAATTCCCTTATTCCACAGAAATTTTTTTCGTCAAATGTTTTCATTTCCATTTCCGCAACTACTTTTCTGATCTGACATTCTTCCGGTTCCGGAAATCTAATCACTCCGTCTTTCATGTATGCATTCCATAACCGGATCGTCATATGCTTTTTCTCATTCTCCCTGACTGCTTCATCCGAATATGTAATTCCATGTACCATGATTCCAAAAGAAATATTTCCATCATTGTCATAGAATCCTTCTCCTTCCATCACTGTACAGGGTTCTACATATCCCTGACATTCTCTTGTTCCAAGAAAAATATCTCTCCTGCCTCCTCTTTCTAACATTCTTTTTGCAATTTGATAATGCTTATTCTCATTCCGGTCATTTACAAGATCCGGTCTGTTTTCATTCCATACAAAATGTGCTTTCACCCGGTATTCTACATCTTTTAAATATGTGTAAGATGCCAGATCGTTTCCTCCCTGATATTTTATCGGGCGCATTCCCTTTGACTCTGTCCGTATTGGATGCATCACTCTGCACTCATCAATCACCCACGTAAACGTAGGTTTCCAGTAAATACTTTCTGTGATTCCTTTCAATGCTTGATACGTTGGCACCTGATATGACAGTTTTTCGCCTCCTGTTTTCGTTAATGGATCGGTGAAAAGTGCATATTTCCCATAGACTTTATATTCTATTGCATTTTCTCTTTCCATTCTTCTTTCCCCCTTTTTCAATAATATTGTAATACAAGTTCATTGAGCAGTCCTTTTTCCATATCATAATTTTTAGCTACATATACGTCTGGTAAAAACCTGCTTTCTTCTATCACTCCATTTTGTAAGCATTCTTTTAATTTATTTTCATAAACAGACACCGTATAACGCTGTATCTTTCTTAATAATCTTTTTTTATCAGACATATTCTGCGCTGTTTCCAGTTTTTCAAGGATATCCATTCCCTCTTTATATGGAACTATCACTGTTTTTCCCTCTTCCTGAATCGGTCTGTAGTTTTCTCCTGCTGTTTCAAATGCCTGTCTGATGAAATGTTTCCGTTCTCCCGGAAATCCACTGCTCAATAATTTATATATTGTTTCGCCTTTTCCTATATCATAATCCATTTTATTGCTGACTTCCTTATAATAAATTTCATAATACCAATCCATCCACTCTGGGAAAATAATACTCTCCGTACTATTGGACTGATTATATTTTTCACAGACTTCTTCCGTTTTCTTCTGAGCTGTTCGAATCACCTCAAATTCATCCCCAACTAATTGAATTACAGTAACCCTCCCCTGCTCCATTTCCCCGTTTCGGTTGCAACGACCTGCCGCCTGTGCGATATTGTCCAATCCTGCAAGTGAACGATAGACATGATTGACTGACAGATCCACTCCCGCTTCTATCAGATTTGTACTTATAATCAAAACTTTTTCTGTACTATTTTTCAGATAATTTTTTATGCTTTCCAATTGATCACTCCGATGTTCCGGACATAAGTTTGTTGTCAGATAAAAAATCTTCACATCTTTCAATTCTGCTTTTATATAATCAAAAAATGCTCCAACTGTCTCTTTCTTATTCAAAATTAAAAGTATTGTCCGTTCCTTTTGGAAATCATTGAATATCTTCTCTCCCAGTGATTCAAATGTGTCTGGCTCATTTATTTCAAAAGAGATGTTTGTACGCTGAAAACGCTGAAAAATATCACACACTCCTGTGACCATATCCTTAGGCGCTGTATATAAAATCTTTCTTTTTATATTGCCAGATGCCAATTGCGGTTGGGTGGCTGTACACAAAATAATAGTCGCATGACATACATAACATAGAAAATTCATCATAAGATTAAATGTGTGTATTGTCTGCACCGGCAGTGCCTGTGCTTCATCTACGATAATCACAGAATTTTTCAATTGATGAAAACGGCGGATGCTTTTATTTTTCTGTGAAAACAACGTATACAAAAATTGAATCATAGTTGTACAGATAATCGGTTCCTTCCATGCAGTATCTATCTGCTTCTCCTGTTCATCAGAATTGCTGACATTTGAGTGATGTTCCATCACCCATTCTTCGTTTCTGACTGCTTTCTTTATCACTTCAGTGCTTTGTTCTGTGATGGATATGAATGGCGATATGTAAAATATATGGGAAACTTCCGGTGTTTTTCTCTCTGCTGCCACTTTCAGTGCATATCCCAAAGATGCTAACGTCTTTCCCGCACCTGTCGGAAGTGATAACCGATATATTCCATATGATGTCTCTGAGAAATTCATACATTCTTCTCTAATCTTTTTTCGCAGTTCGAAGATTTGTTTTTGTTTCTCTGTTCTGAGATTCTCCTGTGCTTCTTTTTCCAGCTTATCCATATATTGCTGATAATTTTTCAAAGCCTTCTGATATACGTTTGCAGTTTCCATATTATCATCAAGCATACTGTCACCCATTGCTCTTGCTGTATCTGTCCAGTCTGAATCTATTTGCAAAGACAAAAGCAATCGTTCCATACAGCTCATATAAAAAAATCTCTCTGTGCCTTCTGTCTGTCCATTCTGACAGATTTGTTTTAATGGTTTCAAAAAAGCGGTTATGAATTCACCATATGCCTTTCTCATCTGACTGCATAACATATCTTTTGTAAAATGCATTTCTTCAAACCACAGTCTTGCAATTTCATCCAGTTTTTCTTTTTCAACCACATTCAATCTGACTTCAAACTTGTCTTCGCCATCTTCATCTATGCAGTCATAAATTCCATGATGTGCCGTAATCGTATATGAAATAAGCTCTATCAAAAGCCTCATATCTTGAACTGAATGATAGGGACTGTTCTTAAATTCCTGCATTAATAATTCAGCTCCTGCAGAGCTATGATTTACTGCTCCCCTTTTGGGTAGATCATCTTCTTGCTTGATATATGCCTGAAATTCAGTACTAAACTTTCCTGCATCATGCAATTGCAGACAAAGTGTAGCTAATGTTCCTATTCCTATCTTTTCTCCTTCACTCTGTGCATACTGTCCCGCTTCCAGTAAATGTACTGTTAATTCCTGCTTTTTTTCATTTTCCTTGTGTGCCAGATACATTTTTCTTTCCTCCTATCTTCATATTATTCTTTCATACCCTGTTTGTCAATATATTATCCATATTATAGAATAATATTTTTACCAATTGACATTCATACGTTATTATTTATAATAAAGATTGTCGTATTTTACTACGCGGATTGAAAATATAATATGGAGAATATTGTTCTCCTTCAGCAGGGTTTTCCCTGCTGATTTTTCATTACTGAAGATATAGCACTTTAACTGTCCAATAATTTGTACATTTTAATTTAAATCAACAAAAAATTGCTATTTAAATATTTAAACCACAGAAGTTAGAACTATGGTTACACATCGAAAATATTCAATAATGAATTGCTTAGAACATTTCCGCTATTAAAAACGAGTATCAAAATAAGGCCTTTTAATAGGTAGCATAGATATAAAGCGAAAAGCCGTATGCCCGAGTAAGGCAAGTACGGCTTTGTTTAGGGATATAGTGGAAAATGCTTTTCATATTTCTTGATTTTTTCTTAAAATGTGTTTTTTCCGTCTACTATAATCATTTTTTATTTGTTTTTTGAAAATCATAGGGCGTGTGAAAAAACGAGAGTTTTTTCATTCGTCCTTTTGCTTATAGTTATAA
>ERZ773103.4047-NODE-4047-length-11200-cov-2.827546_pt1 | contig 11200 bp, 7 predicted proteins | sample MGYA00511118_ERZ773103 | MGnify/ENA primary metagenome ERZ773103 (study PRJEB29015, sample SAMEA2737821) | human gut metagenome | biome: human gut; feature: human-associated habitat; material: faeces | place: China | collected 2012 ... | reverse complement strand
TTATCGGAGAAGGACCCGGAGAAAATGAGGATTTGGAAGGTCTCCCCTTTGTGGGCAGAAGTGGACAGCTTTTGGATAAAATGCTTGCCGCAATCGACCTGGACAGAAATAAAAATATTTATATTGCAAATATTGTAAAATGCCGTCCTCCAAAAAATCGTGACCCGCTTCCCGAAGAGCAAGAGGCTTGTATTGATTGGTTGAGAAATCAAGTGATGATTATGCGTCCAAAAATTATTGTATGTCTGGGACGCATTGCAGCCATGAAATTAATCAAACCCGATATGAAAATTACAAAAGAACATGGTATATTTTTTGAAAAAAACGGAGTGCTTATGATGGCCACTCTGCACCCTGCCGCATTGCTGCGAAATCCAAGCAATAAACCGGCAGCTTTTGAAGACTTCTTAAAACTCCGCGCAAAAATTGACGAATTAAATCAAGAAGCTTAAACGTTTCCTAATGAAGGGAAGAAATCATCATGTTTCGTGATAAAGAGCCTGTACCCCCTATTCCTGAGGCCGCTTTTCTTACTACCGTAACCGATAATATCACAATAGGTCTGATTGAAGGTATTCTGGAGGAAAATCACATTCCATTTTTAAAGCAAAGTCGTGGCAGCGGAGACTACTTGCAAATTGTCTGCGGTGCTTCTCCTTTCGGAACTAACTTTTTCGTCAGGCATGAACATCTGCAACGAGCAAGAGAGTTATTAAAAGTATATCTAAATATTTCTGAATGAAAAACACAAATGTGATACAATCATAAAATACTCCCATGAAAAAAGCACCGTATATTCATACGGTGCTTTTTTCGTTGTTCATGCATGTTAAGATTAATACTATTGTGACAGCAGACAAATAGCCAAGCCAGATTTATTTGACTTTACTTTTAATTTTTCTACCTGTGATAAATGCAATTCCCCCGGCACATACTGCCATTACAGAAGCCCATATGCCAACAGTTGTACTATCATCTCCTGTTTGGGGAGTCACCATTGCAACATTATCTGTTTGTGTATTGGTATCGGTTGGTGTCATTGGATTGGACGGTTGTTCCGGATTTGTCGGATTTTCAGGATTGGTCGGGTCAGTCGGATTTTCAGGATTTGTTGGATCTGTTGGGGTAGTTGATTCTGTACTGTAGACTGCATACAAGCGTTTTCCTGAAGAATTATTTGCTCGGACAGTTGCAGTATTGTCAATTAAATCACCTGGTTTGTATACAGTTGTTGTATCCCCTTCTGTTTCACTCCAACCAAGAAAATTCGCATCATCTTGATAACCTAATTCTGTTAATGTCGGATAATAGTTCGTTTCGCTGTTCAAGTAAGCAATTGCTTTTTCATTTGCGGCATTTACATATGTATTTTTAAAACCATCAATCTGTAAATCCCATGTCATATCTTCATATCCCTTATACATCTCAATCACCTGATAATTTGTTTCAGATGTAGTAAAGGTAACATCAACTGCATTTCCTGTAGCGGGAGTTTCTTTTCCATCCGGCGTATTTATTGTACCGTTAAATGTAAAACCGTCTGTATTATTGATTCCCAAAGAGGCTGTTACATCATATCCTTGCTTATCTGCAGATACTGTTACGTCGGTAACTTGAATGGTTGGTTTTCTAAAGTAAATTTTCATTGTTCCATATGCTGCAGACTTTGGCAATTCTTTTGTATGCCAATCGTATTTTCCTTCTACTTGGTCTATGTATAATGTCTGCATATTTACAGCATCTGTTAATGGCATGACTGAAGTTTCTGTCCATTCAGCTGCTACAATGCCAAACTGCCAGCAACGGTAAGGAACCGATAATGTCTCCAAACTGGTATATCCTTCAAACGGATTCATTACCATATGATTTAAACTATCCGGAACAATTACTGTTTTTAAGTTAGTACAATCTAAAAAGGCAGCATTATATAAAGTCGTAAATCCATCCGGCAGAGTAACAGTTTCTAGGCTGGTACATTTATAAAACGCCAATACTTTAATAGATTTTAAGTTTTCAGGAAACACAACTTCTTTTAATTTGGTACATTGATAAAACATAGAATCTTTCAACTCGGTTACTTTAGAACCTGATTCAAATGTTACTTTTTCCAGAGAAGAACACATTTGAAATACACCGAAACCTAATGTTTCAATGGTATTTGGAATGATTACTTCTTTCATCTTTGCGCTTCCCAATGCATACGATTTTATGCTAGTTACTGTAACTCCATCAATACTGCTTGGGATAGTAAGTGTCCCTGTTTCATTGCCTGTATAGTCGGTAATGGTTCCTGTGGATTTATCAAATTGAAATCCATTTTCTTCCATAACATCCGCAGTCGGAGTCGACGATTCAGCTAATGCTGTATTTGGCATTCCGGTGCTTTCTTGTGCACTTACTGCCGCTCCTACACTTGTTGCTGTTGTCACACTCAGCACTACGGCTGCAGCTACAGCACTAATTTTTGTTTTGTTACTTTTCATATAGTTTCCTCCCAATATGTAAGATTTATATATCTTTCAAACTGCGTAAAAACACAAAAAGACATAAGAAACTCTTATAACAAGAATTTCCCATGTCTTTACATGATTTATGAATTTGTATGCAGAAAGGGCAAACTTACCTACTGTCTGTCTAATTATCGCAGTTTTGGTCATTATCTGTCAACCTTTTTTTCATATATCACACTAGTTTTGAAAGATATGACAGTATTATACCAAATTATATAAAAAATCAAGTTTTTTCATGTTGCAAATATTGTTTCTTTATATATATCCTCTACTATTTTATCCAGCCATTGCCTCGTATGCAATCAGGAATATCATAGCCGTAAGTGTTTCTCTGATATTCATAATTACCCGGAGTAGCGCTTGCATAATCACCATAGCTGAATACTTTCGCCTCACCCATTCGTCTGTAAACCAAACCTGCATAGCAGTTGCCGCCTGCATGGTGCCACAGCAGCATTTCAGAACCAAATGCATGTGCATCTACATAATTTAGGTCATGGGTTACGTTAACACTGGAAGCAAAACGAACATATCCGGAACACATATAGCCTACTGTACCGTCAGAAAGTTGTACTTTATACCATCCTGATTTTGTAGAAGAATCGTAGCTTGCTTCTAATACTTGCACACTGGTACCATTGTTTATAGCTCTCAATACAGAGGCTGATTTACTTGGACTGTTATACAGACGGGCACCTTGGAAAGTAACAGAAGCAGGTAAGCTTGTACCGGCAGCAATGGTTGGCGGTACAACTGCATTCAACATAATCTCTCTTAAATCCATTTGTGAAGCACTGTTATTCCAGTAGCCGGAACCAATGTTATAAGAGAAACTGACCAAAGCATCAAACTGTGACTGCGTTGCTTTGATACCATTATTTTGCAAGAAACGATTTACTTCAGAAGTATAGCTGCCTGCATTGATAGATTTTACCAGCAAAGACCAAGCCTCTGTTTTAGACATATTATTATAGAACTGTACCCCTGTACCAAATGTTTGTCCATAACCAATGGTTGGTATACCCCCTGCCAAATTGTCAGGATATACTGTAGAGCTGTAACCTTCCCAGCTAGCAATTAAGTTAATCATTTCATCGCTGATACGGCGTGTTTCACTGGAGGATTCGTTGGCACCTGTGCTCCAAACCGTGTATGCGTCTGTAGTATAACCGGTTGAGCTCATTACACCGTTTTTCGTAGAGTATACTTCAATTTGATGTGTACCTGCGCTGCTGAAAGTAGTGGAAGTTCTCCAAACTCTTGTGGTGGTGCCGTTACAATACTCTGTGGTGTAATCGTATGAGTTCACCGTTTTGGTTGTTCCATCACTTTGTCTGATGCGGAACTGCACAGAATCACGCGTTGTATCTGTAACCGCTACCATTTCTACAGACTCACCCACCGCAGCAATATTTGGTGATGCATAAGCGGTACGTACTGCTTCACCCTCTGTAACAGTAATGGAGTAAGTAATGCCATTGGAACCAGTAATGGTGCATGTACCTGGAGCAACCGCTGTAATATAACCATTGGAGGCAGTAGCAACGCTGTTATTGCTGCTGTACCAATATCCCGAGGAAGAAGCTGCATAATATGTTTTTCCTGCAGGGATTGTAACAGAATTGCTTACATTATTTTCTCCGACCTCTCCAAGATAGTCTTTTGAAACATAGCCTTCCAGACCGCTTGAAGTTTTAATTTTTGCCCAACCTGCATTGCTGTCATCCAATACTTCAACAATCTCTCCGTAAGATACTGAACCAATTTTACTATATTCTGTACCCATACCACTACGCACATTTAATACGTCTGCGGTAACCTGTGCATATTTTGCAGTGGAGCTTCCTCCACCTGTGTTAGAACCAAAGTTTAGGTAGTCTCTATGCACATAACCTTCTAAGCCGCTTGAGGTTTTAATTTTTACCCAAGTTGCGTCGCTGTCATCCAAAACAGTAACTGTTTCACTATTACGTATTGTTCCAACAATAGAAGTATCGGTTCCTTTACCGCTGCGTACATTTAATACATCCGCATTGACCGTGGCGGTTGTCGGTTCACTTGGTGTTTCAGGTGCAGAAGAACCAATGTTTAAATAATCTCTATGTACATAGCCCTCTAAACCACTTGAGGTTTTAATTTTTACCCAAGTTGCATCGCTGTTATCCAAAACCGTTACTGTCTCTCCATTTTGTAACGTTCCAATAATAGAGGTATCGGTTCCTTTGCCGCTGCGTACGTTTAAGACATCTGCATTGACCGTGGCGGTTGTGGTTTCACTTGGTGTTTCAGGCGTGGTCGGCTCTGACGGGGTTTCTGCTCCCGTTAAGTACTCTCTTGCCACATAACCTTCCAAGCCGCTTGCTGTTCTGATTTTTACCCAGCCTGCATCGCTGTTATCCAAAACCGTTACTGTCTCTCCGTTTAGCAGAGTTCCTATAATAGAAGTATCAGTTCCTTTGCCGCTGCGTACGTTCAAGACATCTGCATTGACCGTTGCGGTTGTCGGTTCACTTGGTGTTTCAGGCGTGGTCGGCTCTGACGGGGCTTCTGCTCCCGTTAAATATTCCCTTGCCACATAACCTTCAATACCACCTGTAGTTCTGATTTTTACCCAATTTGCGTCACTGTTATCTAAAATAGTGACAACGGAACCTTGCGTTAAACCTCCGATAATGGACGTATCGGTTCCTTTGCCGCTTCTGATATTCAAATAATCCGCATTGACGGTTGCTTGCTGCCCCTGAACCTCTTGTTGTACTGCATTGACGGTTACCTGCAAAGATGCACAAGCGCCATTTGCACTGATTCTAATTTCAGCATTACCGGCCTGCAAAGCCTGAATTTGATAGATGTGTGTATTTCCTTCTTGACGAAGATAGGTCACTTGTACTGCTCCTGCATTGGTAGAAACAGCTGTTGGCAAACTTTCGTCGGAAATAGTTGCAGTGAACTCAAAAGATTCTCCTGCAGTCACTGTTCTTTCAGTTTCGCTGAGGGTAACAGTGGTAGGAGCTACCTCCATTTGAAGATAATCTTTGCTGCAATAACCCACAGTACCGTCATTTGTTTTTACTTTTACCCAAGTTCCATCGCTGTTATCAATCACATCTACAACGGCTCCTTTGGCCAGCACCGTTAACACATTATGATTTAAACCTGCACCTGAACGCAAGTTTAAATAGTCTGTTGTAATTGCTTTTCCAATAGAGACCTCTTCTCCTGCATTGGAATCGGAACCATTTGAAATTTGTAAAAATTCTTTGGTACAATAGCCTTCTTGTCCGCTTTCGGTTCTGATTTTAGCCCAATTCGCATCACTGTTATCAATAACGGTTACACGTTGTCCCAGATATAAGGAGCCAATCACAGAATAACCGGTTCCTGCACCGCTGCGCAAATTTACATCACTGCCGGTTAAAATAGCTTGCAGTTCTGTGGTGTTGGAGGCAGATTCGTTTTGTTCGGGTTGTTGTGTAGGTGCAGAAGGAGCCTGCGCTGAAGAACCTGCAATATCCAAATAAGCTTTGCTGCAATAACCTTCTGTACCATCAGCAGTTCTCACTTTAGCCCAGTTTGCATCGCTGTTATCTAAAACAGTAACAGTCGTTCCTTTTGATAATACTGTTTTTACATGATAATCTGTTCCTGCACCACTGCGCAAATTTAACGCATCTGTGGTAACAGCCGTTCCTTGTGCGGTTTCACCTTTTTTTGTGATATGTAAATATTCTTTGGAGCAATATCCTTCTTGACCATCTTTGGTTCTAATTTTAGCCCAATTTGCGTCGCTGTCGTCCAATACTGTTACTTCATCATTTAAATACAACATTCCTATGACAGCGTGTCCCGTTCCGGCACCTGCACGCAAATTAACATAGTCACCGGTTAAGGTACCAATCAATTCCTCTGTTTCATCATCGGCAGACAGTGTTTTCACAAACTCTTTACTGCAATAGCCGATTGCGCCGCTTGAAGTTTGTACTTTAACCCAGTCTGGATTACTGTCGTCCAAAACAGTTACCAATTCACCGCTGGATAAACTTCCGATAATAGAATAATTGGTACCTGCACCACTACGTAAATTGACGTAGTCTCCTGTCATAGTTGCTGCGCTTGTTGATGCAGCCGCTACCTGTGTTGACGAACCAATAGATAAAGACGAAAAGAAAATTGTCGCAATACACAAAGCAGACAGCATTGCAGTTAGAATTCTTTTTAATGAAATTCTCATGAATCAATACCTCCCAAACCATTTATAACCTGCACTGAGGAAAACATGTATCTCAATATCGCATAATTGCCCAATTTACAATATTTCTATGATGAAAGTATACATGAAAATTCTTTTGGAATCAACAAAAATAATTATTTTTTTATGAATTATGTTTATAATTTGGATAATCTTTCATATATTTTACATTAATTTTACATAGTTATTTTTGATAAAATGTCAAATATTGCGGTATTAAGTGTAAATACATACATGATATAGTAGTTATAATCGCTATCCACATATTTTTCAAAGCGAAATATTATCCTCTCACCTAACTTTTACTTTCTTGACATGTATATGGTTAAATGATATAATAGCTAGCGTTGATAAAAGAATAACATATGCGGCAGTGCTGGAACTGGCAGACAGGCACGTTTGAGGGGCGTGTGTCTTTGACGTATGGGTTCAAGTCCCATTTGCCGCACCATAAAAACGACAAGTTTCGACAGAAGCTTGTCGTTTTTACTTGGTGCCTTTTAGGTGTGGAAATAACCCCCCGGTTTTACGGGGGTAAGAAAAACGAGCGAGCTTGATGCAAGCCCAAAAATACTATGGATAAAAGAAGAACCTTCTGTACAATAGTAATGGTTTGGCAAACCATTACGTCTGCTACATCATCAAAATAGCATCAATTTCCAACGAGATTTTTCTGCTTTCGCCGGTCTTTTTAATATTCCTCTCTGTCAGCCTGCGCCTTCGTTGTTTGTACAGTACCATGCGGGTGGTGAGGAGGCGCATAAATCGTATAAATTTTGAGCGGCTGATTTCCGGTGTTAATAATATTGTGCCATGTACCTGCCGGAACAAAAACAGCAAAGCCGTTGCATATGGGGCGTTGAAAATTAATACAGTCTTGGGAAGTCCCCATCATAGCTATGCCGTTTCCACTTTCCAATCTGATAAATTGGTCTGTGTCCGGATGCACTTCCAGCCCAATCTCCCCGCCAACCGGGATACTCATCAGCGTGAGTTGCAGATGACAGCCCGTCCATAAGGCTGTGCGATAATTCGTATTTTGCAATGCAGCCCGGTCTATGTTTATAACAAACGGATTCGGTCCATAATCGGTTACTGGTATTTTGAAACAATTATCCCTGTTTTTTCGATACATATAATCACTCCTTTCAACAATATTGTATGATGTACAAAGCATGGATGTGAAAACCTCTAACGCCTCCTTTGCACAGCCTTCTTTGTATCAAGCATTATGATCAGCAGCAAATGATGAGTTTAGCAAGTGAAAAAGATAATAAACATTTTCTTGAAATTATGAAAGCTCATTTTCAACAAATATAAGAGGTTAGTTGTTCCTTTAATTAAGTGAGTATAAACTATTAGTCTAATTGAAAATACCCTTTACCTCTGCCTAATGATAGAAAAAAGCAACATCCGCTTTTGAATCGTTCTGTAAAATGCGGGAGTTCGAATCCCTCATCCAAAACCGCTGAAAATATCTTTTTTATAGTCTTTAGACAAAACTACGGTGGACCAATGTTCACCGTAGTTTTTTGTTATATCGTCTTCTCCTTGCATTGTACAAATACTTTTTTCAGCATAACTTTACCGACAATGCATAGAGATAAATTACTTCCATGCACTGCGTTGCTATACTTTTCGCTTCTCATTAGGTAATTATGGTAATATTTTATGTTATAACTGCACGGTATTTTTATATTGAAAAAATAATGCCGTTAATCAGGCCTTTGCAGTATGAACATGGAACGAGATGCCGTTCAAGAAATGTATAAAGTGGGTAAAATCACTTATGGTACATCCGTTTCTATAAAAATGATATTACATTACTGGAATTACAAATGGAATAAATTAAGTTTTATGGTAATAATGAGATTTTAATGAAATAATCATTTCTCACTTTTTTCATTTATCAAGGATGTTGCCATAGCTAAACATCTGATAAGTTTTTTTCATCAAATAAGACTTAACAAAACACTGACTTAACTTGACAAATCCATAAAAGTTTGCTATAATTTAACCATTTTAAAGGAGGTTGAATTATATGAACAATGATAAAGTTATTGAAGAAATGTTGGCTCGTATTCAAGCATTAGAAGAAAAAGTTGCTGCACTAACCGGCGAAGATAAAAAAGAAGCTGGCGACGGTGAAAAACAATGTCTGCCAGGATTCAACGAATGTATCATTAAATAAAAAACAGATTCAAGACTTGTGCTTGAAATAGTCCAAGTATCCAATTGGATACTTGGACTATTTATTTAAGTCTGCTGAATCAATTTGTAATCTTCCTAATCATATAAAAAATATCTCACAATACATTTGTCAAAAGACAGTCCTATATATGTTCTATAAAAGCAGCCTATCGCTCAAAAGCATCCCTGACAAACATTCAATCTCTGTTTTGCAAATTGCGGCTGAGCCTCCAAATGCTCTCTGGAACTCTGAAATTGCTTCGTCTTTCATTTTAGAAATATCAGACAAAACTCAGCACAGAGGCTCTTATCTCTACCCTGGGTCTTGCTTTATGAGAATTCTCTTTTCCCCTTGTAGTGCATTTGGGAGAAGAACCGGGAGTATCCTTTGCAAAAATGATTCTCCATTATTATGATAAATAGTCCCACACTGTATGTTAAAATCACATGTATCCTCAATAAATGAAGCTGCAAAGTGCAGTGGTAATAAATGATTTTTTCAAGAAGAGTCTGAACAACAGTATGTTTGGAACTCTTTTTATTTTTGCCAAATCAAAATATTCCGAAAGAAAAACATATTTTTCTGTTTAGAACAGCTGACCGGGCAGTTTACTTTTCTCTTTGGGCGGAAATTGTGCATCAAATTTTTCTGCTTCCTCTTCGTTTATAAAATATCCTGATGGTGGTTTGTAAGTTCCTGTAACACCATCTAAAAATCCCTCTTGTAATTCTTTTACCAGAAAATAAGGAACTCGAGCACTTCTGGGTTCTGCATAATAGTGTATTCCTTTTGAACTTGCCGTTACAAATCCTGATTTTCCATAGAAAGCGATATTCCCCTCTATACATATTGCACCTACTCCAAGCGCTCTGGCTTTATCCATAGAAAAATCAAGTAATATTTTCCCATACCCCTTTCGTTGATGTTCCGGTGCAATACTGATTGGACCAAATGTCATAATCGGTATCTTTTGTCCGTTATCAGATAAAATTTCGGCATTCACATACATGATATGACCAATGATAACATCATCCTTTTCCATAACAAAATCCAGTTCCGGTACGAAATCCTCTCTGCAACGATACTGATGTACAATATAGTGCTCTATGCAACCCGGACGATAAACATTCCAGAATGCTTCGCGAGTTAAATATTCCACCTCTTGATAATCATCAGGTGTTTCCCGACGAATCATATAATGATTGTGCTTCATGGTTTACTCCTCTCATACCTCTTAATATACACACTTATTGAAACAAATAACAATGCTGCCGTTTTATCCGTTTTCTAAACAGCTTGTACGCTCCAATGTGATACTCTCTTTCAAATAAATACTCCTGAAAATCCAATTACTTGTATCAATGATTATACCATCGCTGATTTCCTACAGCAATATAATATACCCTGTCATGCTATCTAAAACATGTGCTGTTGTTTTTCTCATCTTCCATATGTAATCGTTTTACTCTTTCCAAAACATACTGATTTCATGGTTTCACAAATTAATTTATGAATGAAACAGATTGTAAATTTCGTATTATCTTTATTTGCTTTTGACTATGTTTTGCCAAATGACACATACTATAAGCATATTGTAAGGAGCAAAACTATGTTTAAAATAAATATGATAAAAGCAATTAAAATTACACTTGGCTGCTGCCTTGCTTTTATAACTGCGAATGCATTGCATTTGGAGTACAGTACTTCTGTTGTTACCATTACTCTACTAAGTATTTTAAACACGAAAAAAGATACCTTAATTGTTGCATGGAAACGTTCTATTGCATTCCTGCTTGCTTCCTCCATTGCAATTATCTCATTTACAATCTCCCAATTTTCTGTTTGGGGACTCGGTATCTATTTAATTATGATTGTCATTCTGTGTCAGGCATTTGAATTGACAGACGGACTTTCTATGAGTACTGTCTTAATGCTGCATATATGGGCAGCTCGTTCCATTACTGCAAGCAGCCTTCTAAACGAAGCAACTTTAATGGCAATTGGAATTCTTATGGGTATTCTGATGAATTTGTATATGCCAAACCAAATTAAAAAAATAAAAACATATCAAACTATCATCGACCGTCATTTTAAGGAACTTTTGCTATGTTTTTCAGACAGCATTGTATTTCCGAATCGATTGCAAAGCATACAACACCAATTTGATGTATTATCCACTATTTTTCAAAAATCAATTCAAGCTACAGATTTACATGTAAACAATCACTTATTTTCTGATACCGGCTATTA
>ERZ773103.4029-NODE-4029-length-11251-cov-4.922651_pt1 | contig 11251 bp, 10 predicted proteins | sample MGYA00511118_ERZ773103 | MGnify/ENA primary metagenome ERZ773103 (study PRJEB29015, sample SAMEA2737821) | human gut metagenome | biome: human gut; feature: human-associated habitat; material: faeces | place: China | collected 2012 ... | reverse complement strand
GTATTGCCGTGAGAGGACAAGTCCATAATAGCTTCTGCTCCCATATTAACGGCTGCCATAACCTTTTCCATCTCAATATTATAATCCTTGCAGTCACGGGAAACGCCGAGATTGACGTTGATTTTGGTGCGAAGCATCGAGCCGACACCGTTGGGGTCAATGCAGGTATGTAATCTGTTGGCGCAGATAGCAACCTGACCTTTAGCAACAAGGTCACGAATTTCTTCTTCGGTTCTGTATTCTTTAGCAGCAACCGTCTTCATTTCGGGAGTAATGATGCCCTTTCTTGCGGCATCCATTTGAGTTGTATAGTTTCTCATTTTCTTTCTTCCTTTCAAACAGATTCTTTTTCTTCGGCAAACGATGAAGTTAAGTCAAAATTGTGCATCATAGGTCCTGATCCTTGTCCCAAGTCAAGCATGGCAGCTAATGCACCGGAGATATACTCCTTTGCTCTCTGCACAGACTCGGCGAGCGTAAATCCCTTGGCAAGATTGGATGCAATAGCGGAAGATAGCGTACAGCCTGTGCCGTGGGTGTTTGGATTGTCAATGCGCTTTCCCTTAAACCAAACCGTTTCGCCGTTTGAATACAGCAGGTCGTTGGCATCGTTTACACTGTGACCGCCCTTGAGCAGAACGGCGCAATGGGAGTTATCACCAATCTGTTTTGCCGCCGTAATCATATCCTCTTCAGTCTTAATCGCAAGCCCGGACAGAATCTCTGCTTCGGGGATATTCGGCGTGACGAGGGTTGCAATAGGAAGCAGTACTCCGATAAGTGTCTGTACTGCATCGTTCTTCATCAATGAAGAACCGCTGGTTGCCACCATAACCGGGTCAACTACGATGTTTTTTGCCTTATATCGGCGAAGTTTCCCGGCGATCACCTGGATCAGGTCACTTTCCGAAACCATTCCGATCTTTACTGCGTCCGGAAAAATATCGTTAAAAACAGAATCCAGTTCCTGACTGAGAAATTCAGCTGTTGCATTCTGGATCGCTGCAACACCGGTTGTATTCTGTGCTGTCAGTGCTGTGATAGCACTCATTGCATAGACACCGTTTGCCATCATGGTTTTGATATCAGCCTGGATACCTGCTCCTCCGCTGGAATCGCTGCCTGCTATGGTTAATGCTGTTTTCATATGTATTATCCTCCGTTTTCCGTAAAATCTATTCCATATATTTTAAAAGTTCATTTAAAGACCTGCAGTAAATATCTGCCTTTTTTTTCAGCTGTTCCTGATCCGGTTCTCCGAAAGGATCGAAAATTCCTGCTGTCTGAAAACCTGCATCTCGGGCCGTAATCAAAGCATACAGGGAATCTTCCACAACAAGCGTTCCATTGGGACTGGAATTCAGAGACTTTGCCGCTGTGAGATAAATTTTCGGAGAATATTTGCTCTCTCCGATCTCGCTTGTCGTATAGATCTCTTTCAGATAAGGAAGCAGATGATTCCGCTCCAGTGCTTTTCTTACATGCTCTCTGGGACTGGATGTAGCTGCCACTGCCGGAATTCCCAGCTTATTTATTCTCTGCAAAAGTGCCTCTGCACCTGGTTTGGCTTTCACTTCTTCGAAATAAAAGGTCTGTATTCTGGTTTCCAGTTCCTGTATAATCTCTTCTTCTGAATTTTCAAGAGAAAATGTATCTTTCAGCCAGGCAGCTCCCTGTTCCATACTCATAGAAAAAAGGATCTCATCCATATCCGGAACAGGTGTATATCCATGTTTTACAATAAATCTTCTTCCAAGCTCCTTCCAGATAAAAAGAGAATCCAGAAGCACTCCGTCTATGTCAAAAATAACAGCATTTATCGGGTAAGTCATTTCTTTTATACTCCCTGTTTTGTATACTCTAACAAAAACACGGATATGTCTCTGGGACATATCCGCATCTTATTTTTTTATAATGCTATTATAGTCTGTCAAGGCATGAAATGCAACGGTGAGTTAGCGACCACTTCGTAAAGCTATTACATCCCCAGATTTATTCTTTGCCGTTAAAGCAGTATGTACATACATTACACGGATCAATCCCGATAGATTCCAGAAGATCATCCAGCCTGTGATAGCGAAGAGTGGTAAAGTTCTGCATCTTGCAGATATCCTGTACCATCTGCTCGTATTTTTCTGTACGCGGATCTGCATATTCATCCAGAATTTCCTGCGGACAGTTGGGACCCTCTCTTTTCTCGATGACCTGACGGGCAATCAGTTCCATCTCGGATTTGGAACGGGAGAAGTTTAAATATTTACACCCGTACATGATCGGTGGGCAGGCAGGACGAACATGAACTTCTTTTGCACCGCTTCGGTACAGAAACTCGGTTGTTTCACGGAGCTGGGTTCCACGTACAATAGAATCATCAATGAGAAGAAGTTTCTTATCCTTGATCAGGGCACGTACAGGGATCAGCTTCATCTTGGCGATCAGATTACGCTGATTCTGATTTGTCGGCATAAAAGATCTCGGCCAGGTCGGGGTATATTTGATAAATGGTCTTGCATAAGGAGTGCCGGATTCGTTGGCATAACCTATAGCGTGAGCAATACCGGAATCCGGAACACCTGCAACAATATCCGGGTGAACAGAGTCGCCATCTCTTTTGGCAAGCATGCTCCCGCAGCGGTAGCGCATTTCTTCTACATTGACGCCTTCATAAGAAGCTGTCGGATATCCATAGTAAACCCAGAGGAAGGAACAGATCTTCATTTTCTTTCCAGGCTCTACCAGAGTTTTTACACCATCTGCCGTGACAAATACAATTTCTCCAGGTCCAAGTTCCTTATAGTCTTCATATCCCAGGTTGATATAGGCATGGCTTTCAAAAGACAGACAGTAGGAGCCTTCTTTATGACCGATCTCTACCGGAGTACGGCCCATCTTGTCACGGGCTGCATAAATTCCGTCTTTTGTCATAAGAAGTAGTGTCATGGAACCATCGATCAGCTCCTGTACATACTGGATACCCTCCACGAAATTGTCTTTTTCACAGATAAGGGCTGCGATCAGCTCTGTCACATTGACTGTTCCGTTTGTCATTTCCTGAAAATGTACCTTGGTGGTATCATACAACCGTTGCAGAAGTTCGTCATAATTGTTGACCTTTCCCACAAAGGTGAGGGCAAAACTTCCGATTCTGGAACTGAACAGAAGTGGCTGTGGCTCATAATCGGAAATACATCCAATTCCCATGTTACCTTTCATGGAACCTACATCCCCGTCAAATTTTGTACGGAAAGGTGTGTTCTCAATGTTGTGGATGGCACGGTCAAATCCATGTTCACCATAAACCGCCATACCTCCGCGACGAGTTCCCAAATGGGAATGATAATCTACTCCGTAAAAAAGTTCCAGTACGCAGTCTTCTTTTGATGCTACTCCAAAAAATCCGCTCATAATGTGCTCCTCTCTGCTTCCATAGTTTAACGATTCTTTATTTTTCGTACATCCATAATCGTTTTTCAGTATAGCATACGGCACAGAAAAATAACAATTAATTCAGAGGATATTTCGTCTTTTTCAAAATAAATCATAAGGATATTAGCCATATTTATAAAAGATTTCTGTTTTTTCTAATTCCACAGTGCAATAAAAAGATTCAGATATCCGGCAAACGTCAGCCATATAATATACGGAATCATCAGATAGACAGCTTTTTTGGAAAATCCTGCAAATACACGAATACACCAATATACCAGTCCCCACAGAAGAAGCAGCCACAACAGGGCAAATGTATACCAGCCGGCACCAAAAAAGAAAAACGGCCATAAAAAGTTTACCGCAAGCTGAATCCCATATAAAGTAAGTGCCTGGTTTCTGGCTTTGCTTTCCGGTCTGGACGCGACCAGCCAGGATGCAGTTCCCATCATGATAAACAAGATCGTCCACACAACAGGGAACAACCATCCCGGCGGAGATAAAGGTGGTTTGTCAAGCCTGGCAAATACCTTCATTCCATTTCTTGTAAAAAATCCCGAAACTGCACCTGTAGCTAACGGCACTGCTATACAGGTTATCAGCTTTTTGGTTTCTTTCTTCAAAAAACATCCTTCCTTTCCTCTCATCCAATGGGTTTCATGTAAAAGGGTTATTTAACAGCCTGTTATTTTCTGATTTAGTATATTTCCGGAACCGGATTTTTATACATAAAGAAACAGCCCTGCTTTTTACACAGAGCTGCTTTTTTACAAAAAATTTATTAAAGGGATTGGGATTCACTTATTCCTGTGTGATGCCTTTGAACTCGTAGCCGGCTTCTTTGATCACTTCTTCAACCCTGGCCTCATCAACCTTCTCCGGTGCAGTGAATACGGTTGTTCCGCTCTCGTGGGAAGATACCACATCCTCAGCGCCAAAAGCTGCCTGGATTGCTTTGTTTACGTGTGCCTCACAGTGTCCGCACATCATTCCTTCTACCTTTACTGTTACTTTTACCATTGTTTTGTTCTCCTTTTCTTCTTTTTTATTTTCATCATGAGTGATGTTTAATGTTACCGGATTTTTAATCACTTTGTCTCTGGCTGTGTTATGGATCTTAAACAGATTCAGTCGTAGCGCATTTGTTACAACACAGAAACTGGAAAGACTCATGGCTGCGGCTCCGAACATCGGATTCAGTGTCCATCCGAAAAGCGGGATCCAGACACCTGCTGCAAGGGGAATGCCGATTATATTGTAGAAAAATGCCCAGAAAAGATTCTCATGGATATTCCGAAGTGTGGCGCGGCTTAAACGTACTGCCGCTGGAACATCGCTTAACTGGCTCTTCATCAGAACGACGTCTGCCGCATCAATGGCAATATCGGTTCCTGCACCGATGGCAATTCCGATATCGGCTCTTGTAAGTGCCGGCGCGTCGTTGATACCGTCACCGACCATGGCAACTTTTCCTTTTGTCTTAAGTCTTCGGATCACGCTTTCTTTTCCTTCCGGAAGTACGCCTGCGATCACCTCGTCAACACCTGCCTGCGCGCCGATTGCTTTTGCAGTACGCTCATTGTCACCTGTGAGCATAACAACGTGTATTCCCATGTTCTGAAGTTCTTTTACCGCTCTCGGACTGTCTTCTTTGATAACATCAGCCACTGCAATAATTCCCATAAATGTTCCGTTCTGGCTGAAGAATAATGGTGTTTTGCCCTGTTCGGACAAATGTTCTGCCTGATGCTTCATTTCTTCAGATACTTCGGAATACTGTTCGATATATTTCAAGTTTCCACCAAGAACTTCTGCGCCACCTATTTTACCGGAAAGTCCATTTCCCGGAACTGCCTGAAAATCAGATACTTCTGTCAATTTTTCTCGCTCAGACTGCTCTACTTCTGATTCTACACGTCCTGTGATTGCTTTTGCAAGTGGGTGTTCACTCTTCTTCTCCAAAATGTATGCAAGAACCAGTAATTCAGATTCACTTACTCCATTTGCAGGGAGAATATCTGTGACCTGAGGTTCGCCACTTGTTATAGTTCCGGTTTTATCAAGAGCAACAATTTCCATTTTCCCTGTCTCTTCCAGAGAAACGGCTGTCTTGAACATAATTCCATTTTTCGCGCCCATACCATTTCCAACCATAATTGCGACCGGAGTGGCAAGTCCAAGGGCACATGGGCAACTGATAACAAGTACGGAGATTCCTCTAGCGAGAGCAAATCCGACGCTCTGACCGGCTAAAAGCCACACAACAATCGTAATCACTGCGATTGTAATAACCGTTGGTACAAATACACCTGATACCCGGTCTGCAATCTTTGCAATCGGTGCTTTTGTTGCCGCCGCATCGCTGACCATCTGAATAATCTGGGACAGTGTTGTGTCCTCTCCGACTCTTGAAGCCTCACATTTTAAGAAACCGGACTGATTGACTGTCGCAGCAGATACTGTATCATTTGGCGCCTTATCTACCGGAATGCTCTCACCGGTCAGAGCTGCCTCATTGACCGCACTGTTTCCTTCCAGAACAATACCATCTACTGGTATATTTTCACCAGGTCTTACTATGAAAATGTCTCCTTTTTTCACCTGCTCAATGGAAACTGTTTCTTCTTTTCCATCGCGGAGCAGTACTGCCGTCTTCGGAGCCAGTTTCATCAGACTCTTAAGAGCATCTGTCGTCTTACCTTTGGAATGTGCCTCCAGCATCTTTCCAACCGTAATAAGAGTCAGGATCATAGCTGCAGACTCAAAATAGAATTCATGCATATATGACATCACGGTATCCATATCCATGCGCATCTGCGCATCTGTCATAGCAAACAGCGCATAAACACTGTATCCATAAGAAGCTGTAGAACCAAGGGCAACCAGTGTGTCCATATTCGGCGCTTTATGAATCAGTCCTTTAAATCCGCTGATAAAGAACTTCTGGTTGATGACCATAACAATCGTAGTCAAAAGCAACTGAGCCAGTCCCATTGCCACATGATTGTCCGCCATAAATCCTGGCAATGGCCAGTTCCACATCATATGTCCCATGGACAAATACATAAGTGGTATAAGGAAACATAAAGAAGCAATCAGCCTCCGCTTCAATACTGGTGTATCTCTGTCTTTCAAAAAATCATCATTGTTTCCGGCAGCACTGCCTGTCTTTTCATTTGCTGCACCTTTCAGCAATGCACCATATCCGGCATTTTCCACTGCTTCTATAATCTGAGCTGACGTTGCTGTTCCTTCGACTCCCATGGAGTTCGTCAGAAGACTGACCGAGCAGGATGTAACACCCGGCACCTTTGACACAGCCTTCTCTACTCTGGAACTGCAGGCCGCACAGCTCATTCCTGTCACTGTATATTGTTCCATCATTAAAACACCTGCCTAACTATTACTTCATAAGTTTTTGGAGCGTGGCAACCAGTTCATCGATTGTCTCTTCTTTCCCTGCACGGATATCTTCCGCTACGCAAGTGCGGATATGATTAGCAAGAAGCACCTTGTTAAAGCTATTCAGCGCCGCATTTACCGCAGATACCTGAATCAGGATATCGGTACAGTATGCGTCCTCTTCCACCATTCGCTTGATACCACGCACCTGACCTTCAATTCGGCTTAAACGATTCAGAAGATCTTTGTATTCCTTTTCTGTCCGCTCCTTTTTCTTATGACAACAACATTCTTTCTTTTCTTCCATAGTATGCGCACCTCTCTAGTTTATAAAATTCATAAAGATCTTTTCTTGATTACAGTGACAGTATATACCCCTTAAGGGTATATTGCAAGTGCTTTTTTCATGAATTTTTCTCAGTAAAGAAATCAAGATATACTTCTTGTATAAAATGCACTTAAAAAGACCATCTACGCTTTTTCGTAAATGATCTTTTTAATGTTAATATATCTTATATCATTTTTTTTGCTTTTTCGTCACACTTACCACGTAAAGTGTGCTTCCCTCTACACGAAATTTCACCTCAAACCCAGCAAATCCCATGCCATATACTCTCTCCGGGTCATTCTGATAAGAAGGTCTTGGATCCTGACTCAGTATCTGCATCAAGACTTTTCTCTTTTCTTCCGGAATCTTTTTCATACCCTCATCAGGTATATGCACTTCCAGATGATAGGTCTGTTTTTTATGCGCAAATCCTCCGCTCGCCTCCGGGTGCGCATCCACATAAGGCAGATACGGCTTGATATCGTAAATTGGTGTTTGGTCCATCATATCTACTCCTGATACAAGCAGGCACATTCCGTACTTTTCATGAGAAATGATTCGTTCCAGCTTTACACAAGACAGTCCGATTGGATTCGGGCGGTAAGGAGAACGACAGGCGAATACTCCGACTCGTTCATTTCCTCCAAGTCTCGGAGGCCGCACGGTCGCTTTCCATGTACCAGATTCTTGTCTTACTTCCGAAAATCCCCACAGAAGCCACAGGTGTGTGTATTCTTCAATTCCTCTCAGAGCGTCCGGCTGGCGAAACTCCGGCTCAAATACAACAAGTCCAGTCGCATCGGAAAGCCCACTTTGCCTTGGAACTCCAAATTTAGTTGGAAAATCTGTGTGAATTCTTGCGATTACTTTTACCTTTTCTAAAACCGCAGTTTCTTTTTCCAGATTATTGCAGTCTCTCTTTTTCTTTACAACTTCATGCCCCGATACCGGTTCACGCATGCATATACCTCCTGTTTTCTCGGCATTGCCAGATTGCCCGGAACATTTCCACTCTCACAGACCGCTGCAAATCCTTCCGCTTCCAGCTTCTTCACCAGTCGTTTGATAATCTGTCCGGCTTCTTTTCTGCCGTCAAATTCCTGTTCTTCCATATAACGGAGAAGATACCCCAGGCAGGTAAGTTGTTCGGAATCTGCAAGCTGTTCCACATATCGAAGATCAATGTTTTCATGGTTCAGGACTACGCCGTCTCTTCCCATGGTCTTAATCTTGATGCGTCCTTTATGAACTAACCCTGCATTTTTCTTCGGGCATCGTCTGGACTCTGGCAGTTTCACATTTCCTTCTGGCAATTCCAGTGCCGGATACTGGCTGGCAGCCTCTTTTGCAAGGGCTGTAATTTCTTTCGGGACATACCGATCCATCTGAATCACCACATCTGCTACCTGAAAATATGCCCCGGAGCTTCCCGCAACTAGAATTGTGGAAATGCCCTGATTTTCATATAAATCACGCATTCTTTCAATAAATGGTGTAATCGGCTCCATATCCCGGTGAATCACTCTTTGCATCAGTTCATCTCGCACCATAAAGTTGGTCGCTGATGTATCCTCATCAATGAGAAGGGTCGCAGCACCAGACTCCATGGCCTCCACCACATTTGCCGCCTGGGACGTGCTTCCGCTGGCATCCTCCGTGGAAAATGTTTTCGTGTCTTTCCCATTTGGCAGGTCATTGATGAACATAGAAATGTCTGTGTCCTTGATACTTCTGCCGTCCTCAGCGCGGATTTTCACTGCATCTGACTCTGTAATGACATATTCCCTGCCATCACCTGCAATGTGCGGATATACGCCCATTTCTAGCGCTTTTAGAAGGGTAGATTTTCCGTGATAGCCCCCACCCACAATCAAGGTGATTCCTTTTTTGATGCCCATACCTGTGATTTTGCCTGCATATGGTAAATCCATGGTCACTTTCATCGATTCCGGCGAAGCAAATGGCACAGCTCCTTTCATCGGCTTTGCTGAGACACCCGACTCACGCGGAAGAACGGCTTTATCTGCCACAAACGCTACAAGTCCCTGTTCTTTTAACTGCTCACGGATATATTGCTGGTCTACGGATAGCTCCATGACACGTTCCACTTTTTTCTTATCTTGTCTTGCATAGAAAAGAGAACTCTCCACGCACTCCGGGAGATAATCGAATAAAATTTTTGAAAGCTCTCTTGCATTGATGGTTCTTCCATTTGCCGGAAATCCAGCCTCAAATCGCATGCAAATGTTTCCGTTTGCCGGATTGATCTCACAGGCGCTCCGTTTTAGAATTTCCTGACCACATCTGGTCACAGAAATAATTCCACTCTTTCCGGATCCTTTCGCCTGAAAAGAATATTTTCCGATTACTGCGCCAAACTGGCGGATCAGATAATCCTCAAGTGCAATCCGTTTCCATGTTTCATCGTATAGACGCTCTGGAAATGCAGCCACTTTTCCTGAAACTTCAATATGAAGACTGGACGGCGCCGCGAATGGATCTCCCTGTACATGGTCGATTCCTAATGCATATTTGCCAAATCGATATACTCCTTTCGTACCCTTATAAGCCGGATAACTTTTTCTATCAATATTTTGTAATAACTGTCTTAAATCGTCTGCTGATTTCATGTCACTTCTTCTTTCTTCTGTTATAAATCTACAATCCTTGCTCTGTGGTGAATCTTTGGCAAAAACTTCTGTAATAAATCCTGTGTCTTAAATTTCAAATGACTTGTATTAATTCCCGGATTGCAACCGAACCATTCACTCTCTGCCACTTCTTTATCTACAATTACCTGCACATAGTCGTCTTCGTCCACGAGAAGTCCTGCCACACTGGCTGATCCCGGTGTCGTTCCAAGATGCTTAAGCATTTTCTCCGGCGGTGCAAATGACATATGGGATACACCCAGTTTCTTACTGAAAGCTGCTGTGTCGAAGGATTTATTTGCCGGCATGACAAGCAGGAAAAATGTTGTCTTTTTCTGGTTACATAAAAACACGTTTTTCCGGATTTCAGTTCCAAGAACTTTGTCCACCTCTGCACACTCCTCCATGCTCGCTGCCGGGTCATTGTCCACACGCTCATATGGAATCTTCAATTTATCTAAAGTCTCGTACATACGGCGCTCCAGCGGACATCTTTCGTTTGTCGGCGCACCAGTCATAAGTTCACTAATATACATCATTTCCCCTCCTCGATTATTCAAGAATCCCTCACCTGCATCACAGACAAGTTTTCTCTTGCAAGTTCACTCATTTCAGTTTACCATAAAAGTATTGATTTTTACAGAAAAGAGAGGTATTCATTATGAAATATATTCTGGCATCCCAGTCTCCGAGAAGACGTGAACTTCTTGCCCGCACCGGACTTGAATTTGAAGTAATTCCTTCTGACGTTGATGAAAAAATTACAAAAGAAATCCCTTCTGATGTTGTCATGGAACTGGCACACCAAAAAGCTGAAAATGTTTATGGAAAAATTACTGATTTGAACGATTACACGGTCATTGGTTCTGATACTATTGTAGTCTATCGCGATGAAATTCTTGGAAAACCAGTCGACAAACAGGAAGCCTATGACATGCTGTCTATGCTTGCAGACCGCACGCATCAAGTCTATACAGGTGTTTCATTGATTCAGAAAAAAAATGGTGAAAAAAAGACAAAAACCTTTTTTGTACAGACGGATGTCACTCTTTATCCAATTGATAAGGAAGATTTGCACCGTTATGTAGAATCCAAAGACCCTATGGATAAAGCCGGAGCCTATGGCATTCAGGGGAATTTTGCAATTCATGTAAAAGAAATCAAAGGTGATTATAACAATGTAGTCGGACTTCCGATCGGAAGAGTCTATCAGGAACTGAAATCTTTATAATTACGCCCATGAATTGCTCCGTGTTGTGTATTTTGCCCCTGGCGCAATATAAAAGGGGCTTTCGGTTAATACCACATTTCGGCATCTCCAGTAGCAATTAAAAGGATCCCTGCAAGGACAAGGTTTGTTAGCCTTCTACCTTGCGAGGGATCCTTTTCTCTATGAAAGATGAAATTTATTTTTGGCCGCAAAAATCCCTTGTCTGGATTTTTA
>ERZ773103.4016-NODE-4016-length-11279-cov-3.776194_pt1 | contig 11279 bp, 14 predicted proteins | sample MGYA00511118_ERZ773103 | MGnify/ENA primary metagenome ERZ773103 (study PRJEB29015, sample SAMEA2737821) | human gut metagenome | biome: human gut; feature: human-associated habitat; material: faeces | place: China | collected 2012 ... | reverse complement strand
CAATTTGCAGCAGATTTACAGTCTGTCCCCTTTGGCCACTCGGGAATCCACCCATATTTAATTCAACAACTTTTGGTTGTTAATGGGACCAATAGGGCTCGAACCTATGACCCCCTGCTTGTAAGGCAGGTGCTCTCCCAGCTGAGCTATGATCCCATGTGATGTAAGTTCCTATCGCGAACTTGCTTTGCTATTATATAATCATAAACGAAGGTTTGTCAACAACTTTTTTCGAAAAAATAAAAAAATTGAAGAAAAAGTTTGTAAAAACTGGGAAATACTATGTAAAACGCTGTCAAAAAAATTGAAACTATATAGGATGTATGATAGAATATTATGAGGTAAATCTGTCGAAAAATGCAGAATTATCATAAAAGGAGGCTGAAAAAATTATGGAACACATGAAAAAATATCAATTAGAGATGTCAGATGTATGTCAGGAGGCTTTTGAAGCGTACTATGGCAGTGGCTTGGAGTTTTACGAAGATGAAGATGGAGTTTTCTGGTGTTCGTACCCAAATAGCGATAGCTTGTTCTGTGTAGGTAATATGAGCGGAATCGAAGAGATGCTTATGAGCATGGGCGGCTATGGCTATGATATAACAATATAATTTGCAGGAGGATGAGGCATGAACGACAGAACAAGAACCGTTCTTAGAGTATTGGCAGGTGGATATCTGGCATATTTGGGCTTGGAACTGCTGAAAACGATGCTAAAAGAACAGCCGGATAATATGATGCTGTTCGTAAGTGTAGGACTGGCATTTCTGGCAATCGGAGTGGCCTTACTCGGATATAGTGTAAGTCACTATATCAAGAAAGACTATATACATCAGACAGATGAGTCAGGCGAAGAAGAGTCAGAAGAAGAAAAGACCGGTCAGCCGGAAGATAGTGAAGAAGAGGAGTAGATTGATGCGTGTAGGGTTAGGATATGATGTTCATAAACTGGTGGAAGATAGAAAATTAATTTTGGGAGGCGTGGAGATTCCATACGAAAAAGGTTTGTTAGGACATTCAGATGCGGATGTGTTATTACATGCGATCATGGATGCACTGTTAGGTGCAGCGGCATTGGGTGACATAGGAAAGCATTTTCCGGATACAGATCCTGCATACAAGGGAATATCCAGCATCAAGCTTCTGGAACATGTCGGAAGACTGATTGAGGAAAAACTGTATGTGATCGGCAATATTGATGCAACGATCATTGCACAGAGACCGAAGATGGCACCACATATTGAGCAGATGCGTAAGAATGTTGCCGAGGCGTTGAAAATCGACATAGATCAGATCAATATCAAGGCAACGACGGAAGAAGGTCTTGGATTTACCGGAACTGGAGAAGGAATTTCTTCACAGGCGATCGCAAGTCTGGAGACCATTGCGAATTACAGCTATGCAGTAGGTGGAGATGCTGTGGGTGGTTGCGCAGGATGCGGCGGCTGTCAGAAGATGGGAGAGTAGAAGATGCAGGTAAGAAGATTATTACCGGAAGAACATGGCATGACCAGAGCATTGTATGAAGAGGCGTTCCCGGAAGACAGCCAGAGATTTGTAGATTATTACTATACAGAAGTTGTAAAGAATAATCGAATCTATGTCGTCGAAGAAGATGGAGGTATCCGTGCGATGCTCCATCTGAATCCCTATAAAGTCCGGTTGAATGGCGACGAGAATGAGCTGGATTACATTGTGGCAGTGGCTACCCAAAAAGAGTACAGAAGACGTGGATATATGGCAGCTCTTATAAAGATGGTACTTCAAGATATGTATCAGGAAGGAAAGCCATTGACTTATCTGATGCCAGCCAGGGAAGAGATTTATCTTCCGCATGATTTTAGGACCGTATATGAGCAGGATATCCCATGGAGAAAAGATGCCGAGGAATCCGATGCAGAAGGAATAAGAGAAAGAAATGCCGAGGATGTATGTCTTACAGAGTTAGAGGAAGAACAGTGCAAGGCACTGGCAGATTTTGCAGAAAAGTATCTGGCAGAGAATTATCAGATGTACACCATGCGGGATCAAGCGTACTATGAGCGCATGAAACGGGAGTACACGTGTGATGACGGAAAAATATTTGTCAGAACAAAAGATGGACAGATTGTAGGCTGTGAGTATTATTACCCGCCGGAAGAAAGGTCAGGAGAAATGCCAGAAGAAACGTCGGAAGGAAATGCGGAAGAGAAGCGGGAACAGGCACCGAAGATCATGGTCAGAATCGTAGATGTAAAGAGAATGCTGATGTCAATGAGACTTCGGACGCTAATGGCAGCATGTTTCACGGTGACAGATCCTCTGGTCGAAGAGAATAATTGTTGTATTACAGTTACTGGGACAGAGTTTTCGGGAGTGCTTTTGATGGAGGGACTGCCGAAGAACAGTGAGGGAATTCTTACGATTGCGGCACTGACAGAGCTTCTCTTTGGAGTGAAGACGGCAGAAGAGCTCTGTGAGGAAGACGGCGTTCAGATGTCAGAACGTTTAAAGGATGAATTTAAGAAATTGATACCGATAAAACAAATATATTTGAATGAGATGGTATAAGTGTATGAATAATATCGCTGATTTATTTACAGTATTAGGAGAACATTGGCCATTTGTGGTGATTGGTTGTATGGAACTGATTATCATGGTGGTACTGCTTGGAATGAGTTTTGGCAGAAAAAAAGAGAAAAAAGAATATACAAATCCGTTGAGTGCGGAACAAATTTTTTTGCGAGAGCTGGATCGAAAGGAAGATGAAATGTATCTTCTGATACGGAGAAGCGATAAGATGCCGGTTTATGCGGAAGGAGATATTTACGAGATACTTGGTACAACTTTTCGAAGACTTCAACAGGATGTGACGAGCCTGGATGCCATGAATGCGATGGCAGGGAAAAAAGGATTCTGGAGAGCATATCAAAACTGGGATGGCACAGATGATTTCTCGGTAGAATTTTTACTGCGGAATCATGAGTGGGTAAAGATGGCAAGATGTTGACAAAAATATGATTTTCGCATAATATTTTTGTGTTAGGAGGACGAGAGAAATGAGATTATATAATACAATGTCCAAGAGCAAAGAAGAATTTGTTCCTTTGGAAGAAGGCAAGGTAAAGATGTATGTCTGCGGACCTACAGTATACAATTTTATTCATATTGGTAATGCAAGACCGATGATCGTATTTGATACTGTGCGCAGATATTTTGAATATAAAGGATATGATGTAAACTTTGTATCTAATTTTACAGATGTCGATGATAAGATCATCAAGAAAGCGAACGAGGAAGGTGTAACAGCAGAGGAGATTTCCAAGCGTTATATCGAGGAATGCAAGAAAGATATGGAAGGTATGAATATTGAACCGGCTACAGCAAATCCGCTGGCGACAGAAGAGATTCCGGGAATGGTGAATATGATTCAGACCTTGATCGATAAAGGATATGCTTATGAGAAGAATGGAACGGTTTACTATCGTACCAGACAGTTCAGGGATTATGGAAAGCTTTCTCATAAGAATCTGGATGACTTGCGTTCAGGAGAGCGTTCTCTGTTAGTAACAGGAGAAGATGAGAAAGAAGATCCGTTGGATTTCGTACTGTGGAAACCAAAGAAAGAAGGAGAACCGTCATGGCCGTCTCCATGGTCTGATGGTCGTCCGGGATGGCATATTGAGTGCTCTGAGATGTCTAAGAAATATCTGGGAGAGCAGATCGATATCCATGCGGGCGGAGAAGATCTGGTATTCCCACACCATGAGAACGAAATCGCACAGAGTGAAGCTGCCAATGGAGAAGAATTTGCAAAATACTGGCTGCACAATGGTTTCTTGAATATTGATAACCGTAAGATGAGCAAGTCTCTTGGAAACTTCCGCACAGTTCGTGAGATCAGCGAGCAGTATGATCTGCAGGTGCTGCGTTTCTTTATGCTAAGTGCACATTACAGAAGTCCATTGAATTTCAGTGCAGAACTTATGGAGGCATCCAAGAACGGATTAGAGCGTATTGTGAATGCGGCAGATAATCTGAAATATCTGATGTCCAATGCAAAATCAGAAACTATGACAGAGGATGAAAAGGCAGCGTTTGAGAAGACCGAAGAGTTCGTAAAAGACTTTGAGCGTGCGATGGAAGATGATTTTAATACAGCAGATGCGATCGCTGCTATCTTTGATCTGGTAAAATATACGAATACACAGACAGATGAGAACAGTTCAAAAGAATATTTGCAGAGTCTGTTAGACCGTCTGGTGAAACTGGCAGATGTTCTTGGCCTGATCGTGGATAAGAAAGAAGAAGTACTGGACGAGGAGATTGAGAAGCTGATCGAGGAGAGACAGGCTGCACGTAAGGCAAAAGATTTTGCAAGAGCAGATGCGATCCGTGATGAATTATTAGCAAAGGGTATTGTTCTTAAGGATACTCGTGAGGGTGTAAAATGGACGAGAGCGTAATCTGGCAGTTTGATGAATATCTGAAAGATTTATTTGAATTAAAAGAAGGGGATATTAATGCCTATTCTCCGTTAGTACTGGCTTATATCGGCGACAGTATTTACGATCTGATCATTAAGACGATGGTGGTCAATGAAGGAAATGCACAGGTCCAGAAGCTGCATCAAAAGACCAGTTCTCTGGTGCAGGCATCAACGCAGTCTCTGATGATGCGTACGATGCAGGAACATCTGACAGAGGAAGAACATGGTGTGTACAAACGGGGAAGGAATGCCAAGAGTGTTTCACCGGCGAAGAATCAGTCTGTGACCGATTATCGGCGTGCCACCGGTTTTGAGGCTCTGATGGGATATCTCTATCTGAAAAAAGACTGGAAGAGAATGTTAGAACTGGTAAAGATTGGTTTGGACAGTATCAAGGAATAGACAGGAGTACCTATGAACGAAGAAAAGAAGAATCAGCATATAAATGAAAATTTGATCGAAGGACGAAATGCAGTGTTAGAGGCATTTCGCTCAGGAAGACCGATCGATAAATTATTTGTTTTAGACGGATGTCAGGATGGTCCGGTGCGCACGATCGTAAGAGAGGCGAGAAAGCATGATACACTGATACAGTTTGTGACAAAAGAGAGATTATCACAGCTATCGGAGACAGGACATCATCAGGGTGTGCTTGCATACGTGGCAGCTTATGAGTACGCAGATATTGAAGATATGTTTGCATTGGCAAAAGAAAAAGGAGAAGATCCTTTCCTCATTTTACTGGATAATATTGAAGATCCACATAATCTGGGAGCCATTATCCGTACAGCCAATCTTGCAGGAGCACATGGTGTGATCATTCCGAAGAGACGTGCAGTCGGACTGACTGCAACGGTAGCAAAGACTTCTGCAGGAGCACTAAATTATACGCCGGTTGCGAAGGTGACAAATCTTGTTAAGACTATGGAAGAATTAAAAGAAAGAGGTCTGTGGTTTGTGTGTGCGGATATGGATGGCACACAGATGTATGATCTGAATCTGAAAGGACCGATCGGTCTGGTTATCGGAAATGAAGGAGAAGGTGTCAGCAGACTGGTAAAAGAATCCTGTGATTTTGTTGCAGGGATCCCGATGAAGGGTGATATTGATTCTCTGAATGCTTCTGTTGCAGCGGGAGTACTTGCTTATGAGATCGTAAGACAGCGCCTGACAAAATAATTGATTTGGAGATCTGATATGACAAAATATGAGCATATGTCAGATGAACAGCTAATCCGCAAGTATCGTGAGGGAGACAGGCAGATCATTGACTATATTATGGAAAAATATAAGAATCTGGTTCGTAAAGAGGCGAATGCGATGTTTCTTCTGGGCGGAGAAAATGATGATCTTATCCAGGAGGGGATGATAGGTCTGTTTAAAGCGGTACAGGATTATGATACAGAAAAAGAGGCCTCTTTTCACAGTTTTGCAAGACTCTGTGTGACGAGACAGATGTATTCTGCGATAGAGGCATCTAAAAGAAAGAAACACTCGCCGTTAAACAGCTATGTTTCATTATATGATAAAGATGAGGAACAGGGTTCTCTGATCGAGACGATGGAAGATAACGGACAGACGAATCCGGAGAATCTGCTGATCAGCAGAGAATATGTTTCCATCTTGGAGAATCGCCTGGAAGAGTCGTTGAGTGCACTTGAAAAAAGAGTTCTGTATCTGCACCTGTTGGGGACAGATTATAAGACGATCGCGAGGCTTCTGGATAAAAGTCCGAAGACCATTGATAATGCATTGCAGCGGATCAAAGGAAAGACGACTAAGATATTAGAATTAGAAAAAGAACGTTCTTAAATGTTCTTAGATAGTAGTGTTAAAAAGAACAACCCCTTAGAAATCTACATTTCTAAGGGGTTATCGTATAAATAAAAAGCTGCCTAGCGGAATCGAACCGCCGACCTCCGCCTTACCAAGGCGACGCTCTACCGACTGAGCCAAGGCAGCCTACACAGCATATAAGCTATGCAACATTGATAATATACAATAGAAACCGAAGGTTTGTCAATAATTATTTGCATGGAGGAGTGAAGAAAATGCCATCATTTTTAAAAGACATTCAAAGATTTTACGGAAATGGAGAAAGAAATGCCGCAGGACAGACATTGGAAGAGTTTTTGGAAAGCTATGATCCACAGAAATACCAGACACCGAGCTGTACTACAGATGCGGTGATATTTTCTTATAAGAATCAGCTAGATGAAAGCATGAAGGATTTGCGAGTATTGCTGATTAAAAGAGGAAACCATCCGAGCATTGGAGCATGGGCGCTTCCAGGGGGATTTGTAAATATGAGAGAGAATCTGGAGGATACAGCCAGACGGGAGTTAGAAGAAGAGACCGGAGTATCTGGTCTTTTGATGGAACAGATCGGAGCGTACGGAGACTATGACAGAGATCCGAGAACCCGAGTGATCACGACAGCCTATATGTCTCTGGTGGAAGAGGACAAAGTAAAAGTCCATGCGGGAGATGATGCGGCAGATGCGGCATGGTGTGATGTGACGTTGGAAGAGTTGGAGAAGCGGAGATATCTGTTGCGAGTAAAGAACCGTGAAAAAGGGATAGATACTGAGGCTATTGTGAAAGAACATCGAACGGACGGCCTGATAAGAGAACAGAAATTTGTGGTAGAGAAACCAGGAGTTCTGGCATCTGATCATGCAGCGATCATTGTACATGCATTGACGATTTTGAAAAAAAGATTACAAAACATAGCGGAATAAAATAACGACCTTGTTTCAAGGTTTTATTTGTGATAATATAGTATGAGCATTTTTAGTTACCCGCAAGGAGGATAATTATGGGAGAAGAAGTGATTTCAAAAAATTTCATTGAACAGGAAATAGATAAGGATCTGGCAGAAGGCGTTTACAGTGAGATCTGTACCAGATTTCCACCGGAGCCGAATGGATATCTTCATATTGGACATGCGAAGTCTATCTTATTGAATTATGGACTGGCAAAAGAATATGGCGGAACATTCCATCTCAGATTTGATGATACCAATCCGATGAAAGAGGATATGGAGTTCGTAGAATCTATCAAAGAAGATGTAAAATGGTTAGGAGCAGACTGGAAAGAGCACTTATATTTTGCATCCGATTATTTTGATGCGATGTATGAGTGTGCTGTAAAGCTGATCAAAAAGGGTAAAGCATATGTATGTGACCTGACAGCAGATGAGATCCGTGAGTATCGTGGAACTCTTACAGAGCCTGGAAAGAACAGCCCATACAGAGACCGTTCCGTAGAAGAGAACCTTCAGTTATTTGAAGAGATGAGAGATGGCAAATATAAAGACGGGGAGAAGGTACTTCGTGCTAAGATCGATATGGCATCTCCGAATATTAATATGAGAGACCCGATCATTTACCGTGTGGCACATATGACACACCACAATACAGGGGATAAATGGTGCATCTACCCGATGTATGATTTCGCTCATCCGATCGAGGATGCAATCGAGAAGATCACACATTCTATCTGTACATTAGAGTTTGAAGACCACAGACCATTGTATGAGTGGGTGGTAAGAGAGTGTGAGTTTGATCCGGCACCGAGACAGATTGAGTTTGCCAAGTTATATCTGACCAATGTAGTAACTGGTAAGCGTTATATCAAGAAGTTAGTACAGGATGGTATTGTAGACGGATGGGATGATCCACGTCTGGTATCTATCGCTGCACTCAGAAGACGAGGATTTACACCGGAATCAATTAAGATGTTTGTAGAGATGTGCGGTATTTCCAAAGCGCAGAGCTCTGTAGATTATGCAATGCTTGAGTATTGTATCCGTGAGGATCTGAAGTTAAAGAGACCTCGTATGATGGCGATTTTAGATCCGATCAAGCTGGTCATTGACAATTATCCGGAAGATCAGGTGGAATATCTGGATGCTCCGAACAATATGGAAAATGAAGCCCTTGGTAGCAGAAAGGTTCCATTTGGAAAGGAACTTTATATTGAAAGAGAAGACTTTATGATCGATCCTCCAAAGAAATACAAACGACTTTTCCTTGGTACGGAAGTTCGTCTTATGAATGCATATTTTGTTACATGCACAGGTTTCGAGGCATTGGATGATGGAACAGTTACTGCTGTACATTGTACTTATGATCCGGAAACAAAGGGCGGAAATGCACCTGACGGACGTAAAGTAAAAGGAACCATTCACTGGGTTGAAGCGTCAAATGCAGGTAAGGTTCCGGTACGTCTTTATGAGAATATCGTAGATGAGGAAAAGGGTGTTTATGATAAAGAGACAGGAGAACTGAATCTGAACCCGAATTCTCTTATAGAGATGTCTGCTTATGTTGAACCAGAGCTTCTGAAAGCCAAAGGACTGGATAGTTACCAGTTTGTAAGAAATGGCTTTTATTGTGCAGACATTCATGATTCTAAAGAAGGGGCACCGGTATTTAACCGTATTGTTTCTCTTAAGAGTTCATTTAAACTTCCAAAAGCGTAAAAGAAACCCCCACGGAAAATTATATTCAAATTGCCGTGGGGGTTTTTACAATAGAAAATTCTGTTGGAACTTCTTCTTGCAAAGTGAAATCTAAATACTGTCAACGAAAGTGGCAAGCCTGATTGTCACTATTTGTAAAATGTGGAATAATTATGAATTTACCTGCAATTAATCAATGTGGATAGAAGCTTCTTCTTCGTCCTGCTCTTTCTCAGCTTCAGCAAGTTCTTCCTCGAATTTATCTTCATCTTTCGCTGCTTTTTCAAGAGCATCGGCTATAGCATTATCCTGCTCTTCTGCATTTTCAGCAGAATCCTCTTCTATATCCTCTGAACTTTCTTGTGAATCAGGCTCCTCAGAGCCTTCGGTTTCATCATCTTTTTCATCTTCGGAAGTAGCTTCCCAGGTTACGAAATCTTCGTGGACATCCTTTGCTTCAGGCTGCTCGTCATCTTCCTGCTCATCTTCAAAATCATCTTCAAGGTCAGCTGCCTCTTCCAAAGCACGTCTTTTTGCAAAAGCTGCTGCTACGGCACCGGCTACTGCTGCTGTTGCTGCTCCGAGTGCAACCATTCCCCAATATTTGTTAATCTTAGCCATATTGTCTGCTCCTTTCGGTATTTTCCATCTGTCTAAACAAAGCTTAATGGAGTTGTTTATATTGTAATACTTTTTACGCAAAAAGAAAAGAAAAAAATCGTTGCACCCATATAAATGGAGGGTTATACTGTTAAGACAGAAAAGGAGAGATTATGGAGAAAATTGTTTTGGCTTCGGGGTCCCCACGAAGAAAGGAACTGCTTGCAAGAACCGGTGTGGATTTTTCTGTGGTTGTAAGCAATGGGGAAGAGAAAACCAACCTGACAGATCCAGCGGAAACGGTGGAAAAGCTTTCGCAGGATAAAGCAATATCGGTTGCGACCATACTTGAAAATGAAAGTGCCCCTTGTCTGGTCATAGGTGCAGATACCGTAGTTGCATTTGAAGGAAAGATTCTTGGAAAGCCGTCAGATGAAGAAGATGCATTAGATACATTGTTAAAACTTCAGGGGAAATCCCATCAGGTCTATACCGGTGTAACCCTTCTTGTAAAAGAACAGGGTATCTGGAAGCCTTATACTTTCAGTGAAAGGACCGAAGTTGAATTTTATCCTGTTTCCAGGGAAGAGCTTCTGGAATATATAAAAACAGGGGAGCCTATGGATAAAGCAGGAAGCTATGGAATCCAGGGGAAATTTGGAATTTACGTAAAAGGAATCCGCGGAGACTACAATAATGTGGTTGGGCTTCCTGTAGGAAGACTGGTTTATGAACTTAAGAAAATGAAAATCAATATAAGGGGAATGAGAAAATGATAAAAGCATGTATTTTTGATCTGGACGGAACTTTAGCCTACACGTTGGATTCCATGGCTGTTGTAGGAAATGAAGTTGTAAAAAAATACGGTTTGAAACCAATGCCTATAGAAAATTACAGATACTATTGCGGAAACGGTGCTGACATGCTGGTAAAAAGACTTCTGGTCGATGCAGGAGATCCGGAATTGCTGCACTATGAGGAAGCAAGAGCGTTATATAGAAAAGAATTTGATAAAGACCCATTTTACAAAATACAGCATTATCCGGGAATGCCGGAAACCTTAAAAGAGTTGAAAAAAAGAGGCGTGAAGCTGGGGGTGTGCTCAAATAAACCACATGAAGCAGCCATGAAAGTGGTGGAAAGAATGTTTGGGTCTCAGATTTTTGATGCAGTTATGGGACAGAGTGATTCTGTAAGAAAGAAACCAGCACCGGATGGTCCGCTTAAAATCGCGGAGCAGTTTGGAATTAAGCCAGAAGAGTGTATGTATCTGGGAGACTCCGGAACAGACATGCAAACTGGAAAAGCAGCCGGGATGTACACGGTAGGTGTTCTGTGGGGATACAGGGAAAAAGAAGAACTGCTGAAAAATGGAGCGGACTATCTTGTGGATTCTCCAGAGGATATTCTTGATTTATATGAGGAAAAATGCGAAGAGTAAAATTTTGATAATTATTTAGCATGCTCTAAACAGTTATAACTTTTATTATAAAACAGGAGGTCGGAAAAATGTATACAGAGGAGTGTATTCAGACATTTTTGGAAAAACAGGAGCAGCTTTTTGATGAACCGGTTGCAGAAACTTACGAAGAAGCAGAGGAATTCCTGGAGGATTGCATGGCTGTAGTTGCAGATTCTATTGACGAAGTGCGAAAATATCTGTCTGGAATGGGTGCAGATGTGGATGGCATGAGTAATGAAGAATTAGAAGAAGCAAGTGAAGTATTTGCCCTTCCAGATGGAAAA
>ERZ773103.4012-NODE-4012-length-11294-cov-4.473441_pt1 | contig 11294 bp, 9 predicted proteins | sample MGYA00511118_ERZ773103 | MGnify/ENA primary metagenome ERZ773103 (study PRJEB29015, sample SAMEA2737821) | human gut metagenome | biome: human gut; feature: human-associated habitat; material: faeces | place: China | collected 2012 ... | reverse complement strand
ATACGTTCAGATATGGTAAGATGATGATAGCTCATTATGAATTTTCCTTTCGTGTAGGTTTTGTGTGGTAACTTTATTTTACACGAAAATTCATAATGAGTTTTTTATTTTTCTAGGTGTCGCACTTCATTATACAATCCATCTTGAAGAAAAAATTTAGCCCAAAATTTATAGAAAAGTAAATAAAAAATATAGAAAGATATAATAGCTTTAAACTCAAAAAAGATATGATATAATATAGATTAATATCTTATGTAGAAGGTGGCTATTTATAATGAGCGAAAATTGTAATCATGATTGTGCAAGTTGCGGTACGACTTGTGGAGAACGTACAGCTCCTCAAAGTTTATTAGCACCAAACAATCCAAGTTCAAATATTAAAAAAGTAATTGCTGTAATGAGTGGTAAAGGTGGCGTTGGTAAATCCTTAGTTACTTCTATGATGGCAGTAACAATGCAACGTCGTGGCTATAAAACAGCAATTTTAGATGCTGATATCACAGGTCCATCTATACCAAAAGTGTTTAATCTTAAAGAAAAAGTAACAGGAACACAAGAAGGCATGACACCAGCACAGACAAAAACTGGTATAAAAATTATGTCTACAAATTTGATTTTAGATAATGAAACAGATCCTGTTGTTTGGCGTGGCCCTATTATTGGTGGAGTAGTAAAACAATTTTGGAGCGATGTAAACTGGGGTGAAGTGGATTATATGTTTGTGGATATGCCTCCAGGAACAGGTGATGTACCACTTACTGTATATCAATCTTTACCAGTTGATGGTATTATCGTAGTTACAACACCACAAGAACTCGTATCTATGATTGTAGAAAAAGCTGTGAATATGGCTGGATTACTCAGCGTGCCAATTATTGGTATTGTAGAAAATATGTCTTATTTTGTTTGCCCTAATTGCAATGAAAAACATTATATTTTTGGTAAATCAAAAGTAGAAGAAGAAGCTAATAAATATGGTATAAAACATACAGCTACACTTCCAATAAATCCAAGTTTAGCTCAAAAATGTGATGAAGGTAGTTTTGAAACTTTTGAAGGCGATTTTTTAAATTCTTTAGGTAGCATTTTAGAAGGAAAATAATTCATAAAAATAGAATTTAATAAGTAAACTAAAAAGTCTTTCTGTTTAAGCAGAAAGACTTTTTTTATAAAAAATATTTAAGATTAGAGGGAGTAAAATGAGTCAGCAAGTATATTTACCAAGTTATAGTATTGGTGAAGATGTATATAAGAGAGTACCTCAAATCTGCAGTAATTATGGCAAAACGGCGATTGTAATTGGTGGTGAAATTAGTTTAAGTAAAGTAAAAGATAAATTACTTACTGCAATGAAGGGGACAGATATAAAATTATTGGATTTTATTTGGTATAGAGGTAATGCTACACGAGAAAATATTGAGCGATTAAAAAATATGAAAACAGTGCAAATGGCAGATATGATATTTGCTGTTGGCGGTGGTAAAAGTATGGATACATGCAAAGCTTTAGCAGATATGCTGAAAAAGCCAGTATTTACATTTCCGACAATAGCATCAAATTGTGCTCCTGTTACAGCTTTATGTATTTTATATGGCAAAGATAAAGTAGAATTTTATGATGCACAAAAACCAGCTATTCATTGTTTTATAGATACAAAAATCATAAGTAATGCACCTATAAAATATTTGCGTGCTGGCATTGGTGATGCTTTATCTAAACAATATGAAGTTTGTTTTAATACGAGAGGTAGAGTTTTAAATCACACAAATAATTTAGGGGTACAGATAGCAAAAGATTGCTCAGAAAGATTACTAAAATATGGAGTAAAGGCAGTAGATGCTGCTCAAAAAAATATCGTATCTGATGAATTTATCCAGACTGTATTGACGATTATTGTAAATACAGGATTAGTTTCTGTTTTAGTAAATTTAAATTATAATAGCAGTTTGGCTCATTCACTTTATTTAGCGAGTGTGAAAATACCAGATTGTAAAGGTCATATGCATGGTGAGATTGTCAGCTTAGTAAAGGTCATATGCATGGTGAGATTGTCAGCTTAGGTGTATTATTATTATTACTTGTGGATAAGCAATTAATACAGGCAGAGAAAGTATATGATTTTAATCAGAAACTAGATTTACCTACTTCTTTAATGGATTTAGGGATAAAAGATGTAAAGCAAATAATTGATTTAATTTTACAAGATAAATATTTAAGTTTTGCTCCATATAATATCACAAAAGAGATGATAAAAGAAGCAATAGATATACTCGAAACCTTAAAGCACAAGAAAACTTTTTGAGTTCTAAAATATTTTGATATATAATATATGTATTGGTTTTTCACGAAAATTGTAAGATAAGTAATAGATTATTTTTTATCAAGAATGAGAAAAAATATTTTGCAGTAGTGAGTGTACTCTGATTGTGATATACTAATAAAAGATTAAGTTATTACGCCATTAATAATAGAAAGGGATTTGCATGATAGAATTACCAAGCATTCAACAATTAGAAAATTTTATTATTTATAGCAAAGTAAAAGATATAGCAACGGCAGCTAGAGAAGCAAATGTTACTCGTTCGGCATTTAGTTTTCAAATGAAAAAATTGGAAGAAATAGTTGGTACTCAATTAGTTGTTCACGGAGAAAATACAATAGAACTTACTAAAGAAGGTCAAATCTTCTTAGCTAAAGCGGAAAAAATCGTATCGGAATTAAAACAATCTTTAAGTGAAATGAAAAAATTAGCAGGAGAAGAAGTTTCTTTATCTGTAGGTGCGTTGATGTCTTTAGGCGATGTATTTATCAATCAGCACTTAATTTATTTTAAAAAATACAACACTAATATAAAGATTAATGTTTATAATTTAGAAGCAAAAGAATTGATAAATCAGTTAGAAGCAGATAAATTAGATATAGTATCATCATTTTCCTTAAAGGATTTACAAGATGATGAATATGAAAATATATTTTTCTGTGATGAAGAAATGGTTTATTATGCGCCAAATATTGAGCATTTAGGTAATATCATCAATGTAGAAGAAATCGCTCAATATCCAATGGTACAGTATTCTCCATATTATTTAATGAATTCTACTATAAAGAACTATTTTAGTAAATTAGGTTGTCATCCTCAAGTGGAAGCTTGGTTTGCTACTCCATATGCGATTATGCATTATTGTCAACAAAATCAGGTGGGGGCTGTATTGCCAAAACGCTTGTTAAATGCTATGGGCTTTTTTGATGGTTATTATGATATAGAACCAGATTTTACTTTAAAATGCCATCTATTGTATAAAAAAACAAATCCAAAATATAAATATATAAAGATTTTCATTGATTATATCAATACTTTATATAATAAAAATAACAATAATTGAGTTTAGTGTATGCAGAATAATTGAAAATATGAATTAAAATCGTCAGTGTAAAAAGCTGACGATTTTTTATTATAAAATGTATGATTTTATCGTTGAAATGAATAAATTTGTGTTATAATAATAAACTATAATGTAATGATGTTAATCTAGGAAGTGATTTTATGACAAGAATTTCAGTTGAATTAGTACCAAGAGATATTGAAGTATTAAAAGAAGAAGTAAAAACAATAAAAGAAAAATTAAGCGATGTTGATTTCATTAATATTCCAGATTTGTTGAGTTGTGATACTAGAAGTTGGGACGGAGCAAATATTGCAAAAGCTTATTTCGATGATGTAGTACCACATCTAAGAGCGATGGATTTTGATTTTACAAAAGAGTTACCGATAAAAGATAAATTGAGAGAATATAATATAAAAAAAGTTCTTGTTATAGAAGGTGACCCACCACAAAGTATGCTTTATCAAGTATATCCAACAATAAGTACAGATATTATTAAAAAATTTAGTGAAGAAATGCCGGAAATTACAGTATATGCAGGAATTGACCAATATCGCAGTAGTATGAAAGAAGAAGAATATCGCATTCGCCGTAAGCAATTAGCTGGAGCAAAAGGATTTTTTACACAACCATTTTTTGATATGCGTTATTTAGAAATGTATGCAGACCTTTTAGATGGTTTAGATATTTATTGGGGAGTTTCTCCAGTTTTATCCGAACGCTCTGTAAGTTATTGGAGAAATAAAAACAATGTTATTTTTCCAAAGGACTTTGAACCAACATTAGAATGGAATATAGAATTTGCTCGTAAAGTGATAGATTTTGCTCGCAAACATAATCATAATGTTTATTTAATGCCAATAAAAGCAAAAATAATGCCATACTTAGAAGGTGTTTTCGCTAAATAATAAATCTAAAAGCTGTGAAATAAATTTTTTTCACAGCTTTTTTTATTTACAATTGAATTCTATAATAGTCATATAAAAAACTGAAAATTAAGTAAAATCTTAAAATTTTTTTTTATAGTATGATAAATTTTTATTATGATATTGAATTTGGGAAATGAGGAAAGTGTTATGTTTAAGATTTTAAATAAGAAAGTTTTACATGAAAATATTTTACAATTTACTTTAGAAGCTCCTTTAATAGCGAGAAAAGCAGAGCCTGGTCAATTTGTGGTGTTAAGAGTTAATGAATATGGAGAGCGAGTGCCATTAACTATTGCTGATTTTGATAGAGAAAAAGGAACTATAGATATTATTTTTATGGTAATAGGTGCGTCAACCACTGTATTAGCATCATTAAATGCAGGCGATAGTATTTTAGACTTAGTTGGCCCTTTGGGTAAAAAAACAGATATTAGACCTGATATGGGAACTGTAGTTTGCATAGGTGGTGGAATAGGTGTTGCTCCAATTTATCCTATTGCTAGAAAGATGAAACAAGTGGGCAATCATGTGATAACAATTATGGGGGCAAAAAATAAAGATATTTTGATTTTGAAAGATGAAATGGAAAAAATATCTGATGAAGTTATTGTTACTACAGATGATGGCTCTTATGGTATAAAAGGATTTGTAACGACAGCACTACAGCAATTAATTGATAAAGGAATTGACATTGCTGAAGTAGTAGCTATTGGACCTGTTATTATGATGAAAACTGTAGCTGATACAACTAGACCATATAATATTAAAACGATTGTTAGCCTAAATCCTATTATGGTAGATGGTACAGGAATGTGTGGTGGTTGCCGTGTACAAGTTGGTGATGAAACAAAATTTGCTTGTGTAGATGGGCCAGAATTTGATGGACATTTAGTAGATTTTGCGAATTTGATGGAAAGACAACGCATGTATAGACCTAAAGAGGAAATTGAAAAAGACCATATTTGTCGTTTAGCTAAAAAGGTTGAAGAAATGGAGGAAAAATAATATGCCTTTAGTAATGCAAAAACATGAAATGCCAGAACAAGATGCTAATGTTCGCAGAAATAATTTTGATGAAGTGGCTTTAGGATATACAGAAGAATTAGCCTTAGCAGAAGCTAATCGTTGCCTTCATTGTAAAGTGCCACATTGTAGAAAAGGTTGTCCTGTAGATATCGATATACCAGCTTTTATTGCTAAAATAAAGGAAGGCGATTTTGAAGGAGCAAATGCAAAAATCAAAGAAGCTAGTAGTTTGCCTGCTATTTGTGGACGCGTTTGTCCTTAAGAAAATCAATGTGAAAAATATTGTGTAATGGGAATAAAAGGCGAACCTGTGGGTATTGGTCGTTTGGAAAGATTTGTAGCTGATTATTGCATGCAAAATTGTGAAGAAAAAATAGAAAAAACAGTAAAAGATGATGCTCAAAAAGTCGCTATTATTGGTTTGGGACCAGCAGGATTAGCTTGTGCAGGTGATTTAGCGAAAAAAGGCTATCAAGTAACAATTTTTGAAGCTTTACATGAACCTGGTGGTGTACTTGTATATGGTATTCCTGAATTCCGTCTTCCAAAAGATAAGGTTGTAAAACCAGAAATTGATAATTTGCGTAAGATGGGTGTAAAAATAGAAGTGAATTCTGTAGTAGGTAAATTATTCACAGTTGATGAGCTTATGCAAGAATTTAATTTTGATGCTGTATTTATTGCTACAGGAGCAGGGTTACCTCATTTTATGAATATTCCTGGTGAAAATTTAAATGGGGTATATTCTTCAAATGAATTTTTGACGAGATGCAATTTAATGAAAGCATATCGTTTTCCAGAATATGCTACGCCTATTAATGTAGGGAAAAAAGTGGCTGTAGTAGGTGGCGGTAATGTAGCTATGGATTCTGCTCGAACTGCTTTGCGTTTGGGAGCAGAAAAAGTATATATTGTTTATCGCAGAAGTGAAAAAGAATTACCGGCAAGATGTGAAGAAGTAGAACATGCCAAACAAGAAGGTATAGAATTTAAATTATTGAATAACCCAGTAGCTATCTTAGGTGATGAAAAAGGATATGTAAAAGCTATTCGTTGTATAAAAATGGAATTAGGCGAACCTGATGCTTCAGGTCGTAGACGCCCTGTGGAAATACTTAATTCAGAATTTGATATTAATGTGGATACTGTGGTTATCGCTATTGGTCAAGGGCCAAATCCATTGATACAATCAACTACTCCAGATATGCAGACAAATAAGAGAGGTAATATCGTAGCTGATGAAGAAACAGGAAAAACTACTAAAGAAGGTGTTTTTGCTGGTGGCGATATTGTAACAGGAGCTGCAACTGTTATTTTGGCTATGGGTGCAGGTAAAAAAGCTGCTAAAGCTATTGATGAATATTTAATAGAAAAACGTAATAAATGATAAATTTAAATAGATTGATTTTAGGGTAAAGATATGTTGAACTAGAATCAATCTATTTTTTTTAGAAAAATTTTTTGTTATAATGCTTTTATATTTGAATAGAATTTTTTTAGAGGTATAAAATGAGTTTAATGAATTTTACAAGTATAGATTTTGAGACAGCTAATAAAAATCGGGATAGTGCTTGTAGTGTAGCTGTAGTTGTTATTGAAAACGGTAGAATGGTGGATAGTTATAATTCACTTATAAGACCGCCAGAAATGTTTTTTGAAGAAGGTAATATGAAAATACATGGCATTATTCCACAAATGGTAGAAAATGCACCTACTTTTGCAGATATATGGAAAGATTTACGTATGTATTTAGATAATCGAATAGTTATAGCACATAATGCTTTTTTTGATATGGGCGTATTGCGCAGTTGTATTTGGAAATATAATTTAGCTAAACCACAGTTTAAAACAGCATGTACTGTTCAAATTGCTAGAAAAGTATGGCCACAGTTACCAAATCATAAATTGAATACATTGGGAGAATTTTTTCAGATACAATTTAAACATCATGATGCTTTAGATGATGCAAAAGTTTGTGCAAAAATTCCTTTAGTTGCAGGCAGAACTGTAGGTGTGGATAATATGGATAGTTTATTAAGAAAAATAGGTTTAGAAGCAAAAATATTTAAATCATAAAAATTTATAAAAAAGTGTTGACAAAAAACATTTTATAGTGATATAATAAATCTCGCATTCAACGCGAGTGCCAGATGCGGAAGTGGCGGAATTGGCAGACGCGCTAGACTTAGGATCTAGTGTCTTTCGGCGTGCAGGTTCAAGTCCTGTCTTCCGCACCATTTGAAATTATAGGCTTTACAGATTTTCTGTAAAGCCTTTTTTGTTTTTTATAAATTATAAAGTTATGTTAATTTATTAAATGAAATTGCAATTTTGAGGCATTATTGATTATTTTTGATTATAAGCATATAATTTAGATAGGATTTATTTCTAGTAAGAAAGGTTGAATTTCAATGAAAGTTTTATTATTAAATGGCAGTAGACGCGAAAAAGGTTGTACATATACAGCTCTTAGTGAAATAGCACAAACTTTAGAAAAACAAGGTATCCAAGCAGAAATAATTCATGCAGTACCAGAAACAGAAATTATTAAAAGTGTTGCAGAAAAAGTAAAAACTGCAGATGGTTTAGTAGTAGGTTCTCCTGTATATTGGGCATCTCCATCTGGAGAAATCATTTCTTTTATGGATAGATTATCTAGCTTAGCAGGTAAAGATTTATTGCACAAACCAGCATCTGCTGTCGCTTCCGCTAGACGTGCTGGTACAACTGCAACTTTAGATGTACTTGCTAAATATTTTACTTATCATCAAATGCCAGTAGTTTCTGCAAATTATTGGAATGTAGTACATGGCAATACACCAGATGAAGTGAAAAAAGATGCAGAAGGTATGCAAATTATGCGTGTTTTAGGTAATAATATGGCATGGCTTTTAAAATGCATTGAAGCAGGTAAAAATAATGGTGTACAAATCCCAGAAACAGAAGCAAAAATAATGACAAATTTCATTCGTTAAAATAGAGTAAACAGAGTTATAACGATTTTTTATTTCGTTATAACTCTTTTTTTGTGGTAAAATATAAATATAGTAGCCGATAAAGAAGGTGTAAACATGGGGAAAAAATCATTATTGACTAAAGAGGATATTGATATATTAGAGTCTTGGGCTGATGGATACTTTTACAAGATTTTTTATTATTTAGAAGATTTTGTTAAAAAAGGTATAGAGCAAAAATTGTTTACTTTGGAAGAAGCAAAGGAAGATTTAAATATTGCTTTATGGTATGCATATGCAGGCAATAATATTGATATATATGAATATTATTACAAAGTGATAAATTGGATGCCTTATTCAGAAAAAAATGCTAAAGGCTCAGGCGCATGGTATTATCGTTATTCAGTGGCTTTGACTTATTGCAGTGATTTGGAAAAAGCATATAGCTATGCACAAAAAGGTGTACAAGAAGAAGCTGATTATCCATGGGGTTGGTTGAATTTAGCAAAATTACAATATCATTTTGGCGAAAAAGAAAAAGCAATGGTTTCCATAGAAAAGGGCTTATCTCTTGTGCCAGATGATTATGAATTTAAAGTTTTACAAGAGGAAATAAAAGCAAATTGTAGCTTAGAAGAAATGCTATGTCATTATATAAAACCAGAAGATGACGCATTTTTTAAAAATCGACAAATGTATAAACAACATTTAAAAGAGAAAATGCAAGCTGTAGATGGAGTAATTTGTCATGAGGAGTCTTTGCAGAAGGTAAAAGAATTTTTAAAGGGAAATAAGTGGCAAGAAAATAATCCTTATTGTACTTGTATGGTAAAGTTAGATGATATAACAGTAAAAATTGTTTTTACCATGAATAGAGCGATGTTATCAAAGATAAATATGGATTGGTTAATTAAAGAGTATACTGACATAAAAGATAATTTATTGACTTATGATAAATATGATGTTGAATATAAATTGCAGGAAATAGAGATAGATAGAGATTATCAAATAAAATTAACTTATTATAATAAAAAGAAAAAATTATCTTTAGTTTTGGTTTTGGCTAAAGATAGTAATAAAAAAGTTCAAGAAAATCATAATGAACATTTAAAAAATGACAAAGAAGTAGAAAATTTAGCTTTGACATTATATAAAAGAGATGAACAATTTTCTTATGTGGAATGTTGGTTTGAAGATGATAAAATCGTTAAACATTATGGTTTAGTTGGCGATAAGGGAGATATCAAAAAATATGAAAATTGTTCAATTGATGATTATAAATTATACTTAGATATTTTCGTAGGACGATATGAAAAATTAGGCTATATCTCATGGCGAGAATTCACGAAAAAGACTTTATTGATGAAAATCACTATAGAAGATAATAAACAAAATTTATGGAAAGAAGAAAATGAAGCGCCGATATATTTCCTTTATGAAATGATACAAAAAGCTTTAGAAATTAATGTAGTGGGCTTTTTAAATGATTGGGGCTATAGAAGAAATGAAAAGAAAAATCTGTATGAAATCGACTTTTATTTTGATACAGTTGATAAAGATATAGCAGTGAATTTAGTAAAACATGTCATAGAAGTATTTTCAATGAATGCTAAATCAAAGGTAGAAGAAGTCATAGAATTAGCAGAAGTTAAAAATGGAGTTGTTTAATTTTTCGTTTATAATAGACAATGCCAAAAATATCTGCTAACGCCCAGCCGATAGGGATAGACCACCAAATACCAATTACTCCGATAGAAGGTATGCTAGCAAGGTAATAGGCAAGTCCTACACGTGTGCCTAATGAAATAATGGTTAAGATTACAGACATGCTAGGGAAGTTAATAGCACGATAAAATCCATATAATAAAAATAAAATGCCAATGCCAAAATAGAAGCTACCTTCTATGCGGAGATAATCCACACCGATATTGATAATTTCCGTTTCAGAACTATCAATGAAAATTGTCATTAGAGGGCGAGCAAAGATAAAGACGCCAACAGATATAATTAAACAAAATAGAAATGAGATTTTTATAGCAGATTTTATACCTTGTTGAATTCTATCTGTTTTTTTTGCACCGTAGTTTTGCCCAATGAAAGTAGAGAAAGCATTGCCAAAATCTTGTGCAGGCATATAAGCTAGTGAGTCTATTTTTACAGCAACGGTAAAGGCTGCCATTACTGTTGCACCAAAGCTATTTACAAGATTTTGCACGAGTAAAATTCCAAAATTCATTACAGATTGTTGTGTAGATGTTAATAATGAAGAATTAGAAATATCTTTTATCATGGCTAAATCAAATTTGCAATGTTCTTTTTGCGGAATTAATTCAGGGCATTTTTTTATAGTGTAGATTGTTAGACCTAAGGCACAAAAACCTTGAGCTATTACTGTACCGAGTGCAGAGCCTGCCACACCCATTTGAAAATTAACAACTAAAATAATAGAAAGAATAATATTGAAAAGGGCAGAACTGGCTAAAAAGATAAGTGGTGTTTTTGAATTGCCAATAGCACGAAGTAGACAAGTGAAATAATTATAAACAAAAGAAAAACTAAATCCGATGAAAATAATATAAAGATATGTATAAGTCAAATCGAAAATTTCGCTAGGAACTTGCATAAAATAAATGATTTCATCAATGTAAATAAAAATAAAAATATTTATTATTATTGTAAGTATTAATATTAAGATGAAAGAGATAAAAATACTAGATTTTAATTTGAAATAATCTTTTTCACCATAAAATATCGAAAATAAAGCTCCGCTACCCATACAAAGACCTAATAATACTGAGGTCAAAAAAATGATTAAGGCATAGCTTGCACCAACAGCAGCTAAGGCATCTGTGCCAATAAAATGACCAACAATTAAGGTATCGGAGATATTATATAACTGTTGCATAAGATTGCCTAAAATCATAGGCAGTGAAAATTTTAACATAGTCATCGAAACAGATTGCAGAAAATTATGTGGAGACGGGCAGAAAAAAGGCGGAACT
>ERZ773103.4010-NODE-4010-length-11302-cov-2.455588_pt1 | contig 11302 bp, 13 predicted proteins | sample MGYA00511118_ERZ773103 | MGnify/ENA primary metagenome ERZ773103 (study PRJEB29015, sample SAMEA2737821) | human gut metagenome | biome: human gut; feature: human-associated habitat; material: faeces | place: China | collected 2012 ... | reverse complement strand
GCCATTACGCTGGCGGCCTACAGCCTGGGGATTATCCCACCGGTGACCAACCTGGCGCCGTGGACTATGCCGACCGGTTTGGGAGCGTTCTTTAACAGTAACGGCAGCGTTGCCGCCCTGCTGGTGGCCCTGTTCAACCTTGGCGTCGCTACCCTGGTCTACCTGCCGTTTGTGGTGCTGTCGAATAAAGCGCAGACCGTTATCGAGCAGGAAGAGAGCGAAGAAGACATCGCTAACGCACTGAAATTCTGATACCGCGCGGTACGGGCAGCGTCCCGTACCGCCTGATAAATGAGGGAAATATTATGTTTGATCTGGACAACATCGACGCGGTAGAGACCCCGGAAAATGACCTCGAAGAGGTAGTGATGGGGCTGATTATCAACTCCGGACAAGCCCGTAGCCTGGCCTATGGCGCGCTGAAGCAGGCGAAGCAGGGCGACTTTGCGGCAGCGAAAGCGATGATGGAGCAGTCGCGCCAGGCGCTGAGCGAGGCGCATCGCGTGCAGACCCAGCTTATCGAAAGCGACGAGGGCGAAGGGAAAATGAAGGTCAGCCTGGTGCTGGTGCATGCCCAGGACCATCTGATGACCTCCATGCTGGCTCGTGAGCTGGTGGCCGAATTGATTGAGCTGCACGAGAAGGTACAATAGGCCATCGCGACGATGAGGCAGCCCAGAATGATGACCACCGAGATCAGTACCGCCAGAGAACAACAGCTGTTCAACGGGAAGAACTTTCATGTGGTCATCTATAACAAAACGGAAAGCGTGAGCGGGCTTCACCAGCATGATTACTACGAATTTACCGTGGTGTTAACCGGGGCGCTATTACCAGGAGATCAATGGCAAACGGGTGCTGCTGGAGCGCGGGGATTTCGTCTTTATCCCGATGGGCTCGCACCACCAGAGCTTTTACGAGTTCGGGGCGACGCGCATCCTTAACGTCGGCATCAGCAGACGCTTCTTTGAGAAACACTACCTGCCGCTGCTGCCGTTTGGTCTGGTGGCTTCGCAAGTCTACGCCGTGCAGAGCGCTTTTCTCGGCTACGTTGAGTCGGTCATCGCCTCACTCAATTTTCGCGAAACGGAATTTGACGAATTTATCGAGCTGGTCTCCTTTTATGTCATTAACCGTTTACGCCACTATCGTGAAGAGCCGGTTGCCGACGTGACGCCGCAATGGTTAAAAAATACCGTGGAAGCCATGCATGATAAGCTGAAATTCGGTGAAGGCGCTCTCGAAAATATGGTTCGCTTATCCGGAAAAACGCAGGAATATTTAACCCGGGCGACCCAGCGCTATTATGGTAAAACGCCGATGCAGATAATTAATGATATCCGTATCAACTTTGCCAAAAAACAGCTGGAAATTACCAATTATTCGGTGACGGATATTGCGTATGAATCAGGTTACAGCAGTCCGAGCCTGTTTATTAAAACCTTTAAAAAACTGACGTCGTTTACGCCGAGCAGTTATCGCAAACATTTGACCAGTATTAATTAAACCCGCGCGGCGTTCGCCGCCAGGTTTATACCGAAAATCATTCAAGTTAACTGTCCGCATTGTTGCGGAGAGCGGCCTGCGTCCAGGCGCAGCGCCTAAGGGAGAAAAAGATGAGCCAGAAATTAAAAGTAGTCACTATTGGCGGCGGCAGCAGCTATACCCCGGAATTACTGGAAGGATTTCTGAAACGTTATCATGAACTGCCGGTAAGCGAACTGTGGTTGGTAGACGTCGAAGAGGGCCAGGAGAAGCTCGATATTATCCACGCGCTGTGCCAGCGGATGGTGGAAAAAGCCGGCGTGCCGATGAAAGTCTATAAAACGCTGGATCGCCGCGCAGCTCTGCAGGGCGCAGATTTCGTCACCACCCAGCTGCGCGTGGGCCAGCTGAAGGCGCGTGAAAAAGATGAGCGCATCCCGCTGAGTCACGGCTACCTGGGTCAGGAGACCAACGGGGCGGGCGGGTTGTTTAAAGGACTGCGCACCATCCCGGTGATTTTCGATATCGTGAAAGATGTGCAGGAAATTTGCCCCGACGCATGGATCATCAACTTTACCAACCCGGCGGGCATGGTCACCGAGGCGGTCTATCGCCACACCAATTTCAAACGCTTTATCGGCGTGTGCAACATTCCTATCGGCATGAAGATGTTCATCACCGACGTGCTGCAGCTGAGCCCGAGCGATGAGCTGAATATCGACCTGTTTGGTCTGAACCACCTGGTGTTCGTCCGCGACGTGCTGGTTAACGGCGTCTCGCGCTTCGATGAACTGCTGGACGGCGTGGCCTCCGGCCGTCTGACCGCGAACTCGGTGAAAAACATCTTCGACCTGCCGTTTAGCGAAGGGCTGATCCGCTCCCTGCGCCTGATCCCATGCTCTTACCTGCTCTACTACTTTAAGCCAAAAGAGATGCTGGCGATTGAGATGGGCGAGTACTACAAAGGCGGTGCGCGCGCCCAGGTGGTGCAGAAGGTGGAGAAACAGCTGTTCGAGCTGTATAAAAACCCGGATCTTAACGTTAAGCCGAAGGAGCTGGAGCAGCGCGGCGGGGCCTATTACTCTGATGCCGCTTGCGAAGTAATCAATGCCATCTATAACGACAAGCAGACTGAGCACTATGTGAATATCCCGCATCATGGTCATGTCGATAATATCCCGGCGGACTGGGCGGTAGAGATGAGCTGCACCTTAGGCCGCGACGGCGCGAAGCCGACGCCGCGCATTACTCATTTCGATGAGAAGGTGTTAGGGCTTATCTACACCATCAAGGGGTTCGAAGTGGCGGCCAGCCAGGCGGCGATCAGCGGTGAGCTGAACGATGTCCTGTTGGCGCTGAACTTAAGCCCGCTGATCCATTCCGATCGTGACGCCGAACAGCTGGCGCGGGAGATGATTCTGGCGCATGAAAAATGGCTGCCGAACTTTGCGGCGACGATCGAAAAACTAAAATCGTAACGGGAGTAGCAAATGGAACGCGTATTGATCGTCAATGCCGACGACTTCGGCCTCAGTAAAGGGCAGAACTACGGCATTATCGAGGCCTGTCGCAACGGCGTGGTGACATCGACCACCGCGCTGGTCAACGGCGCGGCCATTGACCACGCCGCCCAGCTGAGCCGCAGTACTCCGGAGCTGGCGGTCGGTATGCACTTTGTGCTGACGCTGGGCGAGCCGCTGTCGGCCATGCCGGGATTAACCCGCGATGGCCGGCTGGGCAAATGGATCTGGCAGCAGGCGGAAGAAGATAGCCTGCCGCTGGAAGAGATCGCCCACGAGCTGGCGTGTCAGTACCGTCGTTTTGTCGAACTCTTCGGCCATGAGCCGACGCATATCGACAGCCATCACCATGTGCATATGTTCGCCCAGATTTATCCCATCGTCGCGGCCTTTGCCCGCGAGAAGGGCATTGCGTTACGCATTGACCGCCAGGTGGCGGCGCAGAGTGAGCTCGACCAGCAGGCGGCGCGCAGCAGCGCCGGCTTCAGCAGCGAGTTTTACGGCGAAGCGGTCTCTGAGGAACTGTTTCTGCAGACGCTGGACGCCTCCATCGCCCGCGGGGAGCGCTCCCTGGAGGTGATGTGTCATCCGGCTTATGTCGATCGGATCATTATGGGCAGCGCCTACTGCTATCCGCGACTGGATGAGCTTGATGTGCTGACATCTGCTTCACTGAAAGCGGCGGTGGCCGACCGGGGTTATCGTCTGGGAACCTACCGCGACGTGTAAGCCCGACGGGGGAAAGGGAAAGTGAATCAAGCCCGGCACAGCGTGCCGGGCTTTTTACTACGCCGGAATAGCGGCGATTTTCGGGCTTCTCGACCACACGCGGTGGGCCGTCATCAGGGCGAGCAGTTTGTCCGCCGCTGGCGTGTCGAGCGCATCGGTGACGATGACCCCCTCTTCACCTTGGGTCGGGACTTGCAGAACGGACGTCAGCTGCCGCGCATCCCCTGCCAGCAGGATCGGCTTCAGATGTTTATAGGCTTCCAGCAGGTAATAGCGCGCGTCACCGCTCTGACTCAGGGCGCTGAGGTCGCCGCCGGGCACCACCACCGCATCCACCGTCAGCGACGGGGAGCCGGCGAAGGTGCCGGCGATCGGCAGCGGAGAACCATCGTCGGCAATGACTTCGCCCATTCGCGAGTAGAGCAGCTTGCTGTGCACGCCCTGGGCCTGCAGCGCCTGCAGGAGCTGAACCAGATCCTGCGCTGAGGTGCGTTCGTTGAGCAGGACTGCCACCACGCGACCTTTCACATCTCCTTCGGCATCGGCGTAGAGGCTGAGGCTGGGGTCTTTCTCCACGCCATTGACCGGGGCGGGCAGGGTAATGTTGCGCTGATCGTCGCTCAGTTCGATGCCTAAGTTCGCCCCAACCGCTTCCGCAAGCTTAGTATCAATGTGGGCCAGATGATCGACCACCCGCTCGCGGATCCAGGTGCGGACCACTTTGCTGAGTTCGAAGCTGAAACCATCGATAATATGCTGCTGTTCAATCGGCGTCTGGCTCAGCCAGAACAGACGCGGCTGGGCGTAATATTCGCCGAACGAAGGGCTGCGCTGGCGGATTTTTTCGCCGTCGACGCGCTCGGCGAGGGACTCAAAGCCACCGCGTTTGGCGGCAGGCGGCGTCTCGCGCGGCCAGTTGTCGTTAATCGAGTTGGGCTCGTAGTTGGCCGGATTGGTGTCAATGTCCATCCGGTGCATCCCGTCACGCTGGAAATTATGATACGGGCAGGTCGGACGGTTGATGGGGATTTCATGGAAGTTCGGCCCACCCAGGCGGCTAATTTGCGTATCGGTGTAAGAGAAGAGACGCCCCTGCAGCAGCGGATCGTTGCTGAAATCAATGCCCGGGACGATATGTCCGGGATGGAAGGCCGCCTGTTCATTTTCGGCAAAGAAGTTATCCGGGTTGCGGTTGAGGACCATTCTGCCAACCCGCTGCACCGGCACCAGCGCCTCGGGGATCAGCTTGGTGGGATCGAGCAGGTCGAAGTCAAAATCAAATTCATTCTCTTCGGGGATCAATTGCAGGCCAAGCTCAAATTCCGGGTAGTCCCCGGCTTCGATGGCCTCCCATAGATCGCGGCGATGAAAATCGGGGTCGCGGCCGGTCAGCTTCTGCGCTTCATCCCACACCAGCGACGCCTTGCCGGCGACCGGTTTCCAGTGAAAGCGGACGAAGGTGGCTTTGCCCTCGGCATTAATCAGACGGAAGGTGTGGATCCCGAAGCCTTCCATGGTGCGATAGCTGCGCGGGATGCCGCGATCCGACATCGCCCACATCACGTTGTGCAGCGTTTCCGGCTGCAGGGAAACATAGTCCCAGAAAGTATCGTGGGCGCTCTGCCCTTGTGGGATGGCCCAGTGGGGTTCAGGCTTCACGGCGTGGACAAAGTCGGGGAACTTCATCGCGTCCTGGATGAAGAAGACCGGTGTGTTGTTGCCCACCAGGTCAAAAATCCCTTCGTCAGTGTAAAACTTGGTAGCGAAGCCGCGAATATCGCGGACGGTGTCCGCCGACCCCGCGCCGCCCTGCACGGTGGAAAAGCGTACAAACACCGGGGTGATTTTATCGGCTGACGAAAGAAAATCGGCTTTAGTCAACGCAGCCAGGCTTTTGTAGGGCTGGAAGTAGCCGTGGGCGGCAGAGCCGCGGGCATGAACGATACGCTCCGGAATACGCTCGTGGTCAAAGTGGGTGATCTTCTCCCGCAGGATAAAATCTTCCAGCAGCGTTGGGCCGCGGCTACCGGCGCGCAGCGAATTCTGATCGTCAGCAATGCGCACGCCCTGGTTGGTGGTCAGCGGAAAATCTTCCCCCCCTTTGCGTTGCGCCTCCAGGGAATCCAGTTTGCTGTTATGAGTATCGGGCGCTTTCAGGCTGCCTGGGGCGGTGGGTTCGACGCCCGGAGCGGTAGGTTTCGGCGTGGGGCGCCACTCCCGATCGTCCGGCGCCAGCGAATCGAGACCCGGCTGCGCTTCCTCGCTGTCGTGGACCGGTGCCTGCTGTTGGTGAGGGTTCGGGTGCTTATCAGACATTACTCGTCTCCTGCTTTCATTGCTAAAAGTGGTCGTTGATAGACCAAAACCCTTCTAACTATAGAACATTACGCTGTCTGCGCCCGGCGAGGGGGCAGGGAGTTATCCTAAAATGCGCATCGGCGGCGAAGGGGCGACGAACGGGGCCACAATCGGCTATGATAGAGGTTTCTGTTTCCCGCTATGTTTAGTGAATCCATTTGTTATGAAACCATTGCGCCAACAAAATCGCCCTGTCATTAGCTACGTGCCGCGCGTGGAGCCTGCGCCTCCGGAACATGCCGTGAAAATGGACCATTTTCGCGATGTCTGGATTTTGCGCGGGAAGTATGTCGCTTTTCTGCTGATGGGGGAGCATTTCCGTCGCTCACCGGCATTCAGCGTGCCGGAGTCGGCGCAGCGCTGGGCTAACCAGGTGCGTCAGGAAGGTGAGATTGAAGCCTGAGTCGGCTGCAGAAATAAAAAAACCGCTGAATGATCAGCGGTTTTTTTGTGCTTGCCGTTTAGCGATGCGCCAGTTCGGCTTCTTCCTCGCTATCGAAGATCGACTTGTCGGTCTGGCGCAGCCACTGGCTGGTCAGCGTCCCGGCGGTCATTGAGCCGTTAACATTCAGCGCGGTACGCCCCATATCGATCAGCGGTTCGACGGAGATGAGCAGGGCTACCAGGGTCACCGGCAGGCCCATCGCCGGCAGGACGATCAGCGCGGCGAAGGTCGCGCCGCCGCCCACCCCGGCGACGCCCGCCGAGCTGACGGTGACGATGCCCACGAGGGTGGCAATCCACATCGGATCCAGCGGGTTGATGCCCACGGTCGGCGCGACCATCACCGCCAACATTGCCGGATAGATACCAGCGCAGCCGTTCTGGCCGATGGTGGCGCCAAAGGAGGCGGAGAAGCTGGCAATCGACTCCGGTACGCCGAGACGACGGGTTTGCGCCTCAACGTTCAGCGGAATGGAGGCGGCGCTGGAGCGGCTGGTAAAGGCGAAGGTGATCACCGGCCAGACTTTACGGAAGTACTTCAGCGGGCTGACGCCGTTAATCGCCAGCAGCAGGCCGTGGACGACAAACATAATACCCAGCGCAATATACGAGGCTACCACGAAGCCGCCAAGCTTGATGATGTCCTGCAAATTCGACCCGGCAACCACTTTGGTCATCAGGGCCAGCACACCGTAAGGGGTCAGCTGCATGACCAGACGAACCAGCTTCATTACCCAGCCCTGCAGGGTATCGATCGCGGTCAGCACGCGCTGGCCTTTTTCCACATCCTCTTTCAGCAACTTAAGCGCTGCGACGCCGAGGAACGCCGAGAAAATGACGATGCTGATGATGGAGGTTGGGTTAGCCCCGGTCAGGTCAGCAAACGGGTTCTTCGGCACGAAGGAAAGGATCAGCTGCGGGACGCTGAGATCCGCTACTTTCCCCACATAGTTGCTCTGGATGGCGTTCAGACGGGCGGTCTCCGCGCTGCCCTGGACCAGACCCTCGGCGGTGAGGCCGAACATATTGGTCACCAGCACGCCAACCAGGGCGGCGATCAGGGTGGTGAACAACAGAGTACCGATGCTCAGGAAGCTAATTTTCCCCAGCTGCGAGGCATTGTGCAGGCGGGCCACCGCGCTAAGGATGGAGGCGAAGACCAGCGGCATAACAATCATTTGCAGCAGCTGGACGTAACCGTTGCCGACGATATTGAACCACTGGATGGAATCCTTCAGCACCTGGCTGTCAGACCCGTAGATCAGCTGCAGCGCCAGACCAAATACCACGCCAGTCGCCAGACCGACCAGCACTTTTCTGGCCAGGCTCCACTGTTTATGGCGTGTTTGCCCCAGCGCAAACAGTAATACGGCGAACACGACTACGTTCGCTATTAATGGAAAGTTCATCCCCGTTCTCCTGATATTTTTATAACCTGGGCTGGTGGATAACCAGCTCTTATGACGGCAAGGTTAGCAGAAGGCGTTATCAAGGACTTATATTCAAATGGAATGGGTTATAACCAAATGGCGTTTTCCGCCGCTTTATCGCCCACTCTGGTGACTTATAAAGCGATTGAAGGTGATCTGCAGGGAATTGATCACCCCGGATGACCAGCGTATCGCGCTGTTGTCCGCCAGCGTCTGCGGCATCCAGACGGCATAGACGAACAGCGCCATACACAAGGCGCGTTCGAGCTGATTGCCCTTGCGCGGCGCAAGGATCGGCAGCCGGAAGCGCCAGCGACAGGGCCACAGCAGCGGCACACCGGCGGGGGTGAGCATATCGGCGAGAATGTGGCTGAGATAGCCCAGCACCAGGCCCTGGAGAGCGTCTGCCGGGACAATCCAGCTGTCAGGCACTTTCAGATAGAACAGCGTCAGCGCGCCAAAGACGGCCAGCAGGCTGTGGGTGAAGCCGCGGTGGCCAAAGGCCCGTGCCACGGGCTTTGAGATCCAGCTCAGTCGTTGGCCAAGAAACGACTTTGGGTGATCGATGTCCGGCAGCAGGCAGGTCAATACCGCCGAGGGCACAATATGCCACCAGTCGCCCTGCGCCAGCACCGGCGTTAACTCTGCGTTTTTGGCAAATACTGCGCAGGCGATTGAAAAGAAGAGATGGCCTTCCGCCGTCATGATAACACACCCTAAACTGTCGATTCATACAGTATAGGGTTTTTATACAGTGTACGGAAGAGGTGACGGTGTAACTCTTTGTCACAAACTCTCAGCGCGCCAGCCATCCGCCATCGACGGCCAGCGTATAGCCGTTAATATAGTCGGCCGCTGATGAGGCGAGAAACACCACCGGCCCCTGCAGGTCTTTCGGCGCTCCCCAGCGACCAGCGGGAATGCGCTCGAGGATCGCCTGGTTACGCTCTTCATCTTCGCGCAGCGCCTGGGTGTTGTTGGTGGCCATATACCCGGGCGCTATGGCGTTGACGTTGATACCCTGGCCCGCCCATTCGTTGGCCAGCAGACGGGTCAAACCCAGCACGCCGCTTTTCGAGGCGGTGTAGGAGGGGACGCGGATCCCGCCCTGAAACGAGAGCATCGAGGCGATGTTAATGATTTTCCCGCCTTCCCCCTGGCGAATGAACTGCCTGGCGACCGCCTGGCTGAGAAAGAAAACCGCTTTGAGATTCAGGTCGATCACCGCGTCCCAGTCGCTTTCCGTGAAGGTCAGGGCATCATGGCGGCGGATAATTCCGGCGTTGTTGACCAGAATATCGACCCGGCCCATCGCCGCCACCGCCTGGTCGACCAGACCGCTCATATCATTCTCTTGGCTGAGATCCGCCTGAATGGCGTGAAAGCGGCGGCCCAGCGCCAGCACCTGGGCGGCCGTATCATGGGGAATTTTACGGTTGATGCCGACGATATCGCACCCGGCCTGCGCCAGGCCCAGCGTCATTCCCTGTCCCAGGCCGGTATCGCAACCGGTCACGATGGCGACCTTACCCGTCAGGTCGAAGGCGTTCAGTACCATATTCACCTCTGTCAGCTGATCTACTGGCGTACGATGACGCCACCTGTGACCAGCATAGAGGGAGGAAAACAAAATTACAATTAAAATGAAACAATGTTTTGATTTTGTTGCTGGCGGCGTGACAGCGATTGTTGCACCCGCCAGCGGTCTTAGCCGAGCAAGTTCTCAGCAGTGAGTGCCAGCAGTGACGGAAGCTTGACGTCCGCCAGCGCAAAGCGCGGGTCGCGGCTGTTCTCCGCTTCCGGCACCACGATAGACCGCATGCGCGCGGCTTTGCTGGCGATCATGCCGTTGACCGAATCCTCCAGCGCGACGCAGCGCTGCGGGTCGACTCCCAGGGCAGCGGCGCAGTTGAGGTAGACCTGCGGGTGCGGTTTGCTCCAGGGTAAATGCTCCGCGGAGGCGAGAGCATCAAACTGGTCGCGCAGTTCAAACATATCGAGCACTTTCTCCAGCATCATCAGCGGCGAGGCCGAGGCCAGGCCTACCTTTAAGCCCTGAGCTTTACACAGGGCCACTGCCTCGCGTACGCCCGGCAGCAGCGGGCGTGAGGCTTCCACCAGCTCAATGGCGCGACGAATAATGCGCGCGGTAGCTTCCGCCCGGTCTACGCCGTGCCACGGCTGCTGCGCGTACCACAGATCCACCACCAGGTCGATTCGCAGACCGAGCAGGTCGGGCAGTTCATCGCGGCGACGGGTATCCACTCCCAGGCTCTCCATGACCTCGACCTCCGCCTGATCCCAGAGCGGCTCCGAGTCAATCAGCAACCCGTCCATATCAAATATCGCGGCCTCAATGCGGCGCTTCGCTGACATATGTCCTTCTCCTGTTGCGTAATCAGATAAACGAATCGGCAATCATGGTATATCATACCGCGCATTATTGGGCGAAATTCGCCGTGGCAGATAGACTTATACCCGACATACTCGGGGGAGCGAGGGAAGCCAGCGCCACGCAACAGGCAGCAGGCGAACCACCAACGCGTCTTTAACAAGGGGAACTCATGACGTACCAACAAGCTGGACGCATAGCGGTTATCAAACGCATTTTAGGATGGGTTATCTTTATTCCCGCCGTGCTGTCGACGCTGATTTCTGTGCTCAAATTTATGTATGAGCACAGTGAAAAGAAACCCGGCATTGATGCGGTAATGATGGATTTTGCGCACGTGATGATTGAGATGATGCGCTTTAACACGCCGTTCCTGAACTTTTTCTGGTACAACTCGCCGCTGCCGGATTTTCACCATAGCCTGAACATCGGCTTCTGGATCATCTTCATTCTGGTGTTCGTCGGCATGGCCCTGCAGGCTTCCGGCGCGCGAATGGCGCGGCAGGCGAAATTTCTCCGCGAGGGGATTGAGGATCAGCTGATCCTCGAACAGGCCAAAGGCGCAGATGGGTTAACCCGCGAGCAGCTCGCTGAACGCATTGTGGTACCGCGCCATACGATCCTGGTGCAGTATTTCCCACTGTACGTGCTGCCGGTGATCGTGATTGTCATCGGTTACTTCTTCTTTTCGCTGCTGGGCTTTCTGTAAGTCAGGTGCCCGGCAAGCCGGGCACCTTCTTATTCCGCTGGCAGAGGACGTGGTTTTCCCTGATTATCAACGGCAACGTAGATAAACAGCGCTTCCGTCGCCTTGTAGCGCTGGCCAATCGGTTCTGAAGAAACTTTTTTCACCCACACTTCGATATTGATTGTCACCGAGGTGTTGCCGCGCTTCACGCAGCGGGCGTAGCAGCACACCACGTCGCCAACGGCGACCGGGCGTA
>ERZ773103.4008-NODE-4008-length-11311-cov-18.126777_pt1 | contig 11311 bp, 10 predicted proteins | sample MGYA00511118_ERZ773103 | MGnify/ENA primary metagenome ERZ773103 (study PRJEB29015, sample SAMEA2737821) | human gut metagenome | biome: human gut; feature: human-associated habitat; material: faeces | place: China | collected 2012 ... | reverse complement strand
TATTAATTTGGTTAAAATGAACAACTTAAAATGTTTTTCAAACACGCTCTAGTATCTTTTACTTAAAAAAGTTCAGAACTTCTTGCGTGAAAATCCAGAAATGAAGTGAATTGAATTTAAAATTTATTTGTTTCTATAAAAATGCAAGAAAAAGCGCAAAAAACATTGACAAAATGAAGGAAAAGGATTATAAAACTTCATGTATACAAGAAATGGCTTGTATACATGAAAGGAGAGGACAAAAATGAATACATTAGTCATTGTTTTAATTGCTGCTGTTTTATTGACAGCTGCATATGCATTTTATGGACGGTGGCTTTCTAAAAAATGGGGAATTGACCCAAAAGCAGAGACACCAGCTCATAAGTTTGAAGATGGACAGGATTATGTTCCAACTGACGGTTGGACAGTATTTAGCCATCAGTTTTCATCTATTGCTGGAGCAGGCCCTGTAACAGGAGCAATTCAGGCGGCAGTATTTGGATGGCTTCCAGTACTTTTGTGGGTATTAATTGGAGGTATTTTCTTTGGAGCAGTTACCGATTTTGGAGCGTTATATGCCAGTGTAAAAAATGATGGTAAGTCCATGGGACTTCTGATCGAAAAATACATCGGTAAACTTGGAAGAAAGTTATTTCTTATTTTCTGCTGGCTGTTTACTTTAATTGTTATCGCAGCTTTCGCTGATATGGTAGCAGGTACATTTAATGCTTATACGGTAGATGCCAATGGTGTGATTGCACTTTCCGATGCAGCAAAAACAAATGGAGCAGCAGGAACAATTTCCCTTTTATTTATCGCATTTGCAATGATTTTTGGTTTACTTCATAAACATCTGCATCTGACAGGATGGAAGGAAACGGTTGTTGGATTAATCTGTACTGTAGCAGCACTTGCTATTGGTATGACAATGCCAATTACATTAGGAAAGGACGGCTGGACATATATTACATTTGTATATATTTTCTTTGCGGCAGTACTTCCAATGTGGTTATTAAAACAGCCTCGTGATGCGATGACAACCTATATGTTTATTGGAATGATCGCAGGAGCTGTTGTTGGATTATTAGTAGCGCATCCTACAATGAATCTTCCTGTATTTACAGGCTTCCATAATGATCAGCTTGGTGATTTATTCCCTATTTTATTCGTAACCGTTGCTTGTGGAGCAGTTTCTGGTTTCCACAGTTTAGTATCTTCCGGAACATCTTCAAAGACGGTATCCAATGAAAAAGATATGTTAAAAGTTGGTTACGGCGCAATGGTATTAGAAAGTTTACTTGCAGTTATCGCTTTATGTGTAGCAGGAGCGGCAGCGTCCGCTAACGGAACACCAGCAGATGGAACACCATTCCAGGTATTCTCAAGCGGTGTAGCCGGATTCTTTGAAATGTTTGGAATTCCAGTATATGTAGCACAGTGCTTCATGACAATGTGCGTATCCGCGCTTGCACTTACAAGTTTGGATGCCGTAGCGCGAATTGGCCGAATGAGCTTTCAGGAATTGTTCAGTGTTGATGATATGGAACACGCAGAAGGATGGAGAAAAGTTTTATGTAATACATACTTCTCAACAATCATCACCTTAGCAGCAGCCTTTGTATTAACAAGAATTGGTTATGCAAATATCTGGCCATTATTTGGTTCCGCAAACCAGCTCTTATCTGCTTTAGTATTAGTAACACTTTGCGTATTCTTAAAAGTAACCGGACGAAGCAACAAAATGCTTTTCCCACCACTGATTATCATGCTTTGTGTAACAGGAACCGCATTAGTAGAGAGAACCATTTCTCTCGTACAGGCATTTTCTGCTGGTTCCGCAACATTTTTAGTAGAAGGCTTACAGCTGATTATCGCTATTTTACTGATGATACTTGGAGTGATCATCGTAGTAAATTCACTCCGGGCTTACTTCGCCTCAAAGAAGAATTCGGAAATTTAATTCGCTAGACAGGCAAGTATAGAAACAGACGAACAAAATAATCCATATATGTGACTTTAGTCGCAGCGTGTTGAATACTCGCTTATATGCTCGTATCCAACACTTGCTCCGAGGCCACAGATATGGATTATTTTGATTATATAGTTCTGACTGTGGCTGCTGTTGTGTCATATTGGCAAGGATTAGGAATAAAATTTAGTAGAATTTCAAATTGAGGGATTTGTAAATTTATTATGAGGTTAAAATTTTCAGGGAGCATTAATTATTCCTTAAATCCCATTCATATCTGATTTGATTCCTACGGCAAGCAAAGACAGAAAGCTTGGAAGGCAATAGTTTACATCTGTGGCCTGGGAGCAAGGTTTGAATGTAAGCGTGCCCGCGAACATTCAAACCGCCGCGACTAAAGTCACAGATGTAAACTATTGCCTTCCAAACTTTCGTCTGTTTGATATACTGAATCAAATCAGCTCACCTTGACTTCTTTGTGTGGAGAAATTATAATCTTAAATTAAGATTATAAGTAGAATTTAAAGCAACATTTGGAGAAGAAGCTTGGAGGAAGAGAGAAGATGGATGCAGCGAAGATGAATCAGGCAATTCGAATTGCCAAGCTATATTATGAGTTACATTATAACCAGTTAGAAATTGCGGCACGAGAGGGAATTAGCAAGTCTTCTGTAAGCCGTATTTTAAAGAATGCGATGGACATGGGGATTATAGAAGTTCGAATTAAAGATTCTGTTTTGGCAAATGGGAATCTGGAGAATGAACTGATTGCCAGATTTCCGATTAAAAGGGCGATTATTGTGCCAGATTTGGTAGGTAATTCGCAGATATTAATGCAGGATGTCTGTGCGGCATTAGCAGAAGACCTCCCACGTTATATAAAAAATGATAGTGTCATTGGAGTAACATGGGGACATGCACTTGCAGTATTAGCCCAGCAGCTTCCAAAGATTAAGAGAAGCGGGGTATCTGTGATTCAGTTAACTGGAGGATTTTCCAGAGCAATTTTCGAATCGGGTGCTTTGGATGTGTTGAAAAGGTTTGTAGACAGTGTTGGAGGAACAGGTTATCAGATTCCAGCGCCGGCAATGGTGGCGGAATCTTCGATTGTTGAAGCTTTGAAAAAAGATCCACAGATTCATGAAATCCTTGAAATGGCGGAAGTGTGCCAGACAGCAATTTATTCCGTAGGTAACTTAGAACGTCCGTCCATTGTATATGAAATGGGACTTATTGATGAAAATGATTATAAAGACTTCAGCAGAAGAGGAGCAGTAGGAGACTGCTGTTCCCACTTTATAAAACAAAACGGGGAACTATTTGATAAAAAAATAGATGCCCGTGTTGTAGGGGCTTCCCTTGAAACGATTAAAAAGATTCCAAATAAGTTAGTTGTTGCCGTGGGAAAAGAAAAAGAGAAGATTATAACAGCGGCACTTCAAGGAGGACTGGTAGACAGTCTCTATATTGATGAGCCAACAGCAGAATTAATAGTAAGACATAATTAATTTACTATTTAATTCATTAGACAAACTACAGACAAAGACACCCGAGAAGAGAACCCATCTAGCTGGTTTGGAGTTTGAGCTGCCGATTGTGAATGAGAAGAATGAACCTGTCAATTTTGAAGTGATTTATCAGGCAACAGATCGATTTATTGATACATTTTCTTTTTTGAATGTGAGCAGAGATGATAATGAACATATTTATCTGGCAGTTGATGACAAGACAGGAGATGGTCTGTCTTATGATTGCAGTTATAATACGTTAAAAATTTCTTTTGGGAAAGAAGAAGATATGAATGTGCTGTACAAAAGATTTTGTCAGTATTATACTTATATACAGAAGAAACTGCGTAAAGAGGGGCATATGCTGACTGGCATGGGTATTAATCCCCGTTATGTAGTGAATCAGAATGTACCGGTAGTAAGTGAGCGGTATCGTATGTTATTTCATCACCTGTCTTCTTATAAAAAGTATGGCAACAGTATTCCATTTCATTCTTATCCGAATTTTGGACTGTTTTCGTGTGCAAGTCAGATTCAGCTTGATGTAGAAGAAGAGCAGGTAGTTCCAATGCTAAATACATTTACAAAGTTAGAACCGTTTAAGGCATTGATTTTAGCGAACTCCTTATGGGGAGAAAATGCGGAGATTTTATGTAGCAGGGATAACTTTTGGAGAAACAGTCTTCATGGCTTGAATCGCCATAATGTTGATATGTATAATGTTGTATTTGATACAACAGATGAAATTGTTCGATACATAAAGAGTATGAGCTTATACTGTGTAGAAAGAGAAGGGAAATATATTAATTTTTCACCAGTGGTTCTTAGTAAATATTTTTCCTCTGACCGGATAAAAGGGGAATACTTCGATGGAAATAGATATCGGGAAATCACATTCCATCCGGAGATTTCCGATTTGCAACATTTACGGTCATTTAAATTTGAAGATCTGACTTTCCGTGGGACAGTAGAGTTTCGAAGTGTATGTGAGCAGCCGGTAGGTGAAATTATGGCATCGGGAGCATTGCATGCTGGCCTTATGGAAAATATCGGAGAGCTTTCGGAATTTTTAGAGAAAGATACTTCCATCTATCATAATGGATATAATGCATCTGAGTTGAGAAGAATATTTCCTCAGGCCTTTATATGGAAGGGCGGAGAAACTTTTAAGTCCAGGCAGACAGATGGCAGAAGGAATGGAGAACGGAAAAACACTGGAGGATTACATCGAAGAGTATGGAGGAATGTAATGCTGCATATTGAAAATGAGTATATAAGAGAACATTTATTAGATGGTGCATTTGGAATTGAGATGGAAAGTCTGCGTGTTGTAGGAGATGGTATGCTTTCACAGACTGCACATCCTTTTCCGGGAGATGCACATATCGTCAGAGACTTCAGTGAAAACCAGACCGAAATTAATACAGGAGTAAATGAAAGCATCGAGGCGGCAATTGAAGAATTAAAAGGACATACCAGGAGAATTCAGGAAAAGTTAAAGGCACTTCCAGAGCCAGAATTGCTGTGGCCATTTTCTAATCCTCCATATATTGGCGGGGAGAAAGATGTGCCAATTGCACAGTTTGATGGGAAAGATGCACATAAAACAGCCTACCGTGAATATCTTTCCGATAAATACGGACGTTATAAGATGACATTTTCGGGAAGTCATGTAAATTTTTCTTTTTCAGAAGATTTGTTAAGAGCAGATTTTGCTCTGCAGTCCGAGCCGGATTTTATGAAATATAAGAATAAATTGTATTTGGAGCTGGCACAGAAAATGGCTGTATATGGCTGGATTTTAGTGGCGGTTACGGCGGCCAGTCCGATTGTAGACAGTTCTTTTATGGAAAAAGGTGTCTATGGGAAAAGTGTTTTTACAGGATTAAGTTCTGTAAGATGCAGTGAACTTGGTTACTGGAATGAATTTCCACCGACATTTGATTACAGCGATATTGATTCTTACGTGAATTCTATTGAAAAGTATGTTAAAAATGGCTTACTAAAAGCACCGTCAGAACTCTATTATCCTATTCGTTTAAAACCTGCAGGAGAAAATAATCTTATATCTTTGAGGAAGAATGGAATCAATCATATCGAACTTCGTATGTTTGATTTAAATCCTCTCACAGGAGCTGGAATTGATGCGAGAGATGTGAAGTTTGCACAGTTTTTAATGGTGTGGCTCGCAACGATGCCATCCTGGTATGTTTCCAAAAAGGATCAGGTAAATGCTGTACAGAATTTTAAAAATGCGGCCCATTATGATTTAAAGACAGTAAAAATTGCCCGTACGGAAAAAAGAGCGCGGTCTATCGTACATGAGGCATTAAAAGTTATCGGATGGATGAAAGAGTTTTATCAAGGCCTGAAAATGGACGATGTTCAACAAATCTTAGATTTTGAATATGAGAAATTTGTTGATCCAGAGAAGAGATATGCATGGCAGGTTCGAAAACAATATCAGGAAAACTATGTAGAAAAAGGACTTGTATTAGCGAGACAAAAACAAAATATGACTGTTTAGAGATATTTAGATATGACTGGAATCTCAGAGATTTTATAATCAGATACTTGCGAAAGAAAATCAAAATAGCTCAAAATGGTCATAATACAATATATGAGGAGAGAAGAAAATCAATGTGTGAATTGTTTGGAGTAGATTCTGCAAAAAAGATACCGTTAAATGAGTTATTAAGAGAATTTTTTTCGGATGGAACAGAACATCCCCACGGTTGGGGTATGGCATTTTTTTATGGCAATGCTGTTTCTTTAGAAAAGCAGCCACAGTCTGCTGTGACAAGCAATTATTTAAAGCAGAGACTTCGTGCTAAAATAGAGACAGACAAGATGATTGCACATATCCGTCTTGCGACCAGGGGAACAATGGACTATGAAAATACACATCCGTTTGTTATGCGTGATAATTATGACCGCACCTGGACGTTAGCGCATAATGGAACAATATTTGAAAGTGAAGTACTTGAGCCATTTGTAGCGGCAGAAGACGGAGATACGGACAGCGAACGCATTTTGTGCTATATTATTGATCAGGTAAATGCAGCGCAGGATGAAAAGGGAGCGGCACTGACAAAAGAAGAACGTTTTGTGCTTCTTAATCGTATTATCCTGAAAATCGCGCCAGAGAATAAGCTGAATCTGCTTATTTTTGACGGAGAGATTATGTACGTTCATACTAATTATAAAGACAGCTTGTACCGTTGCCGTAAAGACACAGCAATCGTTATGGCAACTCGTCCTCTTGACCGTGATAAATGGAAGAACGTCCCAATGAATCAGTTACTTGCCTATGAAGATGGGAAGCTTATTTATACGGGTACAAAACATGAGTATGAATTTGTAGACAGCGAAGAAAAGATGCATATGCTGTTTCTTGATTTTGCGAATCTTTAAAAATAACACAGAAAAGGAAGAAATATATGTTAAATCAATTTTCAAGAACCCAGCTTTTACTGGGGGAAGAAGCAATGGATAAATTAAAAAATTCCCGTGTGGCAGTTTTTGGAGTCGGCGGAGTTGGTGGTTATGTCTGCGAGGCATTAGCGCGAAGCGGAGTCGGCACATTTGACCTTATTGATGATGACAAAGTGTGTCTTACAAACTTAAATCGTCAGATTATTGCCACAAGAAAAACAGTTGGCAAATACAAAGTAGAAGTAATGAAGGAGCGTATTTTAGACATTAATCCTGATGCACAGGTCAATGTCCACCAATGCTTTTTCCTTCCAGAAAATGCAGATGATTTTCCATTTGATGAATATGATTATGTTGTCGATGCAGTCGATACTGTTACCGCAAAAATCGAGATTATTATGCAGGCGCAAAAGCACGGAACTCAGGTAATCAGCAGCATGGGAGCTGGCAACAAACTTGATCCGGCAGCCTTCCAAGTAGCCGACATTTACAAAACCAAAATGTGTCCACTTGCAAAAGTAATGCGTCGCGAACTGAAAAAGCGAGGTGTAAAAAAACTGAAAGTTGTTTACTCCGAAGAAAAGCCAACACGTCCAATCGAAGATATGTCCATAAGCTGCAGAACAAATTGTATCTGTCCTCCGGGAGCGGAGCATAAATGTACGGAACGACGCGATATTCCGGGAAGCGTAGCTTTTGTACCATCTGTGGCAGGGCTTATTATCGCAGGGGAAGTTGTGAAGGATATTGCTGGGAAATAGGATTTTGCCAGAGAATTTTTTATATGCTCAAAGAACGGGTGAAGCATTTAATCACTTTCTAAATACTAGAGCGTGTTTGAAAAAGCATTGGGGCATTTATTTAGGAAATCAGGCTGGAATTGTGGGGGTTTCTAAACGTTAAAAGCACAAAGAAATGAAGAACATAGTTTTCAAAGATTGCGTAACATCGAAGAACTGTGTTTTTCTTTTCTTTGTGTTTTTTTATTTTATGTATTTTTGCATTGCACTATGTTGATAGCTGATTTATAAAGTTGAATTCTTTTATAAAAAGAGGATAGCGTACGTAAAGAGTAATTATAGCGGAGAAAATTAAGAATGAAAAAATGATTTAATATAAAAGGGTTTTATTTTTTTGAGGGAAATGTTAATATAAGAATATAGAAATTAATAGAAAAAATGGAAAGGATGTGTGGTATGCCGATTCTTAAAAAGAGTAGCTATACAATTAAAGATATTTATGCCTTACCAGAGGGGGAGCGGGCAGAACTTATAGATGGTCGCATATATGCGATGGCACCACCGAACAGGCTTCACCAGAAGTTAGTTATGGAGTTATCCCATGTGATCAAAAGCTATATTGAGAAAAATAATGGGGAATGTGAGGTATATCCATCACCATTTGCGGTTTTTTTAAATAAAGATGAAAAAATATATGTGGAGCCAGATATCAGTGTCATTTGTGATAAAGATAAATTAAATGACAGGGGCTGTGTAGGTGCCCCGGATTTTGTAATCGAAGTTGTTTCAAAGTCTAGCAGGAAGATGGATTATACAACAAAGAATGCATTATATTCGGATGTCGGTGTAAGAGAATATTGGATTGTTGATCCTGAAAAGGAGCGAACAACGATTTACTATTACGAGCAGGATGAAGCACCGATGATAAGCCTATTTACTCAGACGATTCAAAGTGGGATTTATGAAGGATTGGAGATTAATATATCGGAATTATTGAAGTAGATAGCATTCTGTAATAACAAGTGGAATGTATAGATTAGGAAAATCCAAAATGTAGCGGTTAAAAGAAAGTTTCAAAACTAAACTAATCTTTACATTCCAATATGTTATTACTATAAATCCATATTATAAAGGAAAATAACTGTGTTGACAATATACTTAAGATTATAATTAATATTGATGTGAAAAGAAAAATATTTATCCTATTAGATTAGTGTTGTAAAATGCAAAGAAAGGTGATATAATGCAAGTACAATTTTAGTGAATGGTAAAGTATAGTTATAGATGAGATTTTGACATAAATAAAGAAGATATAAATTGTCGACCGATAATAATGCAAAAATATAGGGAGGTTGACAATGCGATAAATATGGGCTGAGAGCGAAATTATAATAAAAATATGGATGTAAGATGGGGAGAATAGAAAGAGGTCGACAGAAAAAGAAGAAAGACTATAGATGATATAATGGTAGCTGGAGGACGGGAATTAATAGATACATTATGGAATGTAAATGGATTGACGAAACTAAAGCACAATATGGCATTAGCGATGGAATTAATAGATACATTATGGAATGTAAATGACTGAATAAAGATGGGGTCATTATTAGTGAGGTCATCGAATTAATAGATACATTATGGAATGTAAATTATTTTTTGTATCTACATAAATCATCGTTTTCTCCGAATTAATAGATACATTATGGAATGTAAATAATGTCTTTCTCATTGTATGAGTTCCAACATGCTCCGAATTAATAGATACATTATGGAATGTAAATACTAGATTAACATACTGCTCCATAAACTATCTGTCTGCGAATTAATAGATACATTATGGAATGTAAATACCCATTATGCTCTCACCCTTCTACGTCTTCTAGGAATTAATAGATACATTATGGAATGTAAATATACTAGGGATTTTACTATATCCCATTTCCGGGAATCGAATTAATAGATACATTATGGAATGTAAATTCGGGTAAAGCAAGATGCCATACCCCCCGGATTGCCGAATTAATAGATACATTATGGAATGTAAATGTCATAAAATGAATTTTTACACCGCTTGCATACTGGAATTAATAGATACATTATGGAATGTAAATGATGCCGTGACGAATGCAAACGTCATTATCGGACAGGGAATTAATAGATACATTATGGAATGTAAATGGCGATAATGTATTTACATACGAGGCGGATGAACTTCCGAATTAATAGATACATTATGGAATGTAAATACGTTTAGTACATGGGAGGTGTAAAGATGGCAATCGAATTAATAGATACATTATGGAATGTAAATTCAAGTAAGTTAATCACATATTTTTTCGCTTCATTCGAATTAATAGATACATTATGGAATGTAAATGATGAAGATTATGAATTTCTTCAGGAGCAATATGAGAATTAATAGATACATTATGGAATGTAAATGTGACAGAATCGTTAAACGCTTTTATGCAAAGTTTGAGAATTAATAGATACATTATGGAATGTAAATGCAAAATTGATTGCGATTGAAGGCAAATCGCATCGGGAATTAATAGATACATTATGGAATGTAAATTCAACCCGATTGCTACCGCTGTATCTTCTGCTGTATGAATTAATAGATACATTATGGAATGTAAATATCGACTTCATTTGTTACGAACAATTTTATATATGCGAATTAATAGATACATTATGGAATGTAAATTTGTCTGTGCATTTAACATATCTGCTATCGAAAAGCGAATTAATAGATACATTATGGAATGTAAATCGTTTGATGACCTTGATACTGGATGAGATCGCTGCGGAATTAATAGATACATTATGGAATGTAAATGAAGAAGATTGGAAGATCAAGTCAGCGACCATCACGCGAATTAATAGATACATTATGGAATGTAAATGAAGTAAAAGTGGTAAGGAATAAGCGGCCACAGGCGAATTAATAGATACATTATGGAATGTAAATAAGTCCTTAGCATTGACTGTATCGCCTGTTTTCCGAATTAATAGATACATTATGGAATGTAAATCATATTTCTTTCTGACATTTTGCGGATGAAGTTTTGAATTAATAGATACATTATGGAATGTAAATAAATCAATCAAGTGTGCTGTTTCCGGTAGTGTACTCGAATTAATAGATACATTATGGAATGTAAATTGCTTTTCTGCGTTTTTATTTTGTTTTGGAGCGGCTGAATTAATAGATACATTATGGAATGTAAATGGAAAGCAGGTCACAAAGGGACGTATGCTTGATTTTAGAATTAATAGATACATTATGGAATGTAAAAGATAGAATATAATAGTAAAGAATAAATTATTAAAGATGTTTATAATCCTTTAGAAAACTAAGCGAGAATTCTCGGTAGTTCAATTACCGAGATAAAAGTGTTTGTTTTTGTATATAGCTGAATGCTTTTTTTGAAAACAAAAATATGTTCGAAAAAATATTTACTATATAGTAAAATAATGGTATATCTATATGTATAAAATAAAGTCAGATATATTTTATCCTCTTACAGCAAGAAGACTCCGACCTCTAAGGTGGGAGATGAATTGTGTCTGCTACCTGCTTGATAGAGCATCCTGATTATAGTATAGTATCTTTAGTCGGATAATAAAAAATTGAGATACAATAAATTGAGATAATAACGCACATTTAGTATTCT
>ERZ773103.4002-NODE-4002-length-11325-cov-14.907098_pt1 | contig 11325 bp, 10 predicted proteins | sample MGYA00511118_ERZ773103 | MGnify/ENA primary metagenome ERZ773103 (study PRJEB29015, sample SAMEA2737821) | human gut metagenome | biome: human gut; feature: human-associated habitat; material: faeces | place: China | collected 2012 ... | reverse complement strand
GGGAGACGGCGTGTCTTTGAGCGTTAAGGAGGAAGCATGAGAAATATAGAGTTACTGGTACCTGCAAGCAGTCTTGAAGTACTGAAAATAGCCGTTGTATTTGGTGCAGATGCGGTATATATAGGTGGAGAAGCATTTGGCCTCCGCGCAAAAGCCAAGAATTTTACACATGAAGATATGGCAGAGGGAATTGCGTTTGCACATGAACATGGAGTAAAGGTTTATGTGACAGTAAATATTCTGGCGCATAATGATGACCTTCCGGGAGTAAGAGAATATCTGCAGGAGTTGAAAGAACTGAAACCGGATGCACTGATCATTGCAGACCCGGGAATTTTTACCTATGCCCGTGAAATTTGTCCGGAAATAGAATGCCACATCAGTACACAGGCAAACAATACAAACTATGAGACATACCGTTTCTGGTATAAGCTCGGCGCGAAACGTGTCGTAACGGCAAGGGAACTTTCTTTGAAAGAAATCCGTGAGATCCGTGAACATATTCCGGATGATATGGAAATCGAGACTTTTGTTCATGGAGCAATGTGTATTTCTTATTCCGGAAGATGCCTGCTGAGCAATTTCTTTACGGGAAGAGATGCCAATCAGGGTGCCTGTACACATCCGTGCCGTTGGAAATATTCCGTGGTAGAAGAGACAAGACCGGGCGAATATATGCCGGTGTATGAGAATGAAAGAGGAACATACATTTTCAACTCCAAGGATCTGTGTATGATTGAACACATTCCGGAAATGATCGATGCGGGAATTGATAGTTTTAAGATTGAGGGACGTATGAAGACGGCTCTGTATGTGGCAACGGTTGCAAGAACTTACCGCAAGGCGATCGATGATTATCTGGAGGATCCGAAGAAATATGAGGCGAATATGCCTTGGTACAGGGATCAGATTTCGAACTGTACGTATCGTCAGTTTACGACAGGATTTTATTTTGGAAAACCGGGTGACGAGAGCCAGATCTACGATAGTAACACGTATATCAAAGAGTACACTTATCTTGGGATTATCGGCGGGATTAAAGATGGCATGTACCGCATCGAACAGAGAAATAAGTTCTCTGTAGGTGAGACTGTCGAGATTATGAAACCGGACGGACAGAACGTAGAAGTAACGGTGGAAAAGATCATAGATGAGGATGGGCAGGAGCAGGAGAGTGCGCCGCATCCAAAGCAGGTGCTGTATGTGGCATTAAGCGGAGAAGCTTCCGTATATGATATTTTAAGACGCCAGGAAGGTGTAACGGAATAGGGCAGACAAGTAACAGAGAAAGCAGTGATTCAGTGCAAAAATGGAAAAGCACAGAATCACTGCTTTTTGCATAGAATATAATAAATCTGCCTAAGAGGTGCTTTGTCTTGAAGTCATTTCCCCAACCATTGACGGCAGCGGAAGAAAAGTACTATATGCAGAAATATACAGAGGGTGATCTGGAAGCAAAGCACATTCTAATAGAACGGAATCTGCGTCTGGTTGCACATATCGTGAAAAAGTACCAGCCGCCTCCGGAAGAGATGGAAGACCTTCTGTCGATCGGAACCATCGGGCTTATGAAGGCTGTTGTAACGTTTGATCCGGATAAGAGCGCAAGGCTTGCATCGTATGCAGCAAGGTGCATCGAAAATGAAGTATTGATGTACTTGAGAGGTAAGAAAAAAAGTTCAAAAGAAGTATCTTTGTATGAACCGATCGGAACGGATCGGGAAGGCAATGAGATACAATTATTTGATGTGATTGAGATGAATGAAGAAGATGTCTACCGAAGACTGGAACGTAAGGAAGACGTGATCCGTCTGTATCAGCAGGTGGAATCGGTATTGTCTCAGAGAGAACGAATGGTACTGAAGCTGCGGTACGGCCTGTATAATGAAGAGGAATATACACAGCGGGAAATTGCAGCAATGCTCGGCATTTCCAGATCGTATGTATCAAGAATTGAGAAGAGTGCGATTGAAAAATTAAGAAACTTTTTCACTTCTTAGAAAAGTCTTTAAAAAATCTTTAGAATTCTATATCCGTTATTTTAAGAATCAAAGTCTATACTTAACACCATAAGAAAGAGGCATGCAAAATGGTATGTGAGAAAGGGTGGCAGTTATGAAAGTACTGGTGTTAAGTGGTAGATTTGGAATGGGACATGAGATGGCAGCCAATGCGATCTGCGAACAGTTCCGGAAAATAGATGAACAGGCAGAAATTGAAAAAAAAGATCTTCTGGAAGAGTTATATCCACATATCAGTAAATTCATTTTCGGTGGATTCCGCATGATGGTAGAGCACTGTTACGGGATTTATAATTTTATCTACAAAATGTCCGGAAGGATGAAGGTAGAAATACAGCCAAGGGGAAAGGCACTCTATAAAAGGTTAAAGAAGATCATGGATGGAGAACAACCAGATGTGATCGTCTGTACACATCCGATGTGTGTAAAAGCAATTGCATCCTATAAAGAAAAGACAGGGCTTAAAACACCACTTGTGACCTGCATCACAGATATCAGTATGCATCCGGAGTGGACAGCACCACAGACAGACATCTATCTTGTTCCGACACAGGAGATCAAAAGGCATCTGATGAAGGAGGGGACCAGGGCGGAAGATATTCTTGTGACAGGAATTCCGGTTCGCCAGCAGTTCCTGGATGCAGATTACCGTCAGAAACGGGAAAGAAACAGAACACGCAGGGTGCTCATTATGGGAGGCGGACTTGGGCTGATGCCGGATCTGAAAGAATTGCTTGAAAAATTACATAGCATGCAAGGTGTTGAGAGCGTAGTCATTACCGGAAAAAATCATAAGATGTATGAGGAATGGGTGAACCGCTATGAGGATGTGGAAGTACTTGGATACACGGAAAATATCAGCAGATATATGCGTGGGGCAGACCTTGTGATTACAAAAGCAGGTGGAATTACGTTGTTTGAAATTCTGCACAGTCAGGTTCCGCTATTTGTCATCCACCCGTTTCTGGAGCAGGAGATGAATAATGCAAGGTATGCGGCAGAAAAAGGATTTGCCAAAGTCATATGGGGCAGACGTGAAGACTATATTCCGGAACTGGAAAAGCTGTTAAGTGATGAAAAAATGATGGAAGAAATGACCGGAAATGTAAGGCGTGCCTGTAAAGAGATGATAGAAGTATCACTGGATGAGGCAGTAGGGATCATGGAAGAAAGGATGACGGCATAATGAATATACCAAAGACTGCAAAGCTGGGACTGGCCTGTGTCGCAGCACTGAGTTATAGTGTGATTCCGACGTATTTGCTGAAATACCGTTGGATTTTCAGAAGCAGACAGAGGGCATCCCGGGAAGAGAAGGTTTTGTACCTGACATTTGATGACGGTCCGGATACAGTATATACGAATATATTACTCGATTTTCTGGAGAAGGAACAGATTCCGGCAGCATTTTTCATGGTCGCAGGATCTGCTCGGAAGCATCCCGGGATCGTGGAACGGATGAGAAAGAGCGGATACCAGGTCGGAATACATTCGTTGAGCCACGAAAGTGCGATGCTTTCCGGACCGGGAAGAACTGGCCGGGATGTGAAAGAATCGAAAAAGATTATGGAGAAGATGGATATTGCAGTGAAATGGTACAGACCACCGTGGGGACATCTGAACCTGGCAAGTCTGTTCTGGATACGGAAGCTGCATCTGAATCTGGTATTCTGGGATGTGATGGCACAGGACTGGTCAGCGAAAGAGACTCCGGACAGTATCTGCAATAAGATATTAAGAAGAGTCTTTCCGGGTGCGGTTATCTGTCTGCATGACGGCAGAGGGGAGAACGGAGCACCGGGAAGAACGATAGAAGCATTGAAAAAAGCAATCCCATTGTTGAAAGCGCAGGGGTATGAATTCAGAAGGATAGAAGAAAAATATGGAACAGCAGGTGAGTCAGAGATCGATTAAAAAGTATATGGTTTTATTTCCGGTTTTAGCACTGTTGGTATGTTTCGTTATTTTGAAGGGTGCAGATATGGAAGCTGTGTGGAATGCCATGAAAAGTGCGAAGCCGCAATGGATGGCAGCAGGGCTTATACTGGCGGCGGTATTCAATATCGCGGAAGCGATCAATCTGAGGAGCGTATTGAATTCATTTGGATATCAGGTAAGTTTCAGACAGGGTATGAAATATGCTTATACCGGCTATTTTTTCAGTTCGATCACCCCATCTGCAACAGGCGGACAGCCGGTACAGTTATATGTGATGAATAAGGATAATATCCATGTGGCACATGGAACGATGGCTCTTCTGACAGAACTCACCAGTTTTCAGATTGCAGCATTTCTGATGGAAAATGTAGCAACGTTCTGGATACTGACGGGAAGGATACGTCTGAATAAGATGATGCTGGCATTGGCGGCTCTCGGGTATCTGATGAATCTGATTTTTATAGCAGCACTGGTGGTCATAATGTTATCCGAAGGTCTGAAAAAGAAGATTGTAAATGGAATACGTTTCCTGATCATGAAACTCCCGTTTGGGAATAAGAAGAGATTGGGCGCTAAGATGGACGAGATTGTTCGTGATTTTGAAGATTGTAAATTGTTTTTTAAAAGAGATCCGGTACTTGCGTTAAAAGTGACAACAGTCAGTCTGATCCAGATCATCTGCTGGTTCAGTGTTCCATGGGCAGTGTATCATGCAATGGGAGAGTCCGGCAGTTCTTATGGAAGTATGTTTCTGCATCAGATCATTTTGTATATGACTACAGCACTTCTTCCGTTCCCGGGAGCTGAGGGAATTAGTGAATTCTCATTCGTAAAGTTGTTTGCAGGTATCTTTACTTCTGTTCCGGTGGCAGCGGCAGTACTGGTGAATCGGGGGATCAGCTTTTATTTTTTGCTGATATTAAGTGGAATCTTTAGCATCGTGCTTGGACGCATGGATAGAAAATCAAAAAGTAAAATGAAAGTGAAATTAGAAAAATATTGACACGGCGGAAAGAATAGGCTATGATGATTGCACATTTAACGAAGATGAGTGATCAAGTACAGACTATTCTTTTTCGTTTTCTAAATCTGGACCGCCAGTGGCGGATTCTGTAGATGACCGAATCGGTCAAGTTATCAACTATATCAAAACAATTTTATATGAGTGCCGGACAAATAAGGCAGAAAAGATGCTTATATAAGGACAGGTTCTGCATGGTCTGGTATGGAAAGGAGTGTGCAGATGGCATTTTGTACAGTTTTATCTGCTTCAGTTCAGGGACTGGGGGTAGAGATGATCCGTGTGGAAGCGGATGTAAGTAACGGACTTCCGATGTTCCATATGGTGGGATATCTGTCTTCGGAAGTGAAAGAGGCATCAGAACGGGTGAGAACAGCAATCCGCAATTCGGGGATGAAACTTCCGGCAAAGAAAATCATTGTCAATCTTGCGCCGGCAACTGTCCGGAAAAAAGGGGCATCGTTTGATCTGCCGATTGCTCTGGCGGTGCTGGCAGCTATGGGGTATATACCGGAAGAAGCAATGGAACGGGTGATCGTAACAGGGGAATTGAGTCTGGAGGGGAAAATAAGAGGTGTACCGGGAGTTCTGCCGATGGTGATAGAGGCGAAAGAACAAGGATGTAAAAGCTTTATCCTGCCCGGAGAGAATGAGACAGAAGGAAGACTCGTAAAAGGAATCGAGATTCTACCGGCAGATAATCTGGAGGAACTCTGTGCGTATCTGAACGGAGCTGCGCGTTCGGAAAAGTCTAAAAGGGAGAAAAAAGAAAATGAAAAAAACAAACAACATAGAACCAGAGAAGATTTTGCGGATATCTGCGGACAGAAAGCGGTGAAACGTGCAGCAGAAATTGCAGTGGCAGGAGGGCACAATCTGTTAATGGCTGGATCACCTGGATCCGGAAAAACGATGATCGCAAAGCGGATCGCAACCATTTTACCGGAACTGTCATGGGAAGAAAGTCTGGAAATTACGAAGATCTACAGTGTATTGGGGCTGGTGGATCAGGAATACCCGCTGATCACACAGCGTCCGTTTCGTAATGTTCATCATACAATCACCAGAACAGCGCTGACAGGGGGCGGCAGAATACCGATGCCCGGGGAGATCAGTATGGCACACGGAGGTGTGCTGTTTCTTGATGAACTTGCGGAATTTCCAAGAAATGTTCTGGAAGTACTAAGACAGCCATTGGAAGAACATCAGATTCATATTGCGAGAAATTATGGAAATTTTACATTTCCGGCGGAATTCATGCTGGTGGCAGCAATGAATCCGTGTCCATGCGGAAACTATCCGGATGTGCAGAAATGTTCCTGCACACCCGGGCAGATTCAGAAATACCTTGGCAAGATCAGCCAGCCGTTCCTGGATCGTATGGATATCTGCATAGAGACTCCGAAAGTTGTATACCGGGATCTGGACGGAGAACGGAAAGATCTGGAAGGGGAAGAGACATCTGAGACGATACGCCGCAGAGTGACGGATGCAAGGAATATACAGAGGGAAAGATATAAAGGAACAGATATCAGGACAAATGCAGTATTAGGACCGCAGGAGATCGGACATTACGTAGAACTGGGAGAGCGCGAAAGAAAGATGATGGAGCTTGCATTTGAAAGAATCGGGCTTACAGCAAGGACCTATCATAAGATCCTGCGTGTGGCAAGGACAATTGCAGATTTGGATTACAGTGAGAAGGTAAAGGAGAAACATTTAAAAGAAGCTATTGCTTACCGGTCACTGGATAAGAAGTATTGGGGACGTTAGGAGGATGTGAATGATATATGAATACTGGCTGGCAGGGATAGAAGGCATTTCGAATCTGAAAAAAAGAAAATTAAGAGAGGTATATGGAAATGGAAAAGCAATATATTATATAGAAGAAACTAATTTGAAGAAACATACATTTCTGAATGAGAAGGATATAGAGAGACTGAAAAAAGCAAAGAAAACAGTTAATCTCGAAATGCAATGGGAAAAATCCGTGAAAAAGAAGATAAAATTTGTGCCGTATTTTTCGGATGATTATCCGAAAAAAATGAAAGTGATCACAGATCCCCCGTACGCCTTGTACGTACTTGGATCGCTGCCGGATGAAAATGTGAAAAGCGCAGCAATCGTAGGGGCCAGGAATTGTACTTCATATGGAGAACAAATGGCATTGCAGTATGGGAAATGTCTTGGGCATGCGGGAGTACAGGTGATAAGCGGTATGGCGAGAGGAATCGACGGAGCAGGGCAGAGAGGTGCTTTGAACGGAGACGGAACAACGTTTGCTGTTCTGGGATGTGGAGTGGATGTGTGTTATCCAAGAGAAAATATAGGATTATATATGGACATTCAAAAAAAAGGCGGAATCATATCGGAATTTCCACCCGGAACCGAACCACTTGCAAGAAATTTTCCGATGCGGAACCGGATTATCAGTGGACTGGCGGAATGGATACTGGTGATAGAGGCAAAAGAAAAGAGCGGATCTTTGATCACTGCAGATTTTGCACTGGATCAGGGGAAGGATGTCTATGCACTTCCGGGACCGGTGACAAGTGCGTTGAGTCAGGGATGTCACAGACTGATCCGGCAGGGAGCGGGAATACTGATCACACCGGAAGAACTGATGGATGAATGGAATCTGAATCGGATGCAAATTGGACAAAAAAATAACAAAAATGAAAAAATGCTTGAAAGTCCTGAGCGTATGGTGTATAGTTGTCTCGATTTGTTCCCGAAAGGAATCGATGAACTGATGAAAGAAACAGAACTTTCTATTTCAGAATTGATGGAAAGACTGATTACTTTGGAATTGAAAGGATACGCAGAAGAAGTATCCAGAAATTATTATATAAGGCTGTTGTAAGAACGGTCGGTATTATGGAGGAAATTATGGCACGCTATCTGGTAATCGTGGAGTCACCTGCAAAGGTGAAGACCATTAAGAAGTTCTTAGGAAGTAATTATGTAGTGACCGCATCGAACGGTCATGTGAGAGATATGCCCAAAAGCCAGATGGGTATCGATATTGAAAATGATTACGAACCAAAGTATATAACGATCAGAGGAAAGGGAGAGATTCTTGCGAAGCTTCGTAAGGAAGTCAAAAAGGCGGACAAGATATATCTTGCAACTGACCCGGACCGGGAGGGAGAAGCAATATCCTGGCATCTGAGTAAAGCTTTGAAATTAGAAGATAAGAAAGTTTATCGAATCAGTTTTAATGAGATTACTAAGAATGCAGTAAAAGCGTCGCTTAAGAATCCAAGAGAAATCGATATGGATCTGGTGGATGCGCAGCAGGCACGCCGTGTACTGGACAGAATTGTAGGTTACAAGATCAGTCCGCTCCTGTGGGCAAAGGTTAAGAGAGGATTAAGTGCCGGACGTGTACAGTCGGTTGCATTGCGTATTATCGCAGACAGAGAAGAAGAGATCAATGCTTTTATTCCGGAAGAATACTGGACACTGGATGCGGATCTGAAGGTCAAAGGAGAAAGAAAACTTCTGACTGCTAAGTTCTATGGTACAGAAAAGAATAAGATGACAATCTCATCCAGGGAAGAACTGGACGCGATCATGAAAGAAGTAGAAAATGCGGAGTATTCTGTTGCCGATATAAAAAAAGGAGAACGTACCAAGAAGGCACCGGTACCGTTTACAACCAGTACGTTGCAGCAGGAAGCATCCAAGGCATTGAATTTTGCAACAGCCAAGACCATGCGTATTGCCCAGCAGTTATATGAGGGTGTGGATATCAAAGGCAGTGGTACTGTGGGATTGATCACATACCTGCGTACGGATTCTACCCGTATCTCAGAGGAAGCGGATGCAACAGTAAGAGAATATATCAGGGAAGGCTTCGGTGAAGAGTATGTTGCCGACGGAGACGTTAAGAAATCTTCAGACAAGAAGATCATTCAGGATGCACATGAGGCGATCCGTCCGACAGATGTAACCAGAACACCGGCAGCAGTGAAAGAATTCTTAAGCCGTGACCAGTTCCGTCTGTACCAGCTTGTATGGAAACGTTTTATTGCCAGCAGAATGCAGCCGGCCAGATACGAGACGACTTCTGTAAAGATTGCCGCAGGACAGTATCGTTTTACAGTCGCTGCATCCAAGATTGTTTTTGAAGGGTTCCGCAGTGTATATACGGAAGCCGGTGAGACAAAAGAAGAGAACAATGTGCTGTTAAAAGGGCTGGATATGGATTCTGTCCTTACGAAAGAAAGTCTGAACAGTAAGCAGCATTTTACACAACCACCGGCACATTATACAGAGGCAACATTGGTTAAGACACTGGAAGAACTTGGAATCGGGCGTCCAAGTACATATGCGCCGACAATTTCTACGATCATTGCAAGACGCTATGTGGCAAAAGAGAATAAGAATCTGTATCTGACGGAAATCGGAGAAGTAGTGAATAATATTATGAAACAGTCCTTCCCGAGTATTGTGGATGTGAACTTTACGGCAAATATGGAGAGCCTTCTGGATGGCGTTGCGGAAGGAAAAGTCAGATGGAAGACAATCATCGAGAATTTTTATCCGGATCTGGAGGCAGCAGTGGAAAAAGCCGAGACAGAACTGGAACAGGTGAAGATTGAAGATGAAGTGACAGATGTGATCTGTGAGGAGTGCGGCCGCAATATGGTTGTCAAATACGGCCCGCATGGAAAATTCCTTGCATGCCCGGGATTCCCTGACTGCCGTAACACGAAACCATATCTGGAAAAGATAGGTGTACCATGCCCTGTCTGTGGTAAAGATGTGGTAATCCGGAAGACGAAAAAGGGAAGACGATATTACGGCTGCGAGGATAACCCAGAATGTGAATTTATGTCATGGCAGAAGCCATCGACAAAAAAATGTCCGAGATGTGGTAAATACATGCTGGAAAAAGGAAATAAACTGGTTTGCAGCGATGAACAGTGCGGATATGTAGAAAATATTGAAAATAATAAGGATAATTAATGATATTCGTTGAATATTTCAGAATTGTATGATAATATACATTCATAAGGATGGAGGAATGTAAATGGGCGTACAATTGTTGGATAAAACCAGAAAAATCAACAAATTACTGCATAACAATAGTTCGAGTAAAGTTGTCTTCAATGATATCTGCGAAGTCCTTACAGAAATTTTAAATTCGAACGTATTAGTGATCAGTAAAAAAGGAAAAGTGCTTGGCGGAAGCAAATGCGAAGGTGTGCCTTACATTACCGAATTGATCGAGAGAGAAATCGGAAAACATGTAGATGATATGCTGAATGAGCGGCTGCTTAGTATCTTATCAACAAAAGAAAATGTAAATCTTCAGACATTGGGATTTTCCGAAGAAGCTGTCAAAGGTTATCAGGCGATTATTACGCCAATTGACATTGCAGGGGAAAGACTCGGGACACTGTTTATCTATAAAAAAGATAAAGTGTATGAGATTGATGACATCATTTTGAGTGAATACGGAACAACGGTTGTTGGTCTTGAGATGTTAAGATCTGTGAATGAAGAAAGTGCAGAAGAAACCAGAAAAGAGCATATTGTACAATCGGCAATCAGTACATTGTCGTATTCGGAATTAGAAGCAATCATTCATATATTTGATGAGTTGGATGGTGCGGAAGGAATTCTGGTCGCAAGTAAGATTGCAGACCGTGTCGGAATTACCAGATCGGTAATTGTCAATGCCCTGAGAAAATTCGAAAGTGCGGGTGTGATTGAATCCCGTTCTTCCGGCATGAAAGGAACGTATATTAAAGTAATCAATGATTATGTATTTACGGAACTTGACCGCATTAAAGCAGAACGTACAAAATAATAAGAACTATAAAGGGTATCGGGCAACTGATACCCTTTTCACAGTATAAAGGAGGATGCGGATAGTGAAATATGGAGGATGTACGGCAAAACTCAGAATGGACCGCGTAATTCTGGAAGACAGTTTTTTTGATGAAACGGAATATTTATGCAAGATCATAGCATATGATGAAGAGGAGGAGACGTTGTATCTGGTATCGGAAGAGGCGGAACTCACCTTTTATTCTTTGGATGGAATCTATGAGTGCAGCATAGAGGATCCGAAAGATCCTGTGGTCTGCAAAGGAATATTAAAAGAACGTTACTGGAACAAGGCAGGCAGGGTTATGAAATTTAAAATTCAAAATGGATTTTATAAAAAAGTTCTAAACTAAATAGAAAGTGTGTTGACAAACCAAAAGGAGAGTGCTATTTTATATCTAGAATCTTTCAGCACTCTCTTTTGTGGAGTGCTAATAATACAGAAATAATTAAGGAGGAATAGATATGAAGTTAGTACCATTAGGTGACAGAGTTGTATTAAAA
>ERZ773103.3995-NODE-3995-length-11339-cov-6.143477_pt1 | contig 11339 bp, 12 predicted proteins | sample MGYA00511118_ERZ773103 | MGnify/ENA primary metagenome ERZ773103 (study PRJEB29015, sample SAMEA2737821) | human gut metagenome | biome: human gut; feature: human-associated habitat; material: faeces | place: China | collected 2012 ... | reverse complement strand
GGTGCGCAAGAGCGGCCTGACCTTTGCGGCCGAGGCCGGTACTCAGCGCCTGCGCAATGTCATCAACAAGAACGTGACCTGGCACCAGAGCCGTCACTCGTATGCCACCACCATCTGCCTCTCCAACGGCGTGCCGATTGAGACCCTGTCGAAGATGATGGGACACACCAGCATCCGCAGCACGCAGATCTATGCGAAGATTACCGCTGAGAAGGTAAGCAACGACATGGAGCGTCTGTCCAAGCAGATAGAATCCATGGAACAGTTCATTTGTCAGACCATCTAACACGGAACGCCATGAGAAGAATCATCAGAATAGACGAGCACGGAAGCGTACGCATGGAAGGCAACCCGCAGGAAGAGGTGTGGATGACCCTTATGGAGATAGCCGACCTGTTCAACCTCCCTGCCGCCACCATAGGCAGGGAGATAAGGCGCATCCGCAAGACAGGCGTGTTGGTGGACTATGAGGTATGCAAGTATATCCGCATGGCGGGCGGCTGTTCCGTGGACATCTACCATTGGGACATCATCGTCGCCTTGTCCTATCGGATAAACACCTTCTATGCACATGCCTTCCGGAAATGGCTGAAAGAGACAGCTACAAGAAAAAAGGAAAGAGAGGCACAACAAGCCATCATCATTCCCCTTTGGACTTTCGGCAATAACTGAAAGACCGGACAGACATAACAAAACGAAAAGACGGACGGACCATCCCATTCAACAGGGTTGCCCGTCCGTCTTTTTTTCGTCCCTATACATGACTATACATCCGCCTTGCGGTAGTTCGTTTCCAGCAGTCGCTGTATGTCATACTCCCGGTAGAGTGCCTTGCCGCCCAGCAGGATGAACGGCAGCACACGGCTGTTGCGCAGGTTCTGCAAGGTGCGGCGGCTCACCTTCAAGACCTCCGACACCTCCCTGTCCGTCAGGTAACGGTCACCGTTGAGCGGAGGCGTGTACTCCTGCATGAAACGGTTAATCCTGCGATGGCTGTTTTTCAGCGAGAGAAGCATGTCCGCCACCTGTTCCTGCTCCAGCGTGAGGATTTCCTGCTTCATAGGCAGCCCTCCTTTCCGCCTACAACGAGACTTGCCACGTCCTCCCTGCGGTAATAGAACTTCTTACCTATCTGCGAGCAGGCAATCAAGCCCTTGTCGCGCATCATCTGCAAGGTCCTCGGACTGAGGCGCAGCAGTCGGCACACCTCCTCGTTGTCCATCCACTTCGCCATACGGCGGTCTCTTTCACGACCGCACAGGCGGTTCACTTTCTCCGTCAGCGACGAGACATCCGCCATCAGTGCCTCGAACGCCTTTTTTTCAATGATTACTACTTCCATGATTCTGAGTGTTGCTGTGATTGTCGGTGCAAAGTTACGCCGCAACGCCTCAAAGCCGTTCATTTCCAGCGCAGGTGGCAGCATCTGGAACAGACAAATGCGCCATCCGAAGCCAATCGCAAGAAAATCTTCTATGAGTCATATATGAGTCATAAGCCCGCCTTTTCCATACCCTGTAATTTTGCAGCAGAAACAAGAAAAACAGTATTGATTATGAACGTAATAATGATAGAAAGTGCCGCCTTTCAGGAACTGGTCGGGCACATTGAGAAGATAGCGGAGCACATCCGCAAGTATGAGGACAGACAGCCTGTACAGCCGCAGGAACGGTGGCTGACCAGCAAGGAAGTGACCACCCTGCTCGGCATCAGCCTGCGCACCCTGCAACGCTACCGAGACGAGGGGCGCATACCCTTCTCGCTGATGGGACACACCTGCCGCTACCGCCTCACGGACGTGGAGCGCATGATGAACGGCTGTTCCATGAGCGGCAATACGGAACGCATCGGGGAACTGCACAGGCAATATATGGTAAGGATAGGAAAAGGAAGAAGCATAGACAAACAGACATAAAACGACACAGGATATGGATACATACAAGATAGAACGGCTGCTCCACCTCCTCATGGAGCGACTCGACAGACAAGAGAAAATGATTGGCGACTTGATTTTCCGCAGCCAGCGGCAGATGGCGTGTCAGGAGGAGGACACGGAACGCAAGATATACAACGGCGAGCGGCTTTACGACAATCAGGACCTCTGCCTGATGTTGCAGGTGAGTAAGAGGTCACTGCAACGCTACCGCACACTGGGCATCCTGCCCTACCTCATGCTCCGTCAGAAGACCTACTACAAGGAGTCGGACGTGGAGAGGTTCCTTGCGGAGCATATCGACTGTTTCCAGAAAGAGAAGATGGCGGACTACAAGGCCCGCATCCGATAACAATCAATGTTTCACAATTAAAGTCAATCAAGATGGCAAAGAAAAAAGACGAAAAAGACGTGCTGATAGTCCGTGACGAGAAGACGGGCGAAATCAGCGTGGTGGCCGGACTACAGGCGGACGGCACTCCCAAGCGCACGCCGGCAAAGATGGAGAACTCCAAGGACTTCCTCCAGTTCGACAAGAACGGTGACGTGCTCGACAACTTCTTCCGCAACTTCTTCCGCCAGTGCAAGGAACCCAGCCGCTTCGGCTTCTACCGTATAGCGGCAGACCAGGCGGAAAACCTGCTCGGCGTGATGAAGGAGTTGCTGAAAGACCCTGCAGCCAATGCAGACCTACTCGCACCCCACAAAGTGGACACATCGGCTTACGAAAAGCAGGTGGCGCAGGAACAGAAAGTGCAGGAAGACAAGAAGCAAGAAATGAATCAAAATCAAACAAACAATGTAGAACCCCAAAAACAAGAAAACATGCAACAAAAACAGGAAAACGTGCAGCAGAGCGCACAGGAGAACAAGCAGGAAAGTAAACAACGGCAAGGCTACCAGCCCATTGACGAAAGCCGTATCGACTGGCAGGCACTGGAAAAGAACTGGGGCGTGAAGCGGGATGAACTGGAACAGTCCGGCGACCTACAGAAGATGCTCAACTACGGCAAGTCCGACCTTGTTCGTGTCACTCCCAACTTCGGCGGCGAGTCGTTCAGCCTCGATGCCCGACTTTCCTTCCGCAAGGACGATGACGGCAACGTGCGGCTCGTTCCCCATTTCATCCGCAAGGAGCAGAAACTCGACGAGTACAAGGGACACAAGTTCACCCCCGAAGAGAAGAAGGCACTGAGGGAGACAGGCAATCTCGGCAGAATCGTGGACTTGGTGGACAAGACCACGGGAGAGATAACTCCCTCTTTCATCAGTATCGACCGCAAGACCAATGAGATTACCGACATGCCTGCCGCACGCATCCGCATTCCCGAACGTATAGGCAAAACGGAGATTACCCCGCAGGAGCGTGAGATGCTCCGTGCCGGTCTGCCCGTCAAGGACAAGCTCATCGAGCGTAACGATGGCCGCAAGTTTGTCACCACCCTGCAGGTGAACGTGGAACAGCGAGGCGTGGAGTTCGTACCCGGCACGGGCAAGTCGCCCCGTACCGTGGAGGAGCAGACCAACAAGGAGAATCCCTCATTCGCACAGGAGGCACCTCAGCAGAAACCCGGCAAGCAACGTCGCAACTCGTGGACCAACGAGGACGGCAGCATCCGTCCCATCAGCAAGTGGAAAAACGTACCCTTCACCGAGGAGCAGAAAGCCGACTATGTGGCTGGCAAGACCATCAAGTTAGAGAACGTACCCGACGACAAGGGTGTGCTCTCCACCATGTACCTCCGTTTCAATCCCGAAAAGGGTCGTCCTTACCGTTACGACACCAATCCCGACAACGCCCAGAAGGTGGCTCCGGCAAACGAGAGCCGCACGCAGGTGGCCGTCAACAGTCAGGGCAAGACCAACGAGGCGACTAAGAATGTCAACGAGCCGCTGCAGAAGGGACAGACCGCTCCGAAGGACGATACCCAGCAGAAGCAGGAGAAACGCAAGAGCAAAGGCATGAAGGTATGAGCCGGAGTGCCACCACTGAATCCACCATTATCCCAAATATGAGAACATAAACAATAAGTAAGAACAGAAAAAAAGTAAATCAGTATGAAGACCATTATCGCAGAGAAGCCCTCCGTGGCACGTGAGATAGCCCGCATCGTGGGCGCGACAAAGAGAGAAGATGGTTATTTCTTAGGCAGCGGTTATGCCGTCACATGGGCCTACGGGCACCTTGTGCAGCTCACCATGCCCGAAGGCTACGGCATCCACGGCTTCGTCCGTGAGCATCTGCCCATCCTGCCCGACACCTTCACCCTGCAACCACGACACACCAAGACAGAGAAGGGCTACAAGCCCGAACCCAGCGTAGTCACGCAGATACGCATCGTGGGCAGGCTCTTCAACGAGAGCGAGCAGATAATCGTGGCCACCGATGCCGGACGCGAGGGCGAACTCATCTTCCGCTATCTCTACAGCTACCTGGACTGCCGCACGCCTTTCGTGCGCCTGTGGATCAGCTCCCTCACCGACAAGGCTATCCGAGAGGGACTGCGCCACCTCGAAGCGGGCAACCGTTACGACCGCCTTTACCATGCCGCCAAGGCACGCAGCGAAGCCGACTGGCTGGTAGGCATCAACGCTACGCAGGCCATGAGCATCGCCGCAGGCAGAGGCACCTACTCCCTTGGGCGTGTTCAGACACCCACGCTGGCGATGGTGTGCGCCCGCTACTGGGAGAACAGACGCTTCACCCCCGAAGCCTTCTGGCAGGTGCATCTGTCCACAGACGGCACAGGAGAACAGACGGTGAAGTTCTCTTCCGTGGAGAAATGGAAGGAGAAATCCCCGGCGGAGCACATATATAATAAGGTAAAGGCGCAGCCCTCCCTGCTCGTTACAAAGGTGGAGTGCAAGGAGAAGGTGGAAAACCAAATGGTTTACATGTACACATTTGTTGTCGCAAACATGGATTCCTCACCAGAGTATCTCATCAAATTTTACTGCAAGCGAGGGCTGATGGAAAACTTCATTAAAGAAAGCAAATCCGGTTTTGATTTTGCGTCCGTAAGCAGTCATACCAGAATGGTAAATGCCAATAGACTGCAGGTACATGCTCTTGCGTATAACATATTTAATTGGTTTAGAAGATTGGTGTTATCAGCAAATATGCGAAAGCAACGCATTGATACCGTCCGTTTAAAATTGCTGAAGATTGCTGCAAAAGTAGTTCATTCAGCAAGATATATCACATTCAAACTGTGCAGCAGTTGCCCCTATAAGAATGAATTCTATGAGACACTTTCAAATATCGGCAAGCTGAATGTACAGCTGGAATAGCAACTATTAACGAACATTGACAGCTTAACAACTGCTCTGAACTCTGCCACAGGGATTTTATACCCTTTTGACGGGTTAATTGAGTGATGTTATGGCTGCATGGATCAATTTTCAGATTCATGGTACTGTTATCAATTCAGATACTGTTCCGTGAATAATTTAGGTTAAATCAATAATGAGTGCAAAAAATCGTTTCATAATCCTATCTCCTTGCTAGCCTTATAATACTCTCTGTCAAATTGAAAAGAATCTGCCCATCTCCAGGCAGATTCTCCCAATGTCTATCATATCATGCTGTCTACTCCAAAAATCCCCGAAGCCTCATATAATCCTTGATCAGGACGATCATCTGGTCATAGTCAATGCGGCTGGCATTGATGGGCAGGTCATAGTTTTCCATATCCATCCAGTTGCGGCCGGTAAAGTAGCGGTGGTACTCGGTACGGGTACGGTCAATACGCTTCATCCGGCGCAGGGCCTCTGCCTCGTCTACCTTATCTACATCCATAATGCGGCGGACTCTGGTAACGGTATCCGCATATACAAAAATACGGATCACATCATCTAACTGATCCTGAAGCACATAGTTGCCGCAGCGTCCCACAATGATGCAGTTTTCTGATGCAGCCAGCTTGCGGATGACAGAGGACTGGAAACGGAACAGATTTTCCGGAGAAGTGATTTTATGGCCGTTCTGGGCGGGTTCTGACAGCTCCGGCTTTATATTAGTCACAATGCGGTACAGCAGGTTATTTCCCGCCTTTTCATCTTCCCGGTCATCATTGTCTACATTCTTCTTTCCAGATTCATTGTAGAAGGTGTTTCCGCAGGTGCGGTTAAGGGTTAGATGCTGATACAACAAAAGCTGTCTGTTCCGGATGCAAATACATCCGGAATCCAGACAGCTTTTTTAATTATTTGCAGTACTGTTCTGTAATGATGTTACTATTTACAGCTCAGAGTTTTATTTTCTTAGATCTCAGCCAGTTTCAGCAGATCCGGGATCTTGGATTCCCAGCCAAGTGCCATGATATGTACACCCTGACAATATGGCTTGCACTCTTTGATGATACGTGCGGCGATCTCAACACCTGTGATACCTGCTTTTGTCTTTTCTTTGTCGGCTTTGAGTTCCTCGATCATCTCATCCGGAACGTGGATACCGGCAACGTTGTTGTTCATGAATTTAGCCATTCCAGCGGATTTCGGAATGATGATGCCAACCTGTACCGGTTTTCCGAACTGTTTTGCTTTCTCCATGAATTTGATGAATTTCTCCGGCTCAAATACAGCCTGTGTCTGGAAGTAATCTGCACCTGCTGCAACTTTTCTTTCCATCTTTGCAAGCTGTGCATCAACGGAGTCGCTGCATGGAGATACAACAGCACCTTTGGAGAATTTAGGCGGCTCACCAACCAGTTCATTTCCGCCAAGGTCTACACCGGATTCCAGAAGCTTCACTGTGTGAAGAAGGGATACGGAATCAAGGTCAAATACCGGTTTTGCCTGTGGGTGATCACCCATCTTTGTATGGTCGCCTGTCAGACAAAGAATATTCTCGATACCAAGCATTGCTGCACTTAAAAGGTCAGATTCCAGAGCGATACGGTTTCTGTCACGGCATGCAAGCTGGAAAATCGGATCCATACCGGCATCCTTAAGAACCTTACACATAGCAAGAGATCCAAGACGCATAACAGAAGACTGGTTATCTGTTACGTTAACTGCATGAACATCTTTGAGATAAGTTTTGGCTTCTTCTACCAGCTCATCCACATGGATTCCTTTTGGCGGTCCCACCTCTGCAGAAACTACAAATTCACCACGATCGAATAATTCTTTCATTTTCATTGTACATTACTCCAATCAATATAATTAATCTTGAATACTGTCCACTCCATTTATATACATTCCACAAAACATAACTACAAAGCATATCTGCAATACTCATACAATGCTCAAATATTCGGTCTTATGCCCTGTATATAAATCCGCGCTGCAATTCTAAGTGGACAGTATCGTAACTTATGCTTCTATATTATTTCACATCATCATCTGTTGCGAAATTATGAATCTGTGTCGGGCATTTCAGCAGATCAAGGCGTCCGATCTCTTTCAGACGTCTGTAGATGCGCTCCCATCCACATTCCATATCGCTGTCCACTTCGCATTTGCCATTCTTGGAACCGCCGCACTGGCCGTTTACAAGACTCTTGGAACATGCTGTGATCGGGCAGATTCCGCCGGTAAGGTTCAGATAACACTCACCACACTGATCACATTTATACTCTAACGGTGTCACGCCCTGGAAACCAGGTACCGGATATGTATCGCAGGCTGCGCATACTTTCTTGTCATCCAGATATTCTGAAATGGTCTGTACACCAACACCACAGGAGAATACTAAAACAAGATCAGACTCTTTGATCTTATCCATATGTTTCTTAAGACGTAACTGCATATTTTCCGGATTACAGATATAATCCGTTGTCATAATTCCTGTCACATTTCCTTCAGCGGAGAGCTCCTTCTGAAGTTCGACAGCTTCTTTTTCCGGAAAACGAACTTCTTTACATCCATGGCAGTTAATGATGAAAACTTTCTTTCCATCTGTCAGTGATGTGATAGTTTCTTTTGCTTTTAACTGGGTTATTAACATATTACTTCATCCCCCTTACTGCATTTTTTCCGGCTTTGATACTGTTAATGATCGGAATCTTGGAAGAACAGATATACTGACAGCATCTGCACTCAACACAATCCATAACGCTCATGTCTTTCATAGCCTGCCAGTTCTCTTCCTTCGCATATTTCACGAAATACAGTGGAGAAAGTTCCATCGGACATACATCCACACAACGTCCACACTTGATACATGGCTGCTCTTTCGTCTCGTCTGTATCGATCGCGATAATACCGTTGGAGCCCTTCATCATAGGAACTTCCAGAGTACTCAGAGGGAATCCCATCATAGGTCCACCCATCTTAACAAGTACATCATCATCTGTAAATCCACCACAGTAATCGATCAGCTCTTTTACGCTGGTACCGATCTTGATGATAAAGTTGCCCGGGTTCTTAATCTTCTCGCCTGTTACAGTTGCAACACGCTCAACCAGAGGCATACCTTTCTGGATCGCATCGGAGATTGCTTTTACGGTACTGATATTATCTACTACAACACCAACATCTGCCGGGAGACCGCCGCTTGGAACCTTTCTGCCCATAACGCGCTTGATGAGAGTTTTCTCAGCACCCTGCGGGTATTTGGTTCTTGCAACAAATACTTCCATATTTCCGATATTGGCAACTTTTTCCTGCATTAATTCGATGGCATCCGGCTTGTTATCCTCGATAACGATGATACCCTTCTCGGCACCTGTTGTCTTAAGGATTGCTTTCAGACCAAAGATGATGTCATCTGCAAACTCAAGGAGAACTCTGTGGTCAGCTGTAAGAAGCGGCTCACACTCACATCCGTTGAGGAGAATGGTATCAACCGGTTTCGCCGGTTTCAGTTTGACACATGTCGGGAAACCTGCGCCACCCATACCAACGATTCCTGCTTCACGGATGATGTCGATAATCTCATCCGGAGTCAGGCTGTCGAGATCACCATGTGGCTGTACGGATTCGTGCAGAGTATCTTTTCCATCCGATTCAATAACAACAGCCATCACTTCACTGCCTCTTGTGCCATGCATACGAGGCTCAACAGCAACTACGGTTCCGCTTACGCTGGAATGTACCGGAGCACTGATAAATCCGGCAGCTTCACCAATCTTCTGTCCGACTTTGACAGTGTCACCTACCTGAACGATCGGGTTCGCCGGTGCGCCCAGATGCTGTGACATGGAGATTACGAGTGTCTTCGGCTCAGGGAATCTCTTAAGTGCGATATGCTCGCTTAATTCCTTGCGCTCTGACGGATGAACACCACCATAATATCCATTCAGTCTGTCGTCTCTGATTGATTTCACATAATCGTTGATCACTTTGAAATTAACTTTAGAGAAATCACGAACCTGTACCGGCTGATTAAGGAATTCCTCGAGACGGCCCTGTTTTGCCAGTCTCTGATAAATCTTCTCCCATGCACAGTCTTTATTCGGATCTACTTCACATTTGCCATTCTTAGCTCCGCCGCACTGTCCGTTGACAAGACTCTTAGAACAGTCGACGATAGGACAGACACCTCCGGTAATATTCAGATAGCACTGTGCACATGCGTCACAGCTCTTCTTTGTAAGTGCCATGCCATGATGTCCTCTGTAATTCAGAGTATTGCTTGCTGCAACAACCGGCTTACCAGCCAGATCTGCAACTGTCTGAATACCAAGACCACAGGAGATCACTACTACATTCTCTGTACCTTCCGGTATCAGATCCTGTAATTTTCTCTCTGTGTGCATCTTGTTACATAAGAAATCAACTTTCGCACTACCTGTGACAGTTTTTCCCTCTGCTGCGGCAAATTTCAGGAACTCATCGCAATCCGGTTCGTCAACTGTCTCAAATTCCTTGAAACACTTATTACAGGCAATTACGAACAAATTGTCCTTACCGCTCAGCACTGATGAAAGTTCATCACTGCTTTTCAGCTTGTACTTAGTATAGTTTTCCAATTGCTCACCTTCCTTATGATTAAGATTATATCCTTATGGTTATCCGCTCTTATCCGTTCCCTCCTTCTCTGCACTCAAAAAAAGAACCAATAAAACCAGATAAATAAGTTCGTAAGTATTACTTATTAAATGTACCACAAAATGGGTAGATTATCCAGTTTTATTGGCTGTTTTTATAAAATTATTTTATAATTTTTCAATAATTCATCTATCAATCAGTAATTTACCCTTTTGGAGAACATATTTTTTATGATAATCCAATTTCACCTTTCTTTTATGGCGTTTTTTCATTCATGGGGACTCTTGCATTTTTATATTCTGTTTGTGCACATACCTCTGGAATCAAAAGTATACTTCTTTCCGGTAGATGTAACTACTGTGCGGTCCTTGTACATATATGCATATTTTTTGTGGAAATAGTACCATTTACCACTTATTTTCAGCCAGCCCTGTCTGGCCGTTCCATTTTTCTGGAAATAGTATTCACGCTTTCCTACCGTCTGCCAGCCATACTGTCTCCGGCCCGTCTCATTCACATAATAAATGCCATCTTCCAATTGCAGAAGCTTATTTTTCTGGAGTTTGTAATCTATGTAGTAATAATAATAGCCATTCTTCTGTTTCCATCCTGTAAACAGATCCGGAGTGACAGGTTTTTCAGAAGAAGGCTGCTTCGCCGGAAGCTGACGGCAATATCTGATAATTGCTTTGGCATCTGCCTCACCAATCTTCTTCAATTTAGCATTTGTGCTGAGAAAGTTAACCGCATCATAAGGACTGCTGACAAAAGCATGCTCCACGATCACGCCCGGAATATTCTGCTCCACGCTCTGTGCTACGATTCCGTAATAATCACGGGCTTTTCCATTCGGATATTTACTTCCGTTCTCACTCATACGATATACCAGGCCTCTTCTGCTGAGTCCTAATTTATTCAGTTCTTCCAGAACATAATTGGCAAAAATCTTCTCTTTCGCAGCAAGCGCAGGTCTGTAAGTTCCTCTTGACAAAAGTACAGAAGCACCTCTTGCCGCACTGCTGTCAGCGTCATCAATGTGCTGACTTACCAGAAGATCTGCGCCATAATTCTTCGCTATTTTTACTCTTTCTGTCAGCCCTAACGTCTGGTTTTTCTTCTTGGTAAGATGAACTTCTATGTTCGGAGAAGCACTGAGTGCCTGCATCGTATAATTTGCAATCTTCCAGTTGATCTCTTCTTCTCTGTAAGTCTTTCCATTGTGGATTGCGATTGCTCCACCTTCTGCACCTCCATGTCCCGGATCCAGAACAACTACATATTTCTCTGATTCACCATTTCTTTCCGCTGCCTGAGCTGTCACACCTGACAAAATCCCAGACACCCCTACTGCCAAAGCAAGCAGCAGGCAGCCTAACTTTTTCATTCTCATTTACTCCTCACTTTCATTTATATATATGATGTTAGGGTCAAAAGGCATTTTGCCCCTAACTTGATATCTACGAATTGCTCC
>ERZ773103.3994-NODE-3994-length-11342-cov-3.841499_pt1 | contig 11342 bp, 10 predicted proteins | sample MGYA00511118_ERZ773103 | MGnify/ENA primary metagenome ERZ773103 (study PRJEB29015, sample SAMEA2737821) | human gut metagenome | biome: human gut; feature: human-associated habitat; material: faeces | place: China | collected 2012 ... | reverse complement strand
TCTGGAAGTGAATGAGGATGTTGATGTAGTGGCAACGGGGCTGGATGGAAGGGATGCTGTGCTGCTATACGGAGAGCACAAACCAGATGTACTTCTGATGGATATTCGTATGAAAAATATGGATGGACTGGAGGCGGCAACGGAGATTTTACACGTATATCCTGAAGCAAATATACTGCTTCTTACAACATTTCTGGATGATGAATATATTGTAAAAGCACTTCGCATAGGGGCGAAGGGATATCTTTTAAAACAGGATTATGCAAGTATTTTGCCTGCACTCCGGGCGGTCTGCTCCGGACAGACGGTTTTTGGGGCGGAAATTGTGTCAAAAATCCCAGATTTGATAAGAAATGAGGATGGTTTTGACTATGCAGCGCATGGAATCAATGAAAGGGAAAAGGAAATTATTCGGCTGATCGCGGACGGAAACAGTAATAAGGAGATTGCGGCGGAGTTATATTTGAGTGAGGGAACAATCAGAAATTATCTGAGTTCGATTTTGGATAAATTGCAGTTGAGAGATCGGACGCAGCTGGCAATTTTCTATTATCAACATAAGTAGAAAATACAGATTTAGTGGATGATTTGATGAATGCAGATGCATAAAATAGTAAAAATTGAATGAATAATTATTAATTGATATGCATAGAAGTAGAAAGAATCCGTATAGATGAAACAGAGTGAACAAGGGAGATGGGAAAATAAGAAAAAGAGTGCTGAAAGGTGGGGTGAATGCAATAAAATGGGGAGAGAAGAAAGACAAATGTTCGTAACACAAAGACTAACGGAGAAAACATAGAATCAGTTTACATAATTCATAAAATGCTTGTTGATGGGACTCTTTGGTGTGAGCTGAAATAATAATTTTAACTTTATACACGTCGAAATATAATGCAAACTCACGCAGCCTCTATACACAGGACGGATGCAGTATTTTAACAATGTTTCAGGTGAAACATCATTCGGTAGATATATTCTAAATAATCGCTGTTCATAGCCGCTCCATTTCACTACATATTTATATATCAGCAATAAAAAGATATGGTGTACGACAACCTCTGCAGGAGTTCGAGAAGTTCTTAGAGATATCCTGGCTGTGTTATGCGTAGGAAATCATACTGCTTGAGCGTCAGCGAGTTTGTGATTTCCTACGTATGTATTTAACAGACAGGTTATCTCATAGAACTACCGAACGACGAAGCCGTTGTCGCATGCCATATCTTATTCAATTGCGTGATATTAAAAAAATGTATGCTGAAATAAAACAACATTCCACCAATCTTGTCAAATATAAACAATAAATTTTTAAAAACTTTCTCGAAATTTAATGTTTCACGTGAAACATTTTGTGGAACAATAAAACTAAAAGTGCTATAATAATACCAGTGCGCTATACACAAAAAATGTATAGTTGACTTGACATCCCGAAGGGAGGGTGAAACTTGGGAAGAGTAATAGCAGTAGCAAACCAGAAAGGTGGCGTTGGTAAATCAACAACCGCAATCAATCTTTCTGCATGCCTTGCTGAAAAAGAAAAGAAAGTACTTACAATCGACATGGATCCACAGGGAAACACCACAAGTGGGTTAGGAGTAGATAAAAATAATGTAGAAAATACATTATACGAATTACTCTTAGGAGAAGCAGAAACAAAAAATACAATTGTAAAAGATGTAGTTGAAAACGTAGATTTGATTCCGTCAAATGTAAACTTATCCGGAGCAGAAATTGAACTTATTGGTGTAGATGAAAAAGAATATATCCTGAAGAAAATCATTGATAAAGTCCGCAGAAAATATGACTACATCATTATTGACTGCCCACCGTCATTAAACATGCTTACTATTAATGCACTGACGGCTGCAAACTCCGTATTAGTGCCAATTCAGTGCGAATATTACGCGTTGGAAGGACTGTCCCAGCTGATACATACAATTGACCTCGTCAAAGACCGTCTGAACAAGAAACTTGTTATGGAAGGCGTCGTCTTTACTATGTATGATGCAAGAACAAATCTTTCCCTGCAAGTTGTAGAAAATGTTAAGGATAATCTTCAGCAGAATATTTACAAAACGATTATTCCGCGAAATGTCAGACTGGCAGAGGCTCCGAGTTACGGACAGCCTATAACCTTATACGACACAAAATCCGCAGGAGCAGAGGCATACCGCCTTCTTGCAGAAGAAGTAATAAACAGGGAGGATAAATAATGGCTGGAAAAAAGTCAGGACTTGGACGCGGCCTGGATGCATTGTTTCCGGAAAAAACAGTACAGAGCAAGCCAAAAACAACAGTTAAAACTGTAAAACAAACAAAAACAGCTACAGCAGAGACAAAGAAATCCAGTCAGCAGGAAAACAGTAATGGCGCGAGAATGATGAAGCTATCTATGATCGAGCCAAACAGAGAGCAGCCTCGTAAAAAATTTGATGAAGATGCACTTCAAGAACTAGCTGATTCCATAAAACAATATGGAGTACTGCAACCACTTCTCGTGTCTGATAAAAAGGACTATTATGAGATTGTTGCCGGTGAAAGACGTTGGAGAGCTGCTAAACTTGCAGGATTGAAAGAAGTTCCGGTTGTAGTAAGAGAACTTTCCACCCAGGAAATCGTAGAAATCTCTCTTATTGAAAACATTCAGAGAGAAGATCTCAATCCGGTTGAAGAAGCAATGGCATATAAACGCCTGATTGATGAGTTTCACATGAAACAGGATGAAATCGCAGAAAGAGTTTCAAAGAGCAGAACAGCAGTAACCAATTCTATGAGACTTTTGAAACTGGATGCACGCGTACAGCAGATGATGGTTGATGAGATGATTTCAGCCGGACATGCAAGAGCAATTCTTGCAATTGATGATTCAGAGAAACAGTACACGACTGCAATGAAAGTGTTTGATGAAAAACTTAGTGTGCGTGAAACTGAAAAACTGGTAAAAACGGTTCTTGCACCGTCAAAGAAAAAAGATAAAGTTACAAATCCGGCAGAAGATGCCATTTATGAAAGTCTTGAGGAAAGAATGAAAGGAATTACTGGAACACGCGTATTCATTCACCGCAAGAAAAATAACAAAGGAAAAATAGAAATCGAATACTATTCCAGAGATGACTTGGACAGAATTATTGATTTATTTGAATCCATTGGTTAAAAGGAGTATGATATGAGTACAATTTTTGATAGTATGGGTATTGACTCTGGAATCATCATTATTGTATTACTGGTTATTGTAATTATTCTAATTGGATTGATGATCAGTAATGGCATGCGTCTGACACGACTGGAAAGAAAATACAAAATGTTTATGAAAGGAAGCGATGCGCAATCCTTAGAAAAAACGTTTGTACGTAAATTTGCTCAGATAGACAGATTGTATGAAGCAAAAGAAGACCATGAGCATGCAATCAATGCACTGGAACAGCATTTTAAAATCATTTTCAGCAAATATGGCGTAGAAAAATATGATGCGTTTGATGATGTGGGTGGTAAACTTAGTTTTGCACTCGCATTATTGGATAAAGACAATACCGGCCTGATTCTGAATGCAGTACATAGCCGAGACAACTGTTTCCTTTATTTAAAGGAAATTGTCAAAGGTGAATCTTATGTAATGCTCAGTCAGGAAGAAGTAGAGGCTTTGCGTAAGGCAGTAAACTTTGGACTTGCCAATATCAATGAAGAAGAAAGTGATATAGAAAAATAAAGAGACAGTAAAAACTGTCAGGAGGAGAAATTATGTTAAAAGCCGGTTTTATAAGTTTAGGTTGTTCTAAAAACCTAGTAGATACAGAAGTTATGCTAGGTATTTTAGCCAAAAATAATATTGAGATCACAGCTGAACCAGCAAAGGCAGATATTTTAATTGTAAATACATGTACTTTTATTCAATCTGCTAAAGAAGAATCTATCACAACTATTTTGAATATGGCAGAATATAAACAAGAAGGCAAAGGAAAATGTCGTTCTCTGATTATTGCTGGTTGTATGGGTCAGCGTTATGGTCAAGAATTATTAGAAGAATTTCCAGAAGTAGATGCTATCGTTGGCACTGGTGCATGGAGCCGTATTATGGAAGCTGTTGAAGCTACTATTCAAGAAAGAAAACGTGTATTGATTACAGGTGAATCTAAAGAAATTTACACTGCTTCAACACCACGTATTTTTACTACTCCATTTTATAGTGCATATATTAAAATTGCCGAAGGCTGTAATCATCGTTGTGCCTATTGTGCTATTCCATATGTACGTGGTAATTATCGTAGCCGTACTATTGAGGATATTAAGCAGGAAGTTGAAGCTTTAGCTGAAAAAGGTGTAAAAGAATTTAATATTATTGCGCAAGATACAACTTATTATGGTAGAGATATCTATGGAAAACCATCTTTAGTGGAATTATTAAAAGAATTAGTTAAAATTGAGAAAGTAAAATGGTTGCGTATACAATACGCTTATCCACATACATTTACAGATGAATTAATCGATTTGATTGCTAGTGAAGATAAAATCTGTAATTATGTAGATTTACCATTACAACATGCTCATAATGATGTATTAAAACGTATGCGTCGCAGTGATACAAAAGAAAGTGTAGAAGCATTATTAGCTAAATTGCGTGAACGTATTCCAGGTGTTGTAATTCGTTCTAGCTTTATTGTTGGTTTCCCTGGAGAAACAGATTCTCAATATACTACACTTCGCAATTTTGTAGAAAAACAGCGTTTTGATAAAGTAGGTATTTTCTCTTATTCTCGTGAAGAAGGAACACCTGCTTATGATATGCCAAATCAAGTTGATGAAAATATCATGCAGGAACGCTATCATGATTTAATGAGTCTTCAAAGTAAAATTTCTGAAACTATCAATATTGAAATGGAAGGTAAAGTCCTTGATGTATTGATTGAAGGTCGCGATGATGAACAACATATGGCATATGGTCGTTCTTATCGTGAAGCTCCAGATGTAGATGGTCAAGTATTTATCGAAGGTGATGATATCAGTCAGCCAGGCGATATTGTTAAAGTTAGAATTTTACAAGGCTTTGATTATGATGTAGTGGGTGAACGCGTAGACGCGTAAATAATTTAATTGGAGATGAGTTTTAGATGATAGTAGAAATCGTAACTACAGGTAGTGAATTGTTATTAGGTCAAGTAATCAATACAAATGTAGCTTATATGTCAGCTCGTCTTAATGAATTAGGTTTTGATGTAGTATATCAAACAACTGTTGGTGATAATCATGATCGCATGAAAGCAGTGTTAGAGCATGCATTATCTAGAGCAGATATTGTTATAACTTCTGGTGGTTTGGGACCAACACCAGGCGATATAACAAAAGAAGTATCAGCAGAAATCTTTGGACGTAAATTAAAAATTCATGCTGAAAGTAAACGACGCATGGATGAACATTTTGCTCAAAGACATGTTGTTTGGACTGAAAATAATTTGCGTCAAGTAACACTTCCAGAAGGTGCTGAAGTATTTTTAAATTATAATGGCATAGCTTCTGGTGTTGTCTTAGAAAATAATGGTAAATATTTAATTAATTTGCCAGGTCCACCAAGTGAAATGAAAGATATGTTTGAACGTAGTTTAAAGCCATTTTTACAAAGAAAATTTGGCTTTAAATATGTGATTGTATCTAAAGTATTAAACACTTGTGGTATAGGTGAGTCTTTATTAGAAACAAAGATAAAAGATTTGATTTTAGCACAATCTAATCCAACTTTAGCATTACTCATTCGACCAGAAGGCGTAATTATTCGCATCACAGCTAAAGCATCAACTCATAGTGAAGCAGAAAAAATGATTGAAGTAGTAGAAGCTCAAGTAAAAGCTCGCGTTGGTGAATATATTTATGCTGTTGATGATGAGAATATGGAAGAAGTTGTAGCTAATTTATTGAAAGATAATTGCTTGACTGTAGCTTGTGCTGAATCCTGTACTGGTGGAATGCTAGCTAGTAGATTGACATCTATTTCAGGAAGTTCTATGTATATTAAAGGCAGTATTGTAACTTATAGTAATGAGGCTAAGATGAAATTCCTTGATGTAGATAAAGAAATTTTAGATACAAAAGGTGCAGTATCACCAGAAGTAGCTAAACAAATGGCTGAAGGTGTAAGAAAAGCAGTAGGTTCTGATATTGGTGTAGGCATAACTGGTATAGCAGGTCCTACTGGAGGAACAGATAAAAAGCCTGTAGGTTTAGTTTATATTGCTGTAGCTGGTAAAGATAATACAGTAGTAAAAGAAAATATTTTTTCTGGCGATAGAGCACGTGTAAGATATCGCTCTACTCAGCAAGCATTAGAAATGATAAGACAATATATTAAGAATAAATAATGGATTATATTTCTTTGATATGAAGAAATAAAGTAAATAGGAGGACTATTTTTTGGAAGAAAAAATTATTAAATTTGAAGATATGCAATTAAGTAAAAAGGTATTAAATGCTGTTCGTGATATGGGATTTGAAGAACCATCTCCAATTCAAGCACAGACTATACCTTTAGCGTTAGAAGGTCATGATGTTATAGGACAAGCCCAAACTGGTACAGGCAAAACAGCAGCGTTTGGTATTCCAACTATTGAACAAATTGATGAAAAAAATAAATACATTCAAGCTTTAGTATTGACTCCAACACGTGAGCTTGCTATTCAGATTGCAGAAGAATTTAATAAAATTGGTAAATACAAACGCGTAAAAACTTTACCTGTATATGGCGGTCAAATGATAGATCGTCAAATTAGAGCTCTTCGCTTTGGGGTTAAAGTAGTAGTAGGTACTCCAGGTAGACTCATCGACCATATTCGTCGCAATACTATAAAACTTGACCATGTAAAAATGCTCATTTTAGATGAAGCTGATGAAATGCTCGATATGGGCTTTATTGAAGATATTGAAGAAATCATGTCAAATGTGGCACAAGGTGAAAATCGTCAGACTTTATTATTCTCTGCTACAATGCCAGCACCAATTGAAAAATTAGCGCGTAGCTATATGCATAATCCGCAAAAAGTAATGATTAGTCGTGAACAACTTACAGTGCCATCAGTTGACCAATTATATTTTGAAACTCGTGATAAATTCGAAGGTCTTTGTCGTGTACTTGATATAGAAGATAGCGGTAAATATATTATTTTCTGCCGTACAAAGAAAAATGTTGATGACCTTCAAGCTTCACTACAAGTTCGTGGTTATATGGCTGGTAGCTTACATGGTGATATGAGCCAAGCACAGCGCGACCGTGTTATGCGTCGTTTCCGTGAAGGAAAACTTGAAATTCTAATTGCAACAGATGTGGCTGCTCGTGGTATTGATATAGATGATATCAGCCATGTAATCAATTTTGATATTCCACAAGACCATGAATCTTATGTACATCGTATCGGTCGTACTGGTCGTGCTGGTCGTACAGGTATCGCTGTTACATTCATTGAGCCAAAAGAATATCGTCAATTAAAATTAATTGAACGCATGACAAAATCTCGCATGATACGAGGAGAGCTTCCAACACCTGCTGATGTTATTGAACGTCAAAGAGAAGCAATTAAAGAACGTTTGTTAAAAACATTAAATAATAATACGTATGCAGATTATCATTTAATTATTTCTGATATCGCTAATGAAGGTTTTGATTATGTAGATATCGCAGCAGCAGCGTTACAACTTTCTATTGAAGGTGTAAAAGAAAAAGACGATAAAGTTTTAGATGAACGTTTTGAAAATACAGGTGGAGCACCTGGTATGGTACGTTTATTCTTAAATATTGGTCGTAAACAAGGTATTCGTCCACAAGATATCGTGCGCACATTTGCTTCAGAAGTTGATATTCCAGGTAGCATAATTGGTGTAATCAATATTTATGACAAATTTACTTTTGTGGAAGTGCCAAAAGATATAGCTGAAAAAGTAATATCTGTAATGCACAGAAATACTATTAAAGGCTATAAATTAAATATCGAACCTGCAAAAGGCAAATAAAAATAAATAGAGCATTTATAATAAAAATAGCATTATCTTTAGGGATAATGCTATTTTTGTTTTATTTTATATTTTTGTCTGTTGAAGAATTATTATAATTGAAATTTAAGTTTTTTATTTTTTCATCAATTTTATGAGCGATTTCTGGATTATCTGCAAATAATTCATGAGTTAGGAAATAAAGATAAGAGGAATTATAATAAACTTGTTTACGTATTTCTAATTGATTTTGTTGAAGTGCTTTTATTTCATTGAATAAAACTATAAGATTTTTATTTAATGTTGTTAATTTCTTATCTATATCTGCACTGTGAATAAATTCAGTAGATTTTTCAGAAGGTATCTGTTTATGAGGATTTAAAATGCGTTCACGACAAAATTCAGATAGGGATTTTTTTTGTTTTTTAGCTTCTTTTTTTAGAGCTAATTTATCATTATCAGTTAAATTAATAGAAATTTGTCCCATATAAAATAACCACCTTCATAATCATAATAAATTAATTATATCATATAATCTGAATGTGGTTGGTTTTTGTTAAATTTAGTAGAGATTTTAAGAAATTATAACTGGAATATGTTTACTTTCTAGCTCAGCTTTAATGATATCCGTAATATGGTTATCTGTTATTACCATTTTTACACTATCTTTTAAATTTAAAGGAACAACGCTATGCTTATAAAATTTTTCACTTTCAGTCAAAACGATTACTTGTTCTGCCTGAAGAGCCATATCACGCACAGCTTGAGCTCTCATTTGGTCTTTATTAGTAAAACCTATCTTTGAAGAATAGCCATCAGTGCCAATGAAAAAGAAATTTACAAAAAAATTCTCTGCACCTTGGCGAACCATAGGGCCTACCATGACTTGGGAATCAGGTTGATAAATTCCACCGAGGAGAATGATTTGAAAATTAGCTTTACCACGAATATAGTCGGCAATAAATGCACTATTAGTGATGATGGTTAAATCTTTTTTGGATAGGGTTAAGTTTTCAGCTAAAAGAGCACAACAACTGCCATTTTCAATCATGATAGTATCGCCATCTTTTATGAGTTCGGTAGCTTTTTGAGCGATTTTGCGTTTTTCTTCATAATGATAAGCTATTCTGCCATTGATGTCATCGGTGCTACATAAAAGAGCAATACCATGTTCTCGTTTGATAATACCTTTATTTTCTAAAGCATCTAAATCTTTGCGGATAGTTACTTGAGAGACTTGTAATTTTTCTGCAAGTGCAGTTACTTCCATTTTATTTTCAGGTGAGAGAGTAAGCAATTCTAAGATTTTATTTGCTCTATTTTTCATTATAGACTCCAATCTTTAATAGAAATATTATCTATTAGTATAACACAAGCTTAAACGATTATAAAAATTAGAAAAAGGCATGGATATCATTATCTAAAAATATTTGCAAATACTCTTGTAAGTCTTCACGATGAAGTGCAGGTTGATTTTCATAAGCGTATTTTTTATTTAAAAGATAATATTTATTTTCGCCAAATTGATGAAATGGTAATAATTGACATTGATTACTACCTACATCATGTAAAACTTCACAAAATCTTTTAGCGTCTTCTAAAGAGTCGTTGAATTTTGGTATTACAGGAATTCTAGGAAGAACTTTCTTGCCAGTGGAGATGGCATATTTCATATTAGTTAAAATCAATTTATTATCTACGCCAGTACCTTCGAGATGTTTTTGGCTATTCCAGTGTTTTAAATCAAATAAAATATAATCTATATATTGTATGATGTGCTGAAATTTTTCAGGAGTGCAAAAGCCAGTTGTTTCACAGCATGTATGTAGATTTTTTTCTTTAGCTGCGATTAACAGTTCTTCGGCAAATTGAGTTTGCATGAGAAATTCGCCGCCAGATAGAGTGATACCGCCATCACTTTCTTCATAAAAGACTTCATCTTGAAGTACTATATCTAAAACTTGTTGTACAGTTTTAATTTCTCCTTCACTTGTTAATGCTTTTTGCGGACATGTATTTATACATTGTTTGCATAGAGTGCATTTATTAGTATCAATAAAAATATTATCGTCTTTTAAGGAAATAGCTTTTGAGGGACAAATTTCTAAACAATGATGGCAATGAAGGCATTTTTTCTTATCCCAGAGAATTTGGATTTTAGCTAGTTGACTTTCGGGATTAGCACACCATTTACAATGCAAAGGACAACCCTTGAAAAAAACTACAGTGCGGATACCAGGGCCATCATTTATACTGAATTTTTGAATATTAAAAATTACACCTGTTTGCATATAATTAGCTTTACGCATGATAACTTCCTCGCTTAATTTTACTTTATATAAATTATATCATTTTCTTTAATAAAAATAAATCATAAAACTTTCATTTGAAACTGAATTTATTTATTAAAATAAAAAATATTGACATATAAGTTTAAATGAGTTATTTTAATTATAGATGAAATTAAAAATATTTACGAATTAAAATAAATTTTTATACTTATTGGAGGTATTAATTATGGAAAATAAAGCATATTTTGGCTCATTAACTGATAGAATGAAAGCTTTTCGTGAGGAAGTTTTAGATGAAAAGCCATATATTGATGCTCAAAGAGCTGTATTAGCTACACAAGTATATAGAGAAAATCAAAATCAACCACGTGTAATGGTAAGAGCACTCATGTTACAAAAAATTTTAGAAAATATGAGCATTTATATTGAAGATAAAACTTTGATTGTAGGTAATCAGGCTACAAAAAATAAAAATGCTCCAATTTTTCCAGAATATACTATGGAGTTTGTATTAAATGAATTAGATCTTTTTGAAAAAAGAGATGGTGATGTTTTTTATATCACAGAAGAAACAAAACAGCAATTGAGAGATATAGCTCCATTTTGGGAAAATAATAATCTTCGTGCTAGAGGTGAAGCTCTTTTACCAGAAGAAGTCAGCGTATTTATGGAAACGGGCGTCTTTGGCATGGAAGGAAAATTAAATGCAGGAGATGCTCATTTAGCTGTCAATTATGAAAAAATCTTAGCTTTTGGTTTAAAAGGCTATGAGGAAAGAGTAAAAGATTTAAAAGCAAAGCTTGACCTTACTGATCCAGATAGCATTGATAAAAATATATTTTATAAGGCTGTGTTAATCGTTATTGAAGCCGTTCATCAATTTGCACAACGTTATAGTAAATTAGCTCAGGAATTAGCCGATAAAGAAAAAGATAGTAAACGAAAAGCAGAATTATTAGAGATAAGCAGAATTTGTGCTAAAGTTCCTTATGAATCAGCAACTTCTTTTTATGAAGCAGTGCAATCTGTATGGTTTATTCAATTGATTTTGACCAGTTTTTACATACCCACATTGACTCCGGT
>ERZ773103.3990-NODE-3990-length-11354-cov-3.950261_pt1 | contig 11354 bp, 9 predicted proteins | sample MGYA00511118_ERZ773103 | MGnify/ENA primary metagenome ERZ773103 (study PRJEB29015, sample SAMEA2737821) | human gut metagenome | biome: human gut; feature: human-associated habitat; material: faeces | place: China | collected 2012 ... | reverse complement strand
AAATCAGGTCTTTTCTCTGACTTTCTCCTGTTTTCAGTACACGCCCTTTATTGTCTTTTCGTTTCATGTTGCTTTCGATCTCCTTTCTTTCAAAAGGAGTCTCGATGTGACATCTCTATGATACCACATCGGAGTGCCTTTTTCTATCATGAAGCTACAGATATTAAATCGAATATACCTGTTCAAGATACTTATCGAACAATCGCTTTTTGATCAGCCGTTTGTTTCCAACCCACAGAACAAAATTGCAATCTTCATCGTTGGTAATTTCACGCAGCTTTCCTGTTCCGATTCCGGAATATGCCGCTGCTTCTTCTAAAGTTAAATTTGCCTTTTCCCAGATAGGAATTTCTTTCATGCAATACCTCCGTTTTCCATATCCAACCGGCAAGCTGGCAAGATTTTGTATCTATAAAACTTTGCCAGTTCAAAATTCTGCCGTCTCTCAGTACATTATCGCAGCCATATCCACCAGTCTTTTCCCTGCCGCTCACTTGCTATCCTGTCTCCCATGGAATTTTTCGCCAGACGCACGGTTCTCTCGGAAATTCCCCGTTCTTTTGCTTCGGCGTTAATTTCCGCAATCGATACTTTTTTGCCTTCAGTGAGAAAATCCATACTCAGCTTTGCTGCCAGTTCCTGTTTCAATTCCATCTTGCTGCCTTCGCCCCCTGCAAGCAAGTCTTCCGCAGTAATGTCATAAGCACCGATCCAGCGAAAGCCTTTCTCATCTCCCAGAGAAAAAGCCAATGACTGTCCCAACGGTGCTAAAGAGCTTTTTTCATGGACTATCACTCTCGTAGTAGGATCATTTTTTACCTTGCCGATAAACAGCAGACTTCTCACAACGGCAGTAATATCAATGGAGCCAAGACCACGGTATGTACTCTGAGTGCCAGATGCCTTATTCAAATGTCCAATCATCACAATGGCACAGTTTGTATTTTGTGCCATCTCTGCCAGCCTTCGAAAGATAGGACGAACTTCATTGGCACGGTTCATATCTACATTTACTCCAAGAAACGCCTGTAATGGGTCAATAATGAACAGTCTAGCATTGTTTTCTCTGATCGCCTTTTCGATACGCTGATCTGCAAGCGTCAACGGATTTTCTGCATCATCAATCACCAGTACACGCTCCGGATCAGCTTCTGCGGAAATCAATCTTGGTTTTACGGTATCTCCAAGACCGTCTTCGGCTGTCTGAAAAATCACATTAAATGGCTCAAATGGTTCCATCTGCGGAAGAAATTTTCGATTCGTGCACGCTGCCGCAAGCTGCATGGCAAAGAAAGTTTTTCCTTCGCCTGGATTGCCTTGGATAATCGTTAGCTTTCCGAAGGGTATATAGGGATACCAGAGCCAATCCACCTCTGTCTGATGCACTTCACTCAATCGAATCACCGGAACGGTCGTGGACAAATTCTTAGGTTTTCTCACACCAATGGTCACATATTCATCGGTATATAAACCGTTACGCTCATTCACCAAATCTTCATTTCAGTCTTTTGCCTGCGGAAGAAATCTGTACACGGACTTTTCTTTTGGAATCAATTCTGCAAATTTCTCTGCGGCACAATTTCCTGCTTCATCGTTATCCGTAGCAATAAAAATGCTCTCAATGTCTGTGCATTCAGAAAGAAAATACTCCAATGCCTTTGGCGAAACACCGCCAAGAGAAAGATAACTTTGATTTCTCCATCCTGCCGGATACAGTGCAATATGGGACAATAAATCGATTGACGATTCAAATACAAACAGCTCCTTTCCTTTTCCTCTGTAACAGAAGCCGTAAGATTTGTCGGAGCCTGTTACATCCATTCGGAACTTTTCTGCTGTTCCTCTGCAATGTGCATATCGAGGAACACCTTTTTCATCTTTCCCGACAAATACAACATTGTGGTGTTTTGCGTCCTCATAAATTAATCCATCTGCAATAAACACTTTCACCAAATCCGGCGGAAGTTTTCTTTCTTCTGTCAGATACTTTATGATTCTTGTATTGGATTCACAGCGTGGCGGAAGCCTAAATTCGCTTCTTTGCACCGGTTCCACAGTCATTTCTGCGGCATCTTCTCCAATCAGCATCTGCACTGCCTCTGGGAATGTCTTTTCAAAGAATTCCATTACAAAATCAATGGGGTAGCCGCCTTTGCTCTGGCTATGCCGGAACCATTTATTTTCCCTTACAGTCAGGCTGTCATGCCTTTTCCATCGGTATTCATTTCCGCTTTTTATCAGCTGTTCTCCCTGTAAGCGGAGAAACTGTTCTAAATTCACTTGGTTTGCTCTGTCGATCTGTTCTTGTGTATAGCCCATGTTCCACCTCCTGCTTATAATGCGTTTTCTGCTTCTTTGGTTTTATCATGCTGCTGCATTTCGGGATGATTTTCACGCATTGCTTTATCAACATCACCTTTGATCTGATACAATAGCATCAAATCTTTTTGCACAAGTTTGTACTCCTGATACTCTGTCTCTCGCTGTTCCGCTAATTCCGAAAATTCCTTCTGCCAGGCTTTCAGAGGAAAAGGATCTTGCTCAAGACCTTTTTCCTGCAATCTTCGTTTAACCATATAGAACCGGCGAAGCTCGCTTTCATGTTCTGACTTATATTTTTCTTTTGCTTTGGCAAAACGGTATTTTTCTTTCTTCAATTCATCAAATACTGGCTTCAGTTCCCTGTAAACCTTAGCATTTTCCATCAGCTGCTGAAGTTCTTTCATACGCTTCTGTTTTTGATTCATCGAGAACTTACTGGCTTCTACTTTTTCGTCAACAGAAGAAAGATACCTTTCAAAATCGCTGAGCGTCAGCACACCTCGCTGTTTCAAATAATTGCACTCATCCATGAAACGCTTCAGGTTATTTTTCTTTGCTTTGGTCTTTCCTCTGGTATAGGTCATCGCTGTTTCATTCCTCATAGTGTGTGCTTCACTAAGCAGCTGTGCCAGATAGACTTCTTGGGGTTCTCTCAAAATTTTCTTTGTTTCCGCAATCCATTCTTTCAGAGCCGCAATGGTAGTCTGCATACTGCGTATCATTCGATTCGCCGCTCTTATCCAGCGATTCAGTTTACCTGTTTCTGTGCAGATTTCTTTCTTCTCCATCTTGCGGACATGCGGGCCTTCATGCACAGTGGGTATCAAATCCACCTCCTGGTCTGCATAGGAACGATGATCAATGCGGCACGCCAACCCTTTTCTTCAAACCTCGCATTGACCATATCCGCCCATGCTTTACGCCACATATCCAATGTCTCCGGTCTGCCCCAGCTTGTGGTCGGAACTGCATCAAACTCCCACCCGCCGCTTTCCTTTTTTATCCGATTTCCATCCTCATCCAAGCGATAGACCCTGTGCTGCTTTGCTCCCCATGTTCCGTCTTTATTCAATGAGCGAATGGGAACCAGAACATGAAAATGAGGATTTTGGATTCCACCTTCTTCCCTATCAGGCTGATGTACTGCAAGATCTACAATCATGCCGTCAGAAACAAAATATTCCTGAACATACTCTCTCGCCAAAGCAATATTCTCATCCAGTGAAAATTCATTTTGCAAAGCAATATCAAAGCTGTATGCAAGCTGTGCATCCGCACGTTTTTCCACCTGCTCCACTTCATTCCAAAGAATGTATCTATCAGACAAGCGTTTTGGTGCATGTTCCGGGAGAAAAATTTCTGTCAGGATCACTCCGCCTTTCCGTGTATAATCATGAGTTTCTCCGTCCCATAAATTATGCAGTTTTTCTCCTGCACGATAGGCCGCGCTGGCAACCGCCGTTCGTCCTTCGCTGCGTTTGATCTGCTCCACATGAAAATGATATAACGCCATCAGCTGCCACCTCCCGTTCCATGATTCTGTACTGCCTCTGCCACCAGCTCCTGCACCACAGGCAAGGCAAATATCTTTTCCATCAGAGAATAAAATTCTACCCTCGTCAGACTGTCTGCTTCTTTGGAAATGCTTTGAATAGCGCCGCCCATGTTGCAGAGATGATGTGTCCGCTGTTTGTCCGATTTTCTCTCCAGATGCTTCTGCCGATTCTGCAAAAGCCGAATCTTATTTTCATATTGCTGAACTCTCAGCCGTGCATCTTCCAGCTGTTTCAAAATTGTTTCCTTATTTTCCATGTTCCTTTTTTCACCTCCGTTTTTGCTCATCCTTACTGCTACGAAATACAGGAAAAGAGATAGGCGTCAGCCGCAAGAGGTCACTCTTGCCCAGAATGCAATTCCGCAATATGCATGCGAATGTATTTAGGCATGAGCATCTGCCTTCGGAGAACGCACATACCAGGTTGGTAGAACCGGTATAGAAGTGTGCCCTTAGTTCCTAAGGGAATTTTTCCTGCTGCCGCATTTTCTTTTTCCTGCCGCTTGCAATTCAGATTTTACTGGTTAAACTAAAAAAAGCCTATGGACTCGTAATGCACATAAGGAGCACTTTCAGTCCATAGACACAGAAATGCCGTAGCATGCTTTTTCTGCACACCACGGCATTTCACTGCTTTACTCTAATTCTTTTTTCATTTGAAGAAGTTCTTCTTTTTTGCCTTGCAACAGTTCAGCCATCTGATCAATCAGCTCGATTGCTTCTTCTATTTCCCGCTTCTTATCAATAGGTTCTGCCAAAACACCCAGCACAAGATATGAGATAGAAGTCTCAAAAAACTCTGCCAATTCAATTAAAAAATCAATTGAAGGTCTGCGCAATCCACATTCAATTTTAGCAATCGTATTTTGGCTGACATTTAATTTTCCCGCAAGCTGTTCCTGAGATAAATTCATTTCCTGCCGAAGCTGCTGGATGCGCTTTCCGCAATCTTTATCATTCATGTGTTCTGCCCTCCAATCATACACCATTTGTAAACGCATAAGTTCCGCCGCAAATTATCAAGAAATACAATCTCCCTCATAATTTGTGCAAGAACCCATTGCACAATTAACTGCACCTAATGCAAATGAACCTGCTGCTTTTTTAATTTCCGAAATATTACTTTGGAAATTAAAGTCTTATCTAATGATATATTTTGTGCCTTTGCCTTTTCCTTCCACTGCAATCACGCCTTTTTGACACATTTCTTTTAGCAGCTTTGTTGTCTTTGATTTACCGAAAGGTACATATGGTGCAACTTCACTGATCGGCTTCAGCATCGTCTTGCTTAAAAGTTTATAGATCACGATTTCGTCTCCTGTCAGATCCGCATTTTTTTCAAATATCGGAAGCACAATTTTTATCGCATTTTCTGAAACTTCAAAATCCGGTTTTACCAAACTTTCTGCATACAGTTGTTTTATTCTTGTAATTCCCGTTCCGAATATCTCTACAAATCCTAATCTATAAAATACATTGGCAAGATTTCTATTTCTTAAAACGGAAAGTTTACCAGACAGATATTCTTCCTCTGTGATTCCGGACGGCAATCCACCAGGAGAAACAATTTCGATTCGATCATCAAACATCGAAACTCTGATTTGTGAATCCACATCCCATACTCTATGAATCAGAGCATTGGCGATTGCTTCTCGAAAAGCAGCTTCCGGTATTCTTTCCATCTTTTTTCGATCAGCACCTTGTATTACTTCATATTGGTAATAGTCTCTGAATACATCGATTGCCTTTTCATAAACCTCTAAAACCGATATATTTTCAAAAGTTGATCTCTTTTGAATGATGCTGATGTTTTCTCCAAATTTGACAATATCGATTCCCGGAAAATGATTTTTATCTGCCAAAATTCCTGCCGCATTATTGAATCCATTTACATCGTCATATAAGTTCAATGTCTTCAGCGTGTCCTTGTCAAAATTTTCAATCCGGACAGTCTCTTTCAGCTTACGATGTAAAATTTCAAAGAACAGCTCCTGATCTTTGCAAGGCAATTCTTCAAATCGAATATTTTTTCCATCCAATACAAGCCTTGAAAATTCCAGAGTATCTACCTCTATCGTTGCTGTATCATTCCGCTTGTATGCTTTCGATTTATATAGATACGGCTTCTGTAATCCGCTTTTCACAGTAAGTTTTATCGTCTGGTCATTATTCTGTACCTCAAGCGTATAATCCGGCTGCGGTGTAATGCTGTCATTGATTTTATTTTCAATATCCAAGCAGGCTTGTTTTACATCCGGCAAACCTTTTATATTTCCATCATCATCCACTCCAAAAAGGATGGTTCCGCCATCATAATTTGAAAAGGCACTGACTGTTTTTAAAAAAGTGTTGGTAATCGTTTCCTTGAACTCTAATGTTCTTGTTTCACGCATATCAATCGCCTCCATTTCTGTCTTATTGAATATATTATATGCAGAAACGCGCAAAAAAACAATCGTATTTTTTTACGATTGCTTTTTTAATTGTTTTTAGTGTGTATTCAAAAGTATCTGTTCCTAAGCCGCAACTAAATGCCCTGCAACTTGATTTCAACACACTCTTTTTGTGTCTCTTTGTCTTTTGCAATTTTGAAATCATCACCAAGTGTAGCAGAAAAGTCGAACCCTTTCTCTTCTTCACGGATAAAACCAGTTCCATTTTCAATGTCCTCTGCATCTCCTTGTTGAAGTTTGAGCCTTGCAGAGAACCATCCTTTTAATATAATCTTTCCTTTTTCGATTTTCCAATCAGACAATACCATCTTTGGGAAGTCCAGAAGTTCAACATATTCTGCCAATGAATCGAAGTACTCTGATTTATGTTTCTCTGCATACTCAAAAATAGCATTCTCTTGTGTCTGAGAAAATCCTTCTATCTGAGAAATGCAAGAAATGCAAATATCAGAAACCTGTTTTAGTAGCAAGTAGGCAGATTTGAAAATACCTTGCCACTCTTCATCCAACGGGCTTATTATTTCATGGAACAAGGCATTTCTCAAAGCATACACATAATCAGCAAACCAATTTACCGCCTTTGTTACGATTAGCGGCGCATATTCACCTCTGCGTATTGCATAAATGTTCTCTCGATCTAAACGGCTAAAACCATTGAATAGAACTTGATAGATGATTGCATAAGAATTCGGTGCCGCCAGCGGGTCTACTTCGTGAGGATATTTGTAGTTGCACTCAAATCTAAGTCGAAGCGCTGCGTCCAATCGCAAACAAGCATCTTTAATTTTTCCAGTAACAGTTTGATTAAACCCCTTCTTCGGAAGTATTACGTCAATGTAATGGCGAAGGTTGTCCAAAATCTCTCTCATAACAGCGTCATAAAAGTCATGCATAAATTGTGTCTCATTAATAACAAGATTTTGATAACGATGCTTCTCTACAATTGTACGGATGATCGGCCGCAGATCAATTTCTTTTTTGACGCTCTCGTTATACTTTGTTGTGCGAAACTGACCGGATATACCCAAGTAGAATTTGAGAATGTGCTTATCAACAATATGTAATTTTGCTTGATATCTTTCTTTCAAATTTCCATCCTTATCCAAGTCAACAGTCTTCTCCTCATAGGAAAACTCACGATTGATTTGGAAGAAAGTCTGGAAGAAATACTGTGGAAAAACATCCATTACTTTTCGCATACTGATAGGGTACATCGCAAAAAGTTCTTGAGCAAAATCGTCCGTATTGATATTCTTTTGTACGAAAGGCATAATACCTTCTTTATAAGCATTCAGAAATGGTTTGTCCCCTCGTGGCATACCGTCTTTTGTGAAAACCTCAACATCGGGGTTTAGTTCTCGCAAAACGGCGATAAATGTAAACCATGTTTTTATGAACAATGTTACAAAATCAGATTCCGTAATTGCTTTCCATTGTTCGTATTTTCTATCTACCTGCATATCACTGTCCTACCTTGCTTTTCAGCCATTCCATCGCAATATCTTCTCCTTGTTCGATTGCCAGCTCAACAGCCTGTTTTGCATACTTAAGAAGCTGCTTGGACTGACGGCGGAGTACAAAAGATTTTTGAACCATTGTTGCAATTTCCTTCTGTTTATCCATTTCCAGCACAGGAATAATAACATTTTCAATTTCAGATGGTTTCCAATGCTGAATAACGGCTCCGCTTACATCACGCTCAGCCTGAATTTGTACAACAGGTGAGTTGAGTACTAATGTTAAATAATCTGGAAGGATTTCGCTTGTATCTTTAACAGTTAAGTGTAGCAGCGCTCCAGATGTAATGATATCTTCATCATGCTCCAACTTGTATGCAATTCCTACACTACCATCCTTTGAAAAAAGAATCGTATCTTTCTTTGGATACAGTGCTGCTGCATTTTTGACAACATTGTTTGAAAGATAAATTTTCGGTGGTGTAATCTCATATTTGGAAACATCGCTTACACGAACAAATGGAATCCCTTCATCTCGATATGCTTCGCTACCTGGTTCAATAGATTTTGCGATTTTTGCAATACCATGGTTGCCTCCAAGCTTTTTTGTTTTTAACGTAGCTAAAGTTTCAAACAACACATTATATTTGGGTTGATAGTATTCTGCATCTAATCGACCTGTTACTTTGAAACTATCTCCAAAGTTTTGTACTGATATTGTACTTTCTGAAATTGTATTGAAAGATATTACCTTCGTCAGATATTGTTGTGCATCTTCATAAACGGATACTGCTTGTTGTGTATATTCATAGATTGAACGCACAAGTTGGCATATTTGATTTTGAAACATTTTTCCAAATACAGGAATAAATAATTGGTCAAAATCTTCCAGAAGTAACCCTGTTTGAGCCGCCCCACGCTTAAATTTCTGAATTTGTACCTGTCCATACTTAGTTTTTATATAAACAAGCAAAAGCTCCGGTACAATACCAGCATTTTTAGAACGCATTATAGACAGCTTACAACTACATGTAGCTGGATTTTCGGAAGTAACCATTGCACTATTTCCAACAATTGCACCTACTATGGACATTAGAATATCGCCCTTTTGTAGATGAGATCGGCGCATTTGTGGCTTGTCGAATGTGGTACGATCAATCATCAAGGGAGAAGCATTTTCAATAAATAGGGTATAAATATCCTGTCCTCTATAATAAGGAACTCCGATCTCGCAAAAACTATCTGAAATGCTCATATGGTTGCCATCGGATACATAGAAACAATCGGCAATTGATTTTTTATTCCAAGAGGAAAGAGCTTTGTCTACTGCAATATGTTCTTTCTTATAAAACTCGGCATCTATACGCTTAGTGCGTTCCAGAGATGAAAGATTCAATTCAGTAATTTCATGCCCATCCACCAAAGCCTTGTATTTCGCTTCATCGAAAGGTTCAACAGATGGGCTTATCGAAAAAAACTTAAATTCTCTTTCTTTGCAAATTCAATAAAAGCTTCTGCGATACCATCTTGCGTCAGACCATCGTGATTATATAAATCGTGGTCAACGATTAGATGACCGTGACTATCGAGCTTGTTTTCACCAGTAACAGGGTCTTTCACATAAATCTTATCACCGGAGTTATCCTTGCTCGGTTTCTGCATAGTAGCAAAGAAAATCGGATAATCATCCTTTTTCGGGCACAGCTCATCATCCCACTTCTGCACAAACAGAACCGAGGTTTTAGTTCCTGTATGAGGTTTGAACACATTGCCATGTAATCCAACAACGGCAAGGATTCTGCAACGTTCTACAATAAATTCGCGGATATATTTATCACTGGAATTATTGAAACGCCCCTGTGGAAGAACAACAGCCATACGACCACCCGGTTTCAAGAAATTCAGATTGCGCTCAATAAACAATACATCACGGCCAACTTTCTTTTGCCACTTTCCAGCACTGTTTTTACCAAGTTCGTAATGAGAAATAATTGTGTTTTCTTTGATATCGCCAGCAAACGGAGGATTGGCCATCACAAGGTCAAACTGGAACTGGCTATAATCCTTCACGCCAGCAGGCTGAAGTTTTTTCAATTTTTTAAAACCTTCATTGTAGGTATCAATCCAGTCTTCCTGCTTAGTAGCTTCACCCCAACGAGAATAGTCCAGTGTATTCAGATGAAGCACGTTAGTCTGACCGTCACCGGCGATCAAGTTCAGTGTACGAGCGACACGAACAGTCTTTTCATCAAAATCAATGGCAAAGACATTGTCTCTAACAAAATTAGTTTCTTCAGGAATGCGTTCTGCGGCAGTAAAGCCGTCACCTTCAGGAAGCCCTTTTCCTCTGCGGATATCTTTCCAAACCTTAAAAATACTATGGACTGTGAAGCCGGAGCTGCCACAGGCGGTGTCAATGATTTTATCTTTTATGGTCGGGTTCATCATCTTAACGCACATATCAATGACATAACGTGGCGTAAAATACTGTCCCTTTTCCCCTTTTTGAGCTTTACTCATCAGATATTCAAAAGCATCATCGACAACATCAAGATTGTTGTTAAACAGCTTAATATCCTGCAGAGAAGCCACACAAACGGCGAGATGAGAAGGAGAAAGCAGAATTTTGCTTTCATCTGTGAATATACCTTCCCATTTCTTTTTAGCATCATCAAATAAACCCTGAATTTTCTCTTTCAGTTCATAATCAGTATTCCCGTTGTTGCGGAACTGCAGATATGCAGTGGGGTCGTTAGCACAGATCAACTCATCATACAGTTTAGCAAAGATCAGCTTGAAGATCTCCTCAAAAGAATCCACACCAGCACTGGCCAGAACTTCATCTTCCATCTCTTTAATCAGAGCACGAAGGGATTTCTTCTGGGTACTGATTTTATCTGTTCGCTTCAAATCTTCGTAAGTAAACTTCTCATTGATGATATCGGAAAGTTTCTGCGTAACCTTAGGAATATCACTGATTTCTTCGAAGAAATTGGGATCTTTTCGGTTGTAGCAAGAAATTTGTTCACCATTTGTCCAGACCCCAATAGGTGCGCCTGTAGCATTGCAGTAAGATTTCAGTTGTTCCTTGCCATCAGTGAGTTTCGGCTTTTTCAACTCTACAATGATATACGGCACCATAGGGCGATCTTTATCCATTATAGTGATGTCTGCCCGTTTTACCTCACGACCAAAGTGAATTGGTGTTTCCAGTTGAATCCGACTGGCTGCATATCCATATTCGTTCATCAATTTGTAAATATAAAGCTGTCGAACAGCTTCTTCGGGAGTAAGCTTGATTTCTTTGTTTCGGATTGCGCAAGTGATATAAGGGGCCTTCGCTCCACGGACTGTTTTCATAAAAATGCGAGACTCTATTGCAGATTTTGTCTCGTCATTGAAAAGAGTATCATCGTATGTAGTCTTTTTAAATAGATCATTCAGCGTCATTTCTGGTTCCTCCATTTTTGCTTTTAGATTTTTTCCGTTTATCTGCCATGCGGTTTGATAGGTACTCCTCAGCAGCTTTATTGAAAAAATCTGCAAAGCTACTTCTATCGTATGCCA
>ERZ773103.3986-NODE-3986-length-11362-cov-3.690103_pt1 | contig 11362 bp, 16 predicted proteins | sample MGYA00511118_ERZ773103 | MGnify/ENA primary metagenome ERZ773103 (study PRJEB29015, sample SAMEA2737821) | human gut metagenome | biome: human gut; feature: human-associated habitat; material: faeces | place: China | collected 2012 ... | reverse complement strand
ATGCTCTGTGATGTGACCATTGCGGCGGAGGACACCGTCATGGAGGTTCCCCATGCCCATGGGGGACTGGTGCCCGGGGACGGCATGGGACTGATGACCCAGCACTACTTCGGTACTAAGCGGGGCAATTATTATATGATGACCACCCGTCAGTTTACGGCGCAGAATATGCTGGATTGGGGCATGGTTTCAGAGGTGGTGGCCAAGGAGCGGGTCATGCAGCGGGCATGGGAGATCGCCCGGATGTGGAAGCGGATGCCCTATGAAAACCGCACCATTATGGCAAATCTGGCAAAGCGTCCCCTGAAAAAGCTCTTTGTGGAGGATTTGAAGCTCCATACGGTTTCGGAGCAGTATGGTTCGCTGCTGCGGATCGCCGCCAACGAGATGGGCGATGTGAACGCAGGGCAGCAGGATGAAAAATACATTGCCAGAACCAATTATTGGCGGTATACCTTCCCGGCGATGCAGGGGCCCATGAATGAGGATACATGGAATGCCTTCCGGACAGAGCCCTTCAAATGGCTGGAAGAGGTGGACGCAGGGACTGCGGTGAATCCATATGCCTATCAGGGAAAGAAGCCCTATCGCCCCGATCCGCAGGAAGACTGATCGGAACGGGAACGACCGTGGACAAATTTTTCTGAGAAAAAGTAACATAGAAAAGAGCTGCCGTGCAATGCGGCAGCTCTTTTCGGCTATATCCGGTTATGTTGCAGAGGGGAGTGCCCGGGTATCCCGCAGCATATACCGGCTCGCATAGCCCATGGCCGGCCAGCGTGCATGGGCCCGTGGTCATGCATTTTGGCTGTATAAGATGGATGTCTGTCATGCAGCAGCCGGGAATTCCACCTTGGGATTGGTTATATTGGCTTATGTATTGACAAGCTATATCAGGAGTATTACTCTTTAATAAGAAAATCATTCCAAAGGAGGCGGTACGCAGGGATTCCTGCAAAATGTGTACTGCGGGCTGATTGAAACCACAAATATGAGTGCGCTGCCCAAAGAGCTGGTGCCTGCGGAGACGAATTCGGCGGGAAATCAGCTTCTGAACCCATCTGTGCCCACGGAGTTCTTTAGCATCAATGGACAGGGCCATGCCTATGCGGCATATACGGCACTACAGATGACTATAAACTAAAGCTGTTTTTTACGGGCGTGGATGAGCAGATCGACATTGCGGGCAAGTTCCAGTATGGCGCCACGGTCAGTGAGGATCTGAACCCCGGCGAGACCTGTACCATCACCTATGTGCCCGGCGGCAGCGTCAGCTTTACGGTCACCCCGGATTCGGATCGGCCGCTCACTGCTAGCTATGGCCTGAATCTCTCCGGATACTCCGGCGGGCCAACGACCTATTACTGGAGCGCCAATATGACCCGGCAGCAGCTGATGCAGCATTCCGGCGAAAATGCGGCGGAGGAAGAGCCGACGGTGGGATCAGAGGAAGCGCACAAAGAACCGGATGTGTTTTTCCCTATTCGGATCTGACAATCACCCCGGATTCTGCCATGGGCGTTTGGATCAATGAACAAAACCAGACCATTACGACTGCCTATGGGGATAATACCGGGCCGCTTCTGAGTCTTAGAATCGAGTATTCAACCAGAGATGAGAACGGAAAAGCGCTGTCAGAGTTTGTCCAGGCAGCGAAAGACGATGTGGTGACGGATGAAAACGGCATCACAACGATCACCATCCGGGGCACAAAGGGAGAGGTGCAGGCAGAACTGAGCTTCCTGCGCTCTGATGCGGTGGCGGATACGGTCAGCCATGCGGGGGATCGGTATTCTTATATTACAGGCACCATTCATGTAAAGATCTCTGATGGGAACGGCGGTATGGCAAAGAACATTCAAAGCCTGACGCTGAATGTACCCACGCTGCCCTATGACGATTATATGCAGACAGGAATCGTTCCTTACACGGGAACGGCCACCTTGAGCGGCGCAGAGTCCCTGCCGGAGCTTACGGCAGAGGGAAGCGTGTCTGTGAACTATAACCAGCTGGGCACCCCGTCTATCAGCAGCAGCACTTATGACCCCAGTATGCAGTACGATTACATTGCAGACCGTGTATATACGAATATCAACAGTTGCAGCAACAATTATCGGGGCAACTATTACTGGGTGGAGTTTGACCCGGAGGTCTATATGCATGACGAGCATTGACGGCCTGTGCAACAGCGCAGACCTGATGATCGACGGCAAAAAGGTGGAGGAGGCCGAAAGCCCAAGCATCGACATGCTGAAGGTGCATGGCCAGTATGGCAGCATTCAGTCGACGAAGATACCGAAATTCACGCCGGAGGCATGGAAGTACGTGGACAACGTGCTCTGCACAGAGGACGGGAAGTTCCAGTTCCAGCTGACAGCTGTGGATGCGGAGGGAAATCCGCTGACCGGTGCAGAGGCCTATACGGAAATCCAATCCAATGGCGCCGATGGTAAGATCCAGTACAGCACCCGGAGATACACCAGACACCGGAGATTCCCAGAATCTATTCCTCTGGCTGTTTGTGCTGCTGGCCTGTGCCGCTGTATTGATCGGCATTGCGGCGTATAAGAAGAAACACGAATAACCGATACTCCGGCAGACGGGCTTTCGGACTGTCTGCCGGAGCTGCCCATGGGGCGGAAGGAGGAACGCCATGAAGAAAAACAGAATATTAAATGGGATCATGCTGGTTCTTGCGCTTCTGATTGGCGTTTCCGTGGTACAGATCTGGCGTATCGTGAGGGATTACCGGCAGGGAGAAAAGACCTATGCGGCGCTGGCACAGTATGCGCAAATACCTGACACGTCTGCCGGGGCGGAGGATGCAGCGCCGCCGCCGCACACAGCGGCAAAAGCGACCGCAGAATCTGCGGAGGAGGACGGCGACTGGCCGCAGGTGGATTTTGAGGCCCTCCGGAATATCAATCCCGATGTGATAGGCTGGATCTATATCGAAGGGACGGATATCAACTATCCGATCGTTCAGGGAAAAGAGAACAATGATTACCTGCGGCGTATGTTTGACGGGACGCCCAATCACGCAGGCAGCATTTTTCTGGACAGCCGATGCAGTGCGGCACTGACAGATGCTCACTCGATCATTTATGGTCATCACATGAAAAACACCACCATGTTTTCCGAGCTGGAACAGTATAAACAGCAGGCGTTCTATGACACCCATACATGGGGGTGGCTGATCACGCCGGAGGCCCACTATAAACTGCAATTTTTTGCAGGGTATGTAGCGGAAACGGATGCGGATGCGTGGGATCTGGATTTAGCAGGAGAGAAACGGCAGACATGGATCGAGCATGCCATTGCCCGGTCCTGTTTTCAGAGCGGCGTTGCACCGGATGCGACCGCACGGATTGTTACGCTGTCCACCTGCAGCTATGATTTTTCGGATGCACGCTTTGTGCTCCATGGAATATTGGTGGAATAAGATATTTGCGCTTTCTGAGGAAGCGTAAATCCGGAAATGAAAGATGATAAGCAGAAGCAAAGGAAAATAAGGAGCGGATCAGATGATATCTACCTGCCATTATGAGTCTCCATTGGGCGGCATCCTGCTGGCTGCGGATGAGATGGGACTGACGGGGCTGTGGTTTGACGGCGAAAAATACCTTGCCGATCAGCTTCCGGCGGTACACAGGGTGCAGGAAACCCCCGTCCTCACAGCGGCAAAGCGCTGGCTGGACATATATTTTTCCGGAGGACAGCCCGACTTTTTGCCGCCGCTGCACCCTGTCGGATCTGCGTTCCAGCAGTCAGTGTGGAAGCGCCTTTTGCAGATTCCCTATGGACAAACGGTTACCTACGGTGAAATTGCACAGCAGCTTGCAAAGAAGCAGGGACTTGCCCGAATGTCTGCACAGGCTGTGGGCGGAGCCGTTGGGCACAACAAAATCTCCGTTATCATTCCCTGCCACCGGGTGGTGGGCGCAAATGGGAGCCTCACCGGATATGCAGGAGGAATCGATAAAAAGGTAAAGCTGCTGGAATTGGAGCGTGTGGATATGAGCCGCTTTTTCGTACCGAAGAAGGGCACCGCCCTTTGACTGCGGCCTGAGCGGATAGATTGAAATACAGGCATCATATGTAAAGGCCCCGGCGGTCTCTCCATGATCGGAGAAATCGCCGGGACTTTGTTTGGATCGTTCATTGGGGCTGCGCAGGCTGGCTTTTGCCCTCAGCGGGCAAAAGCTGCTTCAAAACGGTTCCAATGTCTTCATTGATGCAGATGGACTTTTTCTGAATTTCTCTAGGCGCATCGGCTTCGCCGAGATTGATGCAGGCATAAGTGGCATCCGGCCATTCGTTGACCATGTGCCAGAAGGGAAATTTAACAATTGCTGGTGTATTCATTCCGGTGCCGAGGTCCAGAAACAGCGTGTTGAGCCCCTTGTGCCGCCGCAGGAACTCCGCATACCGCTCGGCAGCGATGTGCCACCCCTCGTCCTCCGCAAAGGTGTTGTCGCACCGGAGATTCATGGTCATGGGCTTGCCGCAATGGGGACAGTATGGAATCAGATCCCGGGGAATGCGCATATCCTTCTGCTGCTCGATCATTTGCCGGATGACCGCTTCGTTATCCAATGTCTCCTGACAGCAGGGCTTGCTGCACTGGAACAGGCCGTAATCGCCCTGCGTATAGAACAGCCGCTTTTTATCAAAACCGGCTTTCTGAAACTGATGGTCCACGTTGGTGGTCAATACAAAATAACCCTTGTCTCTGACCAGCGCCAATAGATCTTCGTATACAGGCTTCGGCGCTGGGGTATAGCGATTCAGCCAGATGTAGCGGCTCCAATATGCCCAATATTCCTCCAGAGAAGGGAAGGGGTAAAAGCCCCCGGTGTACATATCGTGAAAATGGTACCGCTGGGCAAAGTCGTGGAAGTTCTCCTGAAACCGCTGCCCGGTATAAACAAACCCAGCTGAGGTGGAAAGCCCTGAGCCTGCGCCGATGACAACGGCATCTGTCTGCTCCAGTGCCTGCTTCAGCCGCATTTGCTCATCGAAGCAGTTCACGGTAGATGGCTCGATCCGTTTCTTTGAAAACATTGAAAATCACCTTCTTGATGCTGGTCTCTTTTTTCATAAAGTCTTTGACCGTCTGGACAGCGATCTCAGCGGCCAGTCGGTTCGGAAAGTGGAATTCGCCGGTGGAAATGCAGCAGAAGGCAACACTTTCCAGCTGATGTGCTGCCGCAAGCTCCAGACAGGAGCGGTAGCAGGAGGAAAGCAGCCGGCGATCCCTGTCGGTTACCCGGCCGTCAACGATTGGCCCGACTGTATGCAGCACATAGCGGCAGGGAAGGTTGAAGGCGGGGGTGATCTTGGCCTGACCGGTTGGCTCCGGACGTCCCTGCTGCTCCATAATTTTGGCGCAGGCCAGCCGCAGCTGGATCCCGGCATAGGTATGGATGGCGTTGTCGATACAGCGGTGATTTGGAATGTAGCAGCCGGTGAGACCGGAGTTTGCCGCATTGACAATGGCATCACAGCGGAGCGTTGTGATATCTCCCTGCCAGAGACAGAGGCCGGGCTGCAAGGGGGTTAGATCGGCGGCATCGGTGATGGTTTTGGCGGAAGCCTCCTCTTGCAGGTATGCGTCCTGCAATTGCAGAAAGTCGCTTCCGATGGGCTTCGGGGCACGAAGGTTCATGAGCCCACGCAATAGTGTCTGCTGGTCTGCCGGTTCCGTGGGAACGTCCATACCCCGATATGCGGGGGTTTCCTGTAAGAGCTGCCGAATCAAAAGGAGCCGCCGCTGTGCCTGCGTCATGACAGCCCCCTCTTCTCAATTGCCTGCTTTGGACAGATTTCCGTGCACCGGCCGCAGTGGAGACAGTGGTGCTGATCTATGACAACCGGCTTTTTCGTTATGTCGATGCATTTTTGCGGACAGACAGAGTAGCACAGCTTACAGCCGATGCAGCCGTTTCCCACATAGTATCCCGGTGTAATTACCGCTGATTTCCCGATCACGATACTGTCACGGGCGATATGGGAGGGGTCACTGATGTCAAAGTATTCGCCTTCGGCATCATACAGGCAGAAGACATCCAGCGCACTGCGGGTATCCCCGGGATAGATCGACTGCATATATGGATTTTTCTCGAAAATCTCATCCAGCTTTTCACTGCCGATATTACGGATGTGTCCCCGCAGAGAAATGGAGATCTTATCCTTGGTGGCGGACAGCGCAATATACTTCTGCTCCATCAGCTGGGCATAAAAGGCCTTGCCTCTGGCAGTCAGAAAGTATACGCCCCGGTCATCCCAGAGCATCATGTCGATGATGCGGGTCTGGGGATGACCGTCTGCGCCGATGGTAGCAACGGTTGCGGAGTGGATATCTTCTACCAGTGTTTGAATATAATGTCCCATGAAAACTACCTCCGATTTTGCCCCGGCACATGGCCGGGGCAGTGATTAAAACTCGTAGGGCGGATTGCCGGAAAAGTCTGCGATCACGCCGTGGGGATCTTCCAGATAGAAGACCTCAAAAATGGGATTGTCAGCGGTCTGATACTGCCCCTTAACGATAGGGTTCTGAATGCACATCTCCTTGGCGGCCTTGTTGTTCTCAAATACGGCCTTTCCGTGGAGACGGATCCATGCATATTCCGGGCTGGATACGGAGATCGCAATCTCAGGGTTCTCCTGCATGTCCAGATAGACGTCCTTCTGGTTGTTGGTGCAGAACCACAGCTTGCCGTCCAGCATTCCGGCAAACATAAAGGGGCGGCATTTTGCCTTTCCGTCACGGCCCACAGTGGCCAGATACTGAACAGGGTTGGCGTTCAGAAATTCAACGATCTTTTTCATAGAAATTACCTCCAAAATTTACGGGGTGTCTTGCGGTTTCCCCTTGGTGTCTTTATAATAATGTCTACTGAACAAACCGCTTTGCTCAGTACGCATTATAATAAGGCTGTAGTCCGATTTTGTAAAGTAAGCACAATATTGTGGTGTAGTTACCAAAAGGATACGATTGGAGGGATCATCATGGATCAACTTGCCCAGACAGAGAGAAAAGAACTTCCGGCTTGCCCGGTGGAGACCACCCTGATGCTCATCAGCGATAAATGGAAGGTACTGATCCTGCGGGATCTGCTGACGGGAACCAAGCGATTTGGGGAACTGAAAAAATCTGTCGGCCATGTGACACAAAAGGTGCTTACCGCCCAGCTGCGGCAGATGGAGCAAAGCGGCCTTGTAAACCGGAAGGTCTATGCGGAGGTACCGCCGCGGGTAGAATACACCTTGACGGAATTGGGATATAGCCTGAAGCCGATCCTCGACGCCATGTGGTCATGGGGAGCGGGGTATCAGCAGCAGTACGGAGCATCGGAGCCGGCAGGAGAAACGTGAAACATCACAGCATTTACTTGCAGTTTTCATAAAAGAAAGCTAGAATAGAATTATATCCATGCGCCGGTGCGGCAGCTTTTCGGAAGGGAGCGGGACCATATATGAATCGAATACACGGCCTGCGCTTCCTGTCGGGGATACTGGCACTGGTGCTGATGGGCGGCTGTGGGGGCAAGCCGGGGGCGGCGAATGGCACAGAGACTGCCTTTTCTGTGCCGGACTTTCAGGACGCAAGCTTCCACGGGGAGCAGGCGGAGGACTACGGCGAGATCCAGGTGGACTTTTCCATGCTGGAACTGGGGAACATCGGCGTAGAGGCCGAAAGCAACAGCCGATTAAAGTTCCAGATCGTCTGCGGAGAGGAAAAATACAACTATGATCTGCCCGGAGACGGCACCGCAGAGATCTTTCCGCTGAATATGGGGAATGGCAGCTATACCTTTCGGCTTATGGAAGAGGCGGGAGAGAGCAAATATGCCTGCACCTGGACCGAGACCAGAGAGGTTCAGATGAAAGATGAGTTCCAGCCGTACCTGCGGCCCAGCCAGATGGTAAACTATGGGGAGCAGTCCCAGTGTGTTCAGCAGGCCAAAAGCCTTGTGGCCCAAGCGGCATCGGATGTGGATGCGGCCGGTGCGATCTATGACTATCTCACAAAGAATATCCAATATGACAACGAAAAAGCCGCCAGCGTAAAAAGCGGCTATTTGCCGGATCCCGATGAAACACTGAAAAGCGGAAAGGGCATCTGTCTGGACTATGCCAGCCTGGCTGCGGCCATGATGCGAAGCGTGGGGATCCCATGCAAGCTCATCACCGGCTATGTGGGTGATGACCAGATCTACCACGCATGGAACTGTGTTTATCTCCAAAATCAGGGCTGGATCTCGGTGGAGATCAAGGCGGACGCCAACACATGGAACCGGATCGATACGACCTTTGCCGCAGGCGGGATGCCTGCGGGACAGATCACGGACGATTCGGAATATACCACGCGCTATACATATTAAGGAGGGCAACATGGCGGATCAATATTTTACACAGCAGCAGCTGAGCACCTTCTGCGGCAGCATTGCAATGATGCTTCGGGCGGGCATTTCCCTTAGCGAGACTTCCGGGCTGTTTTCGGGAGATGGGGCTGACGCCGCACTGGAGAAGGCTGCGGCTTCCATGGGAAATGCCATGGAGCAGGGCAGTAGCTTTTCTGACGCAGCAGAGGCCACCGGTGTATTTCCGGCCTATGCCCTTGGGGTGTTCCGAGTGGGAGAAATGTCCGGGCGGCTGGATCAGACGCTGGAGCGGCTGTCCAACTACTATGACCGGCAGAGCAGGCTCCATCAGCGGCTTCGCAGCAGCCTTGTATATCCGGTGGTGCTGTTGCTGATGATGTGCGGGGTGCTGGCGGTGCTGGTCTTTGCGGTACTTCCTATGTTTGAACGGGTCTATACCAGTCTGACCGGAAGCCTTGCGGCCTCGGCCTATGCCTATGTGCTGGCCGCTTCCGTAATTGGCCGTGTCAGCATGGTGCTGGCTGTAGCGGTCAGCGTGATCCTGCTGGCGCTGGCATGGATGGCGCGCAGAGCGACAGGACGCCAGCGGATGCAGGGGTGGCTGGAGCGTGCGCCGGGAACCCGGAAGGCTGCATGGACCCTTGCTGTGGCGCAGATGACCAGTTCCCTTGCAACGCTGCTGTCCAGCGGGATCGATGAAGATGCTGCCATGGGGCTGTGTCTGGAGCAGATCGGCCACGAGAAGCTCAAAAACGTGCTGGGACAATGTCGTGAGGAGATGCAGCAGGGAAAAGGGCTTGCGGACACACTGATGCGCCACAGCGTCCTTCCGGGACTTTACGGCAGAATGCTGGTGAGCGCTGCGGAGACCGGAAACCTGTCGTCGGCTATGGAACGAATCGCCCAGCAGATGGAAGAGGATGCGGAGGCGCAGCTCAGCGACCTGATCGATCAGATCGAACCGATCCTTATTGGCTTTTTGACGGTATCGGTGGGATTGACGCTGCTGAGCGTGATGCTGCCGCTGCTGGGGATCCTCAGCGCCATATAATATAATGTAGAGGTATGGTATGAAAAGACGTAAAAAATGGGGCCTGCTGCTTTTGCTGGTGGTTCTGGCGGCGGCGGGATGCGCACTGGCCCCACGGGTTCAAAAGGATATCCGGGAATCCGGGCGGGAAGCGGTCCGGGAGGCGGTGATCCACAGTGCGGTGGAATGCTATACCGTGGAGGGCGCCTACCCCGAAAGCCTTTCCTATTTGGAGGAACACTACGGTCTGGTCATCAACCACCGGGATTATATTGTTGCCTATGAAGTATTTGCGGAGAACCAGCCGCCGGTGGTGCAGGTTCTGGTGCGCGGGGAGGAGTAAGCATGGAAGGACGTCGGAGTACATCACTGATGCTGCTGCTCCTTTATGCGCTGCTGATTCTGGCCCTGCTGATTTTGGTGGTATCCGGTGCGAGGCTTTATACCAATGCGCTGGAGATGAAGGAGCTGCATTCCGAGCAGAGAGGTGCGCTGGCCTTCGTGCAAAGTCAGGTGGCGGCCAACGGCGGAGCGGGAAACATTTCTATTCGGGAGACAACGAATGGAACCATGCTGTGCCTGAAGGAACAGGAGACGGCGTATGAAACCAGAATTTATGCGTCAGAGGGCTGGCTCTATGCAGAGTTTACAAAGACGGATGCGGAAACGCAGCCGGATCGTGCGGTACAGATTTGTGCGGTGTCCGGCTTTGATGTGAGCTGGCAGACAGACCGGCTTCTGCGAATCACGGCAGACGGCAGAACGGCATATGCCTGTAGCGACGGAGGTGGCGGAAATGCGGCATAATAAAAGCGTCAGCGTTTCCGGGCGGATGGGCTTTATGACACCAATCCTGCTGTTTGTGCTGCTGTTTGTGATCTGCTGTGGCGTGGTGGCCGGGATCTTCCTGCGTGCGTTTGTCATTACAGAAGATGCGGAGACCTGCCATGCAGGGGTGTATCTGTGCCGCAATCAGGCGGAATGCTTCCGGGCGGGAGAGATACCGGAACAGAACACAATGGTATATTACGATGAAGATGTCCAGCCATCGGATCCGGAGACGGCGGCCTACTATGTGACGGTGACGGATCAGCCGGAGGAAACCGCAGCCGGGACGCTCCATACGGGGATCATCACGGCGCATACCATAGATGGAACGGAGATCTATACATTAAATGTGGCAGCCTATCTGCCCGGCGAGGGATAAGCCATGGAGAAAAAAAGATTTCGCGTGGGCAGCATTACTGTGCTGTTTGCGGTAGTGATCCTGTGTGTGGCCATATTCGGTGCGCTGACGGTGGCAACGGCCATATCGGACCGTCGTACAGCCCAGCGATATGGGGAATATGTCGAGGCACTGTACCGGTGCGAAAATGCGGGACAGCAGTGGCTTTCACAGGCGGACGCCTATTTGAAGGGGCAGGGCCCCATGCCGGAGAACACGGAGGAAACCCCGGAGCAGCTGAAAACGGAGATCACCTGTGACAGTCAGAGTCTGGTGATCCGGTTGGCAATTCGCCCGGAAGGGTATGAGATCCTGGAGTGGCGTTGCAGCTCCAGCTGGGACCCGGAGGACAGCTGGTCATTGGAACAATAAAGGAGAGCAGTATGGAAATCGAAACAATCCTGCGCCGGGCCATCGACTGCGGCGCATCAGATATATTTGTGGTAGCAGGTCTTCCGCTGACCTTTAAGGTGCGGGGGGAGCAGGTGCGGGATGAGGCCGCAGGAAAGTATACGCCCCAGATGACGGAGAGCTTCGCCCAGGCGGTGTATCAGCTGGCGGGCCGGGAGCCCCACTGCGTCACCGGCCGGGAGACGGATGATGATTTTTCCTTTTCCCTCAGCGGGATCGGACGCTTTCGGGTCAACATGTTCCGGCAGCGGGGCAGTATTGCGGCGGTGGTGCGGGTGATCAGCTTTGGGCTGCCTACGGCAGAGG
>ERZ773103.3984-NODE-3984-length-11370-cov-7.721167_pt1 | contig 11370 bp, 11 predicted proteins | sample MGYA00511118_ERZ773103 | MGnify/ENA primary metagenome ERZ773103 (study PRJEB29015, sample SAMEA2737821) | human gut metagenome | biome: human gut; feature: human-associated habitat; material: faeces | place: China | collected 2012 ... | reverse complement strand
TGGCTCCCAGTACAAAAAAGGACAGAACGTGGAAAACCGGAAACTACTTAAACCTGTGGATCGGCATGGTAATCTGTATCAGCTGTATCTCCATATCATCCACAATGGTAGCACTGGGCATGTCACCGCTAATGGCATGGCTCAGCGTAGTCATCGGAAACGTGATCGTAATCTTCCCGATTACTCTGAACGCAAAGATCGGAGCAAAATATGGTGTAACGTTCCCGGTCTTCTCACGACTGGTATTTGGTAAAAAGGGATCCCATATACCGACACTGTCCAGGTCGATTGTAGCCTGTGGATGGACATCTGTCAACTGCTGGATCGGCGGAGGGGCTGTAGCAGCGATCCTCGGATGCTTCGCACCGAAGCTCAGCGATATGACAAACACCGTAAAGATGCCAGGCAACCCGGCAACACCGGTAGGCCAGATCGTAGGATTCTTCATCTTTATTGCGATCGCGTTCTTAGTAGCATATAACGGACTGGATAAAGTAAAAGTCGTACAGGATATCGGAAGCCCGATCCTGATCGCAGTCATGATCGCATTGTTTGTATATTCTGTAGTAATGCTCCGTCAGACCGGGCATACCATCGGAGATGTCTTCCGTGTACAGAATGATGCAAAACTGATGGGAGCCAACGGAGGATTCTTATTTATCTTCTGTGCAGGATTAACGAGTAATATCTCCTTCTGGGGAACGATGGCGCTGAACATTCCGGATTTCGCAAGAACATCCGTAGACCAGAAAGCCCAGAGAAACGGAATGCTGATGGGACTGCCGATCCCGATGGCGATCTGTGCATTCGTAGGAATCATCTTTGCGCAGGCAACGAAATATGCGACCGGAACCGCAAGCTGGGATCCTACAAGCGTACTGTATATGATCGACAATAAGATCGTAGTCATTATCGCAGCAGCAGGCGTACTGATCGGAACACTGACAACCGTAGTAGCAGCGAACATGGTATCCCCGGCAAACGGATTTGCCAATATCAACCCGAAGAAGATCACATACAAACATGGCGTAATCATTACTGTGATCATCGCCATCGTAGTGTTCCAGCCATGGTGGGTATATGGTTCCGCAGCAGGATTTGTATTCGGATTCCTGAACAACTACGGAACGATCATCGCACCGATCGCAGCGCTGTTCATTGCAGACTACTATCTGGTAAAGAAAGGCCGTGTAGATATTTGCGGACTTTATGATGAGAGCAACAAATACACTTACAAAAAGGGATGGAACCTTGCAGCCTATGTATCCTGGATCTGCGCATTCATCCTGCCGCTGGCAGGAAATACGGTATTGTCTTACCAGAACGGATCCGGATTGGTTCCGAATGCGATCCAGTACATCGCAGCAAACGGATATATCTTCTCATTTGTGGTAGCATTTGTACTGTATCTGTTATTGATGAAAACTCCACTGGCAGGCGACAGAGTCAGCAATGGAACACTTACAGAGGAAGAACTCGGGGCAATCACAGCGAAAGCAAATATGGTGGCTTAATTCTGTAAGATAGATGTATTCACAGAAGTTTCAATATTAAAAAAGGAAGCTTTTCGGGAATGAGTGAAATATGCGGACATGTTTTTTTAACAGAAAGCATGCATATAAAAAAGAAAAACAGAATTTTCAGGAAATCCTGTACGGAAATAAAAATTTAAAACGATCATGAATCATAATGGAAGACTAAGAATCTACAGGTATGTGTTAAAATGCATAAAAAAAACTTAAAACATGTGGAAAATATTAATATATATCACAAAAAAGTGAGGCAAAACTATCCGACACGGGGAGAGTTTAGCAAAAAAGGAAAAAGATTTTCTGTAAAAAAATTTAGAAAGCAATTGACTTTACGCACACAGTATGAATTACACTGAAAACAACCTGAGAACAGGTCGGAAACATGATTCTAATATAGGAGGAAAAAATAATGAGTGCAAGAAGAAAAGCAATGTTAAGTTACAAGATGACTACAGCAGATGCAAATGATCCGGAAGGAAGAGTTCCATTTGGACGTCAGTTTGATTTCATAGGAGATGTTGAAACCGAATTAATGATCCTGAACGATGGCGATGAATCTCTTTGTCTGGGTTATACAGATGTAGAACTGTTTGAAGATGCATATGTTGGAGATCAGTTAGACTTTACAGCTGAGATGATCAAAATTGGAAATACTTCCAGAACATGTAGAATCGCTACCTATAAAGTTGCAACACTGGCATCCAGAATGGGCATTGAAGATGCAAAACCGGGAGATATGTATTACTTTGAAGAGCCGAAGCTCATTTCAGAGGGAACCGTTGTACTGGTAGTTAAGAAAGAACTTCAGCGTGGTGAGCAGCCGGACGGTGCAGTTATTGATCCATGGAGAGAGATTGAATATTAAAAACATATTGTGAACGCATTTAGAGATAATGTGCAATTGAAAAGTTTTCTTTGAGTGGTTTCAGATGTACATATAGATCAAGAGGAGGATTTAAAATGTCTAAAGAAGTAACAATGAGATATAGAATGTCAGATAGAGATGTATTTTATGGTGGCGGAGTTGTAAACGGTGCGCGTTCCATCACATATATGGGAGATGTAGCAGACAGACTGATGGCTAAATTATATGGTAATGTCAGCCGTTGCTGCAAAGTACGCAAGATTCGTCTGTTCGTACCATGTCATGCCGGCGACTACATGGAATTTAAAGCAAGATTAAACGAAGAAGTTGATGGAAAAGCAGTGATTGAAGTACGTTCTTTCAAAGTATGTGAACTTCCGGCTAACCCGCCATTCCCGAGTTCTATCGATATGGAAGTAGATCCGCCACTTTCAACAACTGCAATTTTCGAGTACGAAATTCCGCAGAAATAATAACGAGGGGAGCATTTTAACATGAAAGCATTGGAAGGATTAAAAGTTCTGGATCTTACCAGCGCGCTGAACGGACCATTCTGTACAACGATGCTGGCAGATCATGGAGCAGATGTTATTAAATTTGAGCCTCCAGCAGGGGAACAGTGCAGATCCTGGGGACCGCTGGATGAGAAATCAGGAGAGAGCGGATTTTACGCCTTCCTGAACAGAAATAAAAAAGGATGTACGCTGAATCTGAAAAATGAAAAAGCCCGTGAAATGTTTTATGAGCTGGTAAAAGATGCAGACGCGGTTGTAGAAAATTATCGTCCGGGTGTTACAAAAAAATTAGGTGTGGATTATGAAACGCTGAGAAAGATCAATCCGAGACTAATCTATGCATCTGGATCGGGATTTGGACAGACCGGACCAATCGCTCACAGACCATGTTATGATATCGTTGCACAGTCTATGGGTGGTATGGTAAATCTTACAGGATTTAAAGACACTCCGCCAGTAAAAGTTGGTCCTTCCATTGCTGATCATGTAGCAGGAATCTATCTTTGTGTCGGATTTTTGCTTGCATTGTATCATCGCGAGAAGACCGGCGAAGGTCAGCAGGTAGATGTATCCATGTTAGATACAATTTTTACACTACTGGAGAATTCTATCGTAAAGACAACAATGCAGGGAATTATCCCTCAGCGACAGGGAAATATTGATCCGTCTATTGCTCCGTTTGATATTTATGAAACAACAGATGGATATATTGCACTTGGCGTTGGAAATGATCGTCTGTTCAAGACATTCTGTGATGTTATCGGAAGACCGGATCTTGTGGAAAATCCGTTGTATCTGACAAATGATCTGAGATGTCAGAATTATGAGGAGGGTCTGCAGAAAATCATTCAGGACTGGACGAAACAATATTCCAAATCAGAGCTGGAGAAGATTTTTGATGAAGCCGGAATCCCGTGTGGACCAGTGCTGGATATGAAAGAGGCAATTGAGCATCCGCAGATTCAGGCAAGGGAAATGATGGTTCACTGTGAGCATCCACTGATCGGAGATATGTATTTCCAGGGATGCCCGGTAAAACTCAGCGAAACACCGCCAAGCATCGATACACCGGCACCGCTTCTCGGCCAGCATAACAAAGAAATTTTCCATCTTACAGATGAAGAATATGAGAAGCTGAAAGCGGAGGGAGTGCTGTAGAAAAATACAGGCGGATATAGAAGGAGGACAGTATGGATTTTAAGTTTACGGATGGGCAGCTGATGTTGCAAAAAGTTGCAAAAGATTTTGCAGAAGAGATTATAGAGCCGAGAGCAGAAGAAATTGACCGTACAGGGGAATTCCCAAGAGATATTTTTGATAAAATGTGTGAGGTTGGATTTGCCGGAATCGGCACACCGGTAGAGTATGGCGGAAGCGGAGGAAATGATATTGACAAAGTGCTTGTTGTTTCTGAAGTTGCACAGCAGGATGCGTCCTGTGCGGCAATCTTATCTATTCATACCATTTTTGCATCAGTACTGATGAAATTCGGTACCGAAGAACAGAAGAAAAAATATCTCCCGGAAACAACAAACGGTGGAGCTCTTGGAGCATTTGCATTGACGGAGCCAAATGCAGGTTCTGATGCCGGAAGCGCAAAAACAACAGCAATTCTCGATGAAGAGACCGGTGAATATATATTAAATGGAACAAAATGCTTTATTTCAGGTGGAAGTCAGGCAAAAAATCTTCTTATTTTTGCACTTACAGATCCGTCCAAAGGAACAAAAGGACTGTCCTGTATTCTTGTTGAAAAAGATACACCTGGTTTTTCAGTAGGAAAGATCGAAGATAAGATGGGAATTCATGGTTCAGAGACAGCTGAGCTGATTTTTGATGACTGCAGAGTTCCAAAAGAGAATCTTATCGGAAAAGAAGGTCAGGGCTTCAAAATTGCAATGACAGCATTGGATGGCGCACGAATCGGTGTAGCAGCACAGGCATTGGGAATTGCACAGCGTGCATTGGATGAGAGCGTAAAATATATGAAAGAGCGTATACAGTTTGGAAAACCAATTGCGGCATTACAGGGCTTACAATGGTATATTTCCGACATGGCAACAAAGATTGAGTGTGCGAAATGGATGGTATTCCGTGCTGCATGGCTGAAAGTAGATGGACAGCCATATACAAAAGAGGCAGCTATTGCAAAACTGAATGCATCAGAAACAGCAAACTTTGTTGTAAATAAGGCACTGCAGATACACGGCGGATATGGTTATATGAAAGATTATCCGTTAGAGAGAATGTACAGAGATGCTAAGATCACAGAAATCTATGAAGGAACATCCGAAGTACATAAACTGGTTATCTCCAGATCAGTGCTGAAATAATTGGGAGGAAAAGATATGAATATCATTGTATGTATCAAGCAGGTGCCGAATACAAATGAAGTAAAGATCAATCAGGAAACCGGTACGCTGATTCGAGAAGGTGTAGAAAGTATCATCAATCCGGATGATAAAAATGCGATTGAAGAAGCTCTGAGCTTAAAAGCGCAGACAGGTGGAACAGTAACAATTGTTTCTATGGGACCGCCACAGGCAAAAGGGGCTTTGAAAGAAGCACTTGCAATGGGGGCAGATGAAGCATATCTGTTATCTGATCGTGCGTTTGGAGGATCTGATACATGGGCAACGGCAACGATTATTGCAGCAGCTCTGGAAAAGATTGGAAATTATGATATCGTATTTTGTGGTCGTCAGGCAATTGATGGAGATACTGCACAGGTTGGTCCTGAAATCGCAGAATTCCTCAATATTCCACAGATCACATATGCAAAAAATGTAACAGTAGTGGACGAGCATACCCTTGAGGTTACCAGATATACAGAAGCAGCAGATGTGATGCTCAAAGTTGCGACGCCGTGTCTGTTGACAGCAATCAAAGAACTGAATACCCCAAGATTTCCATCCGTACAGAGAATTTTAGATGTATATGATGGACCGGATGACAGAATTAAGGTTATTACATTTGATGATCTTGAGATTGATCCGACTCAGATTGGACTGAAAGGTTCACCGACAAACGTACATCGTTCTTTCGTTCCTGTAAAAGATAAACACAGCGAACTGATCGATGGACTGAATGAAAAAGAAAAAGCCGGTACGCTTGTGGATAAGCTTGCTGAGCTGAAACTGATCTAGGAGGTGAACAAACAGTGAGAGCAAAAGTAAATCAGAATATAAATTTAGATGATTACAAAAATGTCTGGGTTATCGCAGAACAGTGGCAGGGTGTTATCGCTCCGGTTACCATTGAGCTGATCGGCGAAGGACGAAAACTGGCAAATGTTCTTGGAAAAGAATTGATGGTAGTTGTAGCCGGATACGATATGGATGCTGAAGTAGAAAAACTTCTCCATTACGGAGTAGATAAGGTATATTACCTGAAACACGAATTGCTGCAGGCATTTTCTACAGATGGATATGTAAAATCCTATGCAGATCTGATCCATGATAAAAAACCGGAAATTGTTCTGGTAGGAGCAAGTTCTCTTGGACGAGATATCGGACCGAGACTGGCTGCAAGAATCGGAACAGGTCTGACAGCAGACTGTACAAAACTGGAAATTGATGAGGAAGATCATAAACTTCTCATGACCCGTCCGGCTTTTGGCGGTAATATGATGGCTACCATTGTCTGCCCGAAGAACAGACCGCAGATGTCTACGGTTCGACCGGGCGTTATGGAAAAAGCTGCATATTCTGAGGAGAAACATGGCGAGATCGAAGTGATCACACCAGCTTTAGAGGCAGCAGATATCCGCACAACGCTGGAAGAAATCGTATCTGATGCACAGAAGAAAGTAAATCTTGTAGATGCTAAGATCGTAGTATCCGGAGGTCGTGGTTTAAAGACACCAGAAGGTTTTGAGATGGTACAGGAACTGGCAGATCTGATCGGTGGTGTTGTAGGATCATCCAGAGCTTGTGTAGAGGCAGGATGGATTGATTCCAGTCATCAGGTTGGACAGACAGGTACAACAGTAAGACCGGATCTTTACATTGCATGCGGTATTTCAGGAGCTATCCAGCATCTTGCAGGAATGAGCGAATCCAAATATATCGTAGCAATCAATAAAGATCCAAAAGCACCGATTTTCGAAATCTGCGATTATGGTATTGTAGGAGATCTCAAAAAAGTGATTCCGGCTATGATTGAAGCTATTAAAGCAAAGAAAGATTTTGTTTTAAAATAAAAGTATATAATACTTTTTCATTTATGCGAAGAGCAGAGAAGAACACGTGACTGTATGCTACGTGAATCTGACAGGCATCGCAAAAACTATAGGAAACTCGCTTTGCGGGTTTCTTATAGTTTAAAACAAGAAGGATTGTAAAATTGGATTTAAGAAAAACGTATATGGCAGGCTGAAAAAAGGTATTGCATATTTTTCTAAAATCAGGAGAAAATGACAATATTTTTGATATACATACAGGAAAGTATATATATTTGATAAAATATTGTCAAATATGCTAAATAACGGTATAATGAGTTTCGGCCCATGTGGAGAAGAAGAGATTTTAAAGGTACGAATGTTGGGAAGGAACTAGCCTATGAAAAACAAAAAATATTACTCGATTGGACAGGTGTCGAATATCTGCAAGATACCTATTAAGACATTACGTTATTATGACGAAATGAAGATTTTGATACCAAATGTCCGAAAAGAAACGAGTAATTACCGTTATTATGAAAGAGAACAGCTGACAACAGCATTTATGATCCGTCAGCTCAGACAGCTTGGATTTAACCTGAAAGATATTAAAGAAATCATAAGCCGTGACGGTATGAGCAGTTATACCAGTTATTTGGAAAAGAATCTGGAGGAGATTCAGGCGGAGCGAGACCGTTTGGATAGACTGTATGATGAAAATTTAAGACTGCTTGATCGACTGAAATGCGGAAGTGATTGTCTGGAAGATGAAAAAACAAGAAGAGAACCTGCGGAACTGTTTCATATTGAACAGCTCCCACAGATCGCTTTGTTAAAAGCAAGAGCAGTATGTGAGTCTTATCATAATGAAGAAGTTAATCTGGAACGATGGATTGAAATTTATGAGGATGCAGTCGAACATCATCAGGAAGTATCCGGACCGATACATGTAACATATCATACAGAGATGTTTGGACAGTTTTTTCAGAAAGACTGTGACATTGAGTTTGCTGTTGAGGTAAAGCAACCGGAAACGGAAGCCGAAAATGTTTGCCAGTTTGGTGGTTTTCAGGCAGCTGTTACCACATATTGTGGTCCTTATTCTGATATTTTTAAACGATATATTTCATTAAAACGCTGGATAGACGAACAGGGATATGAAGTTTGCGGAGAAGTAACGGAACGTTTCCTGATATCACCAATTGATACGGTAAACGAAAAAGAGCATGTAACGCAAATCCTTGTGCCAGTTAAAAAACTGAAGTAAGAGAAAGAACCGTTTGTTCTGAAATGACTATGAATACAACAGGGTATTCCGTAAAGGAGTACTCTGTATTTTTTTGCATCCTTTGAAAATATAGATGATTAGATCAAAAATAAAAAGTATGTGCAAACTAACCATAAAAGACTCATCAGAAACGGATTTATGTATTTATAAAAAGACAGAGACAAATTTTCAAAACTCTACCATTGTGGAGAGTTTACAAAAAAACACGGAAAATAATTTTAAAATTATGCAAATTATACTTTACTTGCCATTAGGGGAAGGGGTTACAATAAAGTCACTTAATAATTCGGAGGAAATCACTAAGAAAATAAAAGTGAGAAAGAAAAGAGAAAGGATGGTATTGAGACATGAGTAAGACGATTATTTCATCTTATGCCAGCGAATTGGAAAAAGGGTACGATTACAGACTTGCAATGGAAGAGGCTTCCCGATGCCTGCTTTGCCACGATGCACCGTGCAGCCAGGGATGTCCTGCCGGAACAGATCCGGCCAAATTTATTCGTTCCCTTCGTTTCAGAAATATATATGGAGCAGCGGAAACAATTCGTACGAATAACCCGTTTGGCGGAAGCTGTGCGAATATATGTCCATATGGAAATCTTTGCGAAGAAGCCTGCAGCAGATGCGGCATCGACAAGCCGATTCAAATCGGAAAACTGCAGAAATTCCTTGTAGAACAGGAAAAAGCGCTGAACATGAACTTGGTGGAAGCAGGAGAGCCGAATGGTAAGAAAGTTGTCTGTATCGGTGCAGGTCCTGCATCCCTTACCTGTGCAAGAGAACTGGCAGTACAGGGATATGACGTAACTGTTTATGAGGCAAATGACAAAGCTGGCGGCATGCTTACTTATGGTATCCTTCCATCCAGACTTCCACAGGAAATCGTAGATTTTGATGTGGAGCAGATTGAAAAAGCAGGCGTTAAGATTGTATATAACCATAAGATTGATGCAGCTGAACTTGCAAAACTGAAAGAAGAAAATGATGCAGTATTTGTAGGTGTAGGTCTTTGGAAATCCAAACCGGTTGATATTCCGGGCGCAGATCTTAAAGGTGTTGTACAGGCAATTGATTACCTGAGAGAAGCTCGTACAGATACAGCAAACTTCCACCCAGGAAGCAATGTCGTAGTTATTGGTGGCGGAGATGTTGCTATGGATTGTGTTTCTACAGCAAAACAGTTAGGAGCAACAGCTACAATTGTATACAGACGTACTATTGAAGAAGCACCTGCAAATATGGATGAAGTAACTGCAGTACAGAATATGGGTGTTCCGATCATTACACAGTTTGCACCGGAAGAGATTCTTGGAGAAGGCGGATATGTAACCGGATTTAAAGCAAAAGGAAGAGATGGATATTCAGAACTGCTTTTGAGGGCAGACAGAGTAGTATTTGCAATTGGTCAGTCACTGGATGAGACATATGAAGGCATAAAAGAAGGCGAAGGAGTGTTCCTTGGCGGAGATATGGCTCATGGAAGAGGACGTACAGCAGTAGAAGCAGTTGCAGATGGCAAAATTGCAGCGTTTAAAATCGCAGAATATCTGAAATAGGAGGCTTAATTATGGCAGCGAAGAAAGACTTATCCATTGATTTTTTAGGAGTGAAATGTGAGAACCCGTTTTTCTTATCATCTTCTCCGGTAGGAAGCAATTATGAGATGTGTGCCAAAGCGCTGGAAACAGGCTGGGCAGGTATTTATTATAAGACAATCGGCGTATTTATCCCGGATGAATGTTCCCCACGTTTTGATAATGTAAAAAAAGAGGGAACACCATGGATTGGATTTAAAAATATGGAGCAGATTTCAGATAAACCATTGGAAGTAAACCTTGGTTATCTGAAAAAACTGAAAGAAGATTATCCGACCAAGGTAATCGTAGCAAGTATCATGGGAAGCAATGATGAGGAATGGGCTTATCTTGCAAAGGCTGTTACAGAAGCAGGCGTTGACCTGATTGAGTGTAACTTCTCCTGCCCACAGATGACATCTTCTACGATGGGATCTGATGTAGGAACCAAACCGGAGCTTGTAAAACATTACTGTGAGATCGTAACAGCAAATACAAATATTCCGGTCATAGCAAAAATGACTCCGAATATTACCAATATGGAGATTCCGGCAATTGCAGCTGTAGAAGGCGGAGCAACCGGACTGGCAGCTATCAACACGATCAAATCTATCAGCCATATTGATCATGAACTGAATGTCGGTATGCCTGTTGTAAATGGTAAATCTTCGGTATCCGGATATTCCGGAGCAGCAGTAAAACCGATTGCTCTTCGTTTTATTTCTGATATGAAACATGATCCGAAATTAGTAGATATTCCGGTAACAGGTATGGGTGGTATCGAGACATGGGAAGATGCCCTTGACTTTATTCTCCTTGGATGTGCGAATCTGCAGGTTACAACAGCAGTAATGCAGTATGGATATCGCATTGTAGAAGACCTGATCAGTGGACTTTCCTTCTACATGGAAACACATGGTATTGATAAATTAGAAGATCTCGTAGGAAAAGCACTCCCGAGTATTATCGGAGCAGATCAGCTGGATCGTTCCTTTATGATCTATCCTGAGTTTGATGAAGACAAATGTGTAGGTTGTGGCAGATGTTATGTATCCTGCTTTGACGGTGGTCATCAGGCAATCGTCTTTAACGGAGAAGACAGAAAACCGGAACTTTTAGAAGATAAATGTGTGGGATGTCATTTATGCTTGAATGTATGTCCGGTTATGAACTGTATTACTCCAGGAAAAGTTGTGATGAAACCAAACAGAGAGGAACATGAGATCATCATGAAGACACATTACAATTAAGTCTAAACCGATAAGGAGAAGGGAGATGTGTTATGTTAAAACAAACACAGAAAGAAGTTGGGGGCGGCATTTATGAGCTGACCCCGGAAGCTACCGAGAGTCTGAAAGATTCCAAGTATTACAATGATGATTTGGCTCCCAGTACAAAAAAGGACAGAACGTGGAAAACCGGAAACTACTTAAACCT
>ERZ773103.3973-NODE-3973-length-11414-cov-8.050621_pt1 | contig 11414 bp, 12 predicted proteins | sample MGYA00511118_ERZ773103 | MGnify/ENA primary metagenome ERZ773103 (study PRJEB29015, sample SAMEA2737821) | human gut metagenome | biome: human gut; feature: human-associated habitat; material: faeces | place: China | collected 2012 ... | reverse complement strand
AATAGTCCCTTACAGGGACAGAGCAAACCACCAGCTAAGCTGGTGGTGCTGATTGATTATAGAGATGGGGAGTAACTATGAAAAAAATCGAGATGCATTGTCATATCCTCCCGGGGATCGATGATGGTGCTGAAGATATGAAACAGAGCCTTCAGATGCTGCATATTGCTATGGAGCATGAGATCGTGGGAGCGATTGTTACGCCACATGGTTCTGCCAGAGATGCCTCTCGTGAACGGACAGAAAAGATCCGCAAGCTGTGCAGGATATTCCGGGCAAAGGCAGAGCAGCAATTTGATGTGATATTTCCGGTGTTTCCGGGACAGGAGATCCTGTATTCATCCGATGCCAGAAGACTTCTGGATGAAGGAAAGCTACTGACACTGGCAGATACCCGGTATGTGCTGGTGGAGTTTATGCCATCCACACCGTACTCCATGCTGTATGGAGCAGTGCGGGAGATGCGCATGGGCGGATATGTCCCGATTATGGCACACGTAGAACGGTATAATGCTTTGCGCGAGGGAGACAGGCTCGCAGAGCTCGCGGAAGCCGGAGCAAAGATACAGATGAATTACAGTTCGGTAGGCGGCAGCATTCGCAGTCAGACCACCAGATGGTGCAGAAAGCAGTTGGAAGAGCAGTGGGTCGATTTTTTATCGACAGACATGCATGATCCGGTACACCGCAAGCCGGATACGAGCAGCGCAGACCGCTGGATGCAGAAGCATCTGGATGAAGAATATATCAGGCTGCTGGTGCAGGGCAATGCACGAGCGATTCTGGAAGAAAAAAGACAACAGGCTAGAGGAAAGAGATAGATGGAAAAGAGATTTGAGAATGACGAGATGGAGATCGATCTGTTAGAGATCTTCTATATATTAAGATCAAAGATACTGATCATTATACTGACAGGCATTATATTTGGAGCAGCAGCGTTTGGGTATGCCAGATTTCTGGCGACGCCGAGCTATACCTCATCATCCATGATGCTGGTACTTACAAAGGAGACGACGCTGAGTTCGCTGGCAGACCTGCAGATCGGTTCACAGCTGACCAAGGACTATTCGATCCTGATTACGAGCAGACCGGTGCTGAATGATGTCATCGATAACCTGGATCTGGATATGAATTATAAGCAGCTGCGCGACTGCATTACGGTTAATAATGAATCGGATACACGTATCCTGCAGATATCAGTAGAATATCCGAATGCAAAGAAGGCAAAAGAGATTGTAGATGAGCTGTCTACCGTATCTTCCGAGTATATCGGAGATAAGATGGAAGTTACACCGCCTAAGATCATTGAAAAGGGTGAGGCATCCTACGAAAGAACAGACTTGAGCGTAAAGAAGACGATCGCGATTGGGGCACTGCTTGGCATGATCCTGTGTGCAGCTATTGTGATAGTGCGTGCACTGATGGATGACAGCATCTGCGTAGAAGAAGACATTGAGAAATATCTGGGTATCTCTACACTGAGTGTGATCCCGGACAGAAAGGACTATATTAATGGATCAGGAAAGAAGAAGTCAAAGAAGTGATGGCGCGTCGAAGCTTCGACCGACTGTCACACTGACGGACCGACGCAAAGAAGACTATTTTTATGAAGAAGCATTAAAGACTCTGCGAACCAATATTCAGTTCGCGGGAGCAGACATACATTCGATACTGGTGACCAGCTGTTTTCCTAATGAAGGAAAAAGTGATGTGATCTCACAGTTGGCAAAAGAGATGGGCAAGGCAGGCAAGAAAGTCCTGCTGATCGACGCGGATATCCGTAAGTCATCCTTTGTACAGAGATATCAGGTACAGCAGGAGGTCAAAGGACTGTCGCAGTATCTGAGTGGACAGGTGCCGATCAGAGAGATCCTGTATTCTACGAACTTTGAGAACGTAGACATCATCTTTGCAGGACCTGTGGCTCCGAATCCATCAGAGCTGCTGGAAGGCAAAGGGTTTGGCAGACTGATCGAAGGCCTCAGCCAGCGTTATGACTATGTGCTGGTAGATACTCCGCCGATGGGCAGCGTAATCGATGCTGCGATCGTAGGCGGTGCGTGCGATGGAGCGATCCTTGTGATCGAGAGCGGTCGCGTAGGCTACCGCATGGCACAGAAGGTCAAGAGCCAGCTGGAAAAGAGTGGCAGCCACATCCTGGGAGCTGTATTAAATAAGGTCGATATGAAGAAAGGCAAGTATTATTCATATGACAAATACGGCAAGTACGGTAAATATGGTAAGTATGGGAAGTACTAGATGATGAGAAAGAAGAGTATCATACATAGTCTGCTGATTATTACACTTGTACTGGGCATGGTCGGTATGACAGGATGCCATAAGAAAGACACAGATAGCACGGCGAAGCAGCAGGCACAGACAGAAGACGAGAAAGAACCGACGATCCAGTGGCAGGGCAAGAACTGGCAATATAATAAGAACATCAGCAATTATCTGTTTATCGGTGTAGACACCAGAGAACAGAGCGATACACGAGTGGGACGAAGTGATGCCGGACAGGCAGATGCATTGTTCCTGTTGTCGCTGAACCGCAAGAACGGAGAAGTGACGATGATCTCCATTCCACGAGATACCATGACGGCGGTCGAAAGTTTTGATCTGGAAGGCAACAGCCTTGGTACCTCCACCGATCACATCAGCTTATCCTATGGATATGGCGATGGCGGTCAGGAGAGTTGCAAGCTCACACAGAAAGCGGTGGAGAATCTGATGTATGGCGTGCCGATTCAGGGCTACATTGCGTTGAATCTGGATGGACTGCCGGCACTCAGTAAAAGCCTGGGCGGTGTGACGGTGACTGTACCGAATGACAGCCTGGCAAGCGAGTATCCGGAATACACGCAGGGTACAGAAGTAACACTGGATGAAAGCAATACCGAGCTTTTTGTCAGAAGCAGAGATGTCGAGACTAGTCAGAGCGCTATCGCCAGACTGGAACGCCAGAAGGTCTATATCAATGCATTTATCAAGAAGGCGAAAGAGCGCTATGCAGAGAGCAAGACTTACGCGGCAGAACTGTATCAGACGCTTACACCGTATATGGTAACAAATATCAGTCAGGATCGTCTGCTGACATTGATCCAGTCCGTAGACCAGGACAAGGATTATACAGAATGGACCATTCCGGGCGAAGGCGTGGAAGGCGAGTCCTTTGATGAATATCACGTAGACGATGACGCACTGTATGAGCAGATCATACATACTTTCTATAAAGAAGTGAAATAAAGGAGAATCAGAGCATGAAGAAGCGTACCGCGATCGCGGGCATCCTGGTACTTGCCGGAGTCATCTGTGCAGGAGTGGCTGAATATCAGTACTACCAGGACAGACATGCAGGTAAGGAATACGATAAGCTAAAAAAAGAAGTAGTAAAAGAAGATACCGATCAGGCGGAGGAGAAGTCTGCGCTTGACATACCGATAGACTTTGCCACACTGCAGAGCAAGAATCCGGAGATCTATGCATGGATCCGGATACCGGGGACAGTGATCGATTATCCGATCGCACAGAGTGAGACGGATAATGCTTACTACCTGGATCACAATGCTGAGAAAGAAGAGAATGCGGCAGGAGCCATATTCACCGAGGATTATAATTCGAAGACATTCGAAGATCCGAATACCGTGATCTACGGTCACGGCATGACGAATGGAACGATGTTCAATGGCTTACATCAGTACATGGACCGCTCGTTCTTCGATGAGAACAGAGAGATCATCATTTACATGCCGGATCAGATCCTGCATTATAAGATTTTTGCAGCATACTTATATGACAATAGACATCTGATGCAAAGCATCAATTTCAATAATAAAGATATATTTCAGGCATATCTGGACAATGTATTCAACATCCGTGATATGCAGGCATCGGTCGATACCTCTATGAAGGTAACGGCAGACGACAAGGTCATCACGCTCTCCACCTGTTACGGGGGGATGAGTGATAAAAGATATCTGGTACAAGCAGTACTGGAGTCTAAAGAACGATAATGATGATAGAAGGAGGAAAACAACAAATGAAGAAGAAACTCATTGGATTGGCAATGCTCGTAACTCTGGCAGCTATGCAGGTTATGGGTGTGTCAGCAGCAGGAAGCAAGACTACAGGAATGGCAGTTGTTGGTGATACTCAGGGTTCATATGCATTTGAGGACGTGTCAAAAGCACAGGGACTGGATGCAGATACAGCAGATCTGATCAGCCAGATCAACGCTGGTACTAAGACTCTGGATGACCTCGCTAAGGCAGCACCGGAGATCGCATCTTCACTGGAAGGCAAGAGCCTGGTTACATCAATCCAGGATCTGGTAGCCCTGGATGGAACTACAACTACAGATGTTAAACTGACAATGTCTGTACCTGCTCTGACAAGCGGAATGACAGATGTAGCCGTACTGCACTACAGTACAGCTCGTTCTACATGGGAAGTTATCACACCAGATAGCGTAAGCCTGGAGAACAAGGAAGTAACAGCTACTTTCAAAGATCTGTCACCAGTAGCAGTTATCGCTAAGGTAGATGCTACAAAAGCAGCTGACAATGCTGCAGGTACAGCTCCTAAGACAGGAGTAGAGGCTAACAACTCATGGATGGCATGGGGATGTGCAGCAGTTGTACTGATGGCAGCAGCAGTTCTGACATTCAGAAAGAAAAGAGTGTAAGATAATATTCGGAGATCATCCGAAAAGGTAAGAAGCTGGCATATGATATCTGGTATGCCAGCTTCTTAATTGAAGCGAAAGCAGTATATGTGATTGATGATAATTTAAATAAATGGAACAATGGTAGAAAAATGCCATACGGGATTGTTTCTTAGTAGTATTGAATGTAATATACAAAGCTCTGTGGCGGACTTTGTATTTCTTATAAAAAGGCTTTGTTCGTTGGTAAGTAAGAGGATTGTAACAGCTAGTTAAAAACGAACGTAATAGGATCTGGGAAATGAGGAAAGAAAAGTATGTATAGAAAAGATTCTGTTGGATGGATAAAGCATGTGGATTTTATCATCTTAGATTTGATCTGTTTGCAGGTGGCGTTTGTTCTGGCGTATGCATTAAGCGGATATGGAGCTAATCCATACCAGCTAATTCTTTATAGAAATATGGCTGTCTTTATGGAAGTAGCAGATCTGGCAGTGCTGTTTGTAATGGGGACGTTGAAAAACGTTCTGAAAAGAGGACATTATAAAGATTTTGTTGTAACTGTACAGCATGGAGTGATTCTTGGAGCATGTTTATTGCTTTATTTGTTTATGCTTCAGGAAGGACAGCGATATTCCAGACTGGCATTAGTACTGAATTTCGTTATCTATATTCTACTTACTTATCTGGTAAGAGAGCTGTGGAAATATTTGCTTAAAAAGAAAATGGAAGATGGTGAAGGTCGTTCCTTACTTCTTGTAGTTTCAGCAGATGTAGTGAGTTCAGTAGTAGAAAGCATGAAAGAGCATAATTATGCCCGGTATAAGATTGCTGGAATTGCTGTCATAGATAAGGAAATGACAGGAAAGCATATAGATGGCGTGAAAGTAGTTGCCAATATGGAAAACGCAGCAGAGTATGTCTGCAAAGAATGGATTGATGAAGTTCTTATAGTGACATCCAGTACGGTTCCATATCCAAAAGAATTGATCGAGCAGTTTACGGAAACCGGAGTAACCGTGCATCTGAATCTTGCAAAGGTACAAAGCGTGTCGGGGAAAAAACAGTTTGTAGAAAAAGTTGGAGATTATACAGTATTGACTACCAGTATTAACTACGCATCTACAAGAGATCTGATGCTGAAACGATTGATGGATATTGCCGGAGGTTTGGCAGGATGCTTGATTACCGGAATCTTGTGTATATTTGTTGCTCCGGCAATTTACATAGCATCACCGGGACCGATTTTCTTTGCACAGGAACGTGTAGGAAAGAATGGAAGGAAATTCAAAATGTATAAGTTCCGAAGCATGTATATGGATGCAGAAGAACGGAAGGCTGAACTGATGAAAGATAACAAACTGGGTGATGGCAAGATGTTTAAACTGGACTTTGATCCTCGTGTTATCGGAAATAAAATACTTCCGGATGGAACGCATAAGACAGGAATCGGTGATTTTATCAGACGAACAAGCTTGGATGAATTTCCGCAATTCTTTAACGTATTACGCGGCGATATGTCGATTGTAGGTACTCGCCCACCCCTCATCTCAGAAACGAATTTGTATGAGTTTCACCATCGTGCAAGGCTGGCGATTAAGCCAGGGATCACCGGTATGTGGCAGGTAAGTGGTCGAAGCGATATTACTGATTTTGAAGAAGTAGTTCGTCTTGACAAAGAGTATATCACAAACTGGAACATTGGGTTAGATATAAAAATATTGTTAAAAACAGTAATGGTAGTTCTTAGAAAAGATGGCTCGATGTAAATACTACAAGCAACTTATTTTATAGGGAGAATGGAATGACGGTTGGGGAGAAGTAATGGAAGAAAAAATCAGACTTGCGGTTTTTGGACAGAAACGTCTTTCTCGTGAAGGCGGAATAGAGATTGTTGTAAAAGAATTATGCACCCGAATGGCACAGAAAGGTTGTGATGTGACCTGCTACAACAGAGCAGGTCATCACGTGAGTGGTGCGGAGTATGACAAAACAATTGAATATGAGGGTATCCGTCAAAAGGTTGTTCCGACTATTGAGAAGAAGGGACTTGCGGCGGTAAGCTCTTCCTTTTTCGCAGCACTTTGTAGTGCATTTGGAAGATACGATGTGGTGCATATCCATGCAGAAGGCCCTGCCTTTTTCTGTTGGATACCAAAACTTTTTGGCAAGCGTGTAATCTGCACTATCCACGGTTTGGACTGGGATCGCGAGAAGTGGCGCGGAAGCGTTGCATCCAAGTTCATTCGTGGCGGCGAAAAGAATGCTGTGAAATATGCGGACGAGATCATTGTTCTAAGCAAAGACGTGCAGAAGTATTTCTTGGAGACCTACGGAAGGGAGACACATTTTATCCCTAATGGTGTCAATCGGCCAGAGGTTCGGGAAGCAAAGCTGATCACGGATCATTTTGGATTTGAGAAAGATTCCTACATATTGTTCCTCGGTCGTCTGGTGCCGGAGAAGGGCATTCGATATCTGGTTGAGCCTGAAAATGTACAACGACCGGGCAGTGAGGTTGTTGAGAAAGGAATGCTGACATGAGTTCTGGACGAATTATGAATCTGATGGTGACGATTCCGGCAGAAAGCCGAAGAATGAATGTGGGAAAGGATGTTATTCGTGTCCTTGGGAGTCCGACCTATATTTGTGTTTTGCAGAGGAAAGATCGGAAGTCTATTGCGATTACTCCGTGCACCGCTGAACATCCCATGTCATTTAAGGTTCCAGACAGGCTGTTGACCGATGGGCAGTGCCGGATGATGATTAACGGAATACAGTTCATTCAGGCGCTACTGGAGGCAAATGGACTAGCCGCAGGAAAGGATCATCAGTTTAAAGGAAGATATGAAGCTGAGAAAAACGCAGTTATCATTTCACTTGAAAACGATGAACGGGAATGTTAGTCAAGGCGGGAAGGATCTTGAATATAGGTGTTGCTCTATTGAAATATTATGCTGAATTGAATTTAAACCAGAGTGGGCAATATGGACAAATCTATGCTGAAAAGTTTACATCTGTCAGCTTGATATGCAAAGTGTTTTATGGTAAGATGAAAGCACAATAGGGGAAGTATACTCTCCTCTTGAATCTGCTGTAAGGAAGTGAATGCCGATGGAAAATCAGCTTGCTCATGCGATAACGCAGACGGAATATGATTCGAGTTATGATAAGGCTGCCAAGAAGCTGCTTGCCAACAAACAGATTCTGGCACAGATTATGAAGAACTGTGTGAATGAGTACAGTGCCTGTTCCGTAGACGAAATTGCAGAGAAGTATATCGAAGGAACGCCGGAAGTGGGCACGGTTGGCGTTCATGTTGATGATACAAACAGACCCCAAAAAACTTCTGACGTAATTGTCGGAAGCAATAATGAGGATTCTACGTTGACGGAAGGAACCGTCAATTATGATGTCCGGTTCGATGCAATTGCACCGGCGTTAGAAGGTTCTACTGCACGGAAAGATGTGATACGTCTTATTATCAATGTGGAAGCGCAGACGGCTTTTAATCCGGGATACCCGTTGACAAAGCGAGCAATCTATTATTGCAGCAGGATGATCTCCGCACAGCATGGTCCGATATTCACGAACTCGGAGTATGGGAAAATCCGAAAAGTGTACTCTATCTGGGTTTGTACACACCCAACCAAGGAGTTCCAAAACACTCTGATTCGTTATTCTATCCGACCAGAGCAGTTGATTGGAAACGCTGTTGAAAAATCGGAAAACTACGATTTAATGAGTGTTGTAACGATTTGTCTGGGAGAACCGGGTACGGAAAACTATACAGGTATTGTGAAATTTATGGATGTGTTGCTCTCTTCTTCCAGAGCAGCTACTGAGAAAAAGAAAATTCTTGAAGAAGAATTTGGCGTTGCAATGAACGAAGAACTGGAAAGGGAGGTGCTTGTTATGTGCAACCTTAGTCAGGGCGTAAAGGCCGAAGGCAGAGAAGAAGGCATTAGCATTGGTGAGATGCGGATGCTGGTGCAGCTTGTTCGAGACGGCGATTTAAAAATGGAACGTGCCGCTGAAAAGGCAAAAATGACAGTGGAGCAGTTTAAGAAAGTGATGGAAAACACTCCACTGCAGGCAGTCTAAGATAAAATCATATAGAGAAAACAGTTAAGCCCTACAAGGCTCAGATCGGTTCGGAACCGACTGAAAACCTTGTAGGGCTTATTTTTTTGCGATTTTTCAAATTTATTTGTGAAAAAGTTGTCCAAGACTTGACATCGGGCGGCCTGCTGGGTGTCTGGGGCAAATGGGTAAAACACGCTAAGTACATTCAAGTGTGAAACCATTATCCGGTCTGGTAAAACCTGGTGCGAAATATCTTAATTTTAATTACACAGAGTTTGCAGAAACACTCTATGGTGCAAAAGGTGTGTGCTATATACACGGGAGCAGGAAGAACCGCAAAGCCAAACTGATTCTTGGCCACTCCTATAAAAAGTATGTACCAGATGTCAGCGTCAAAATGCCGAGATTCAAAGACGGCTTCAAACGGGGAATGGTGAATGCTACCTTTGATGATGGATGAACCTTGAAAATTGAATAAGCCATCAAGAACATCATCAACGCATCCTACAGCCGGGACCTTTCCACTAAAATCGCAGCAGCAGACCATTTGAAGATGTGCTGGCAGGCTATGCAGAATGAGCCGTAGCCAGAATCAATGTGGTAAGCGGAAATTTTCTTGTAAGAACATGAGATTCATGGTATCATAGAAGCAATGAAAAGTCTGTGCATGGCTACGCGAAAGGAGCAGCAGAGATGAAAGAAATGAATATTCCCGTTGGAGTTTCGGATTTTGAAGAAATTCGTAAAAATGGGTATTACTATATTGATAAATCGGGACTGATTGGAGAACTGATCAGTAGAACCGGAACGAAAGTGACGCTTATTACTCGTCCTCGACGATTCGGTAAGACATTGGGCATGAGTATGCTGGAAAGCTTCTTCGACATCCGCAAGGACAGCAGAAAACTGTTTGAAGGGCTGGAAATTACAAAAAATCAAGCGTTGTGCGATGAGTGGATGAACCAATATCCTACAATTTTTGTTTCGTTTCGGCAAGTAGACGGACTAAATTTCACCGGGGCATATGATATGCTCACAATGGTGATAGCAGATTTGTACAACAAACATCTTTATTTGCTTGATAGTAAAAGTGCTACAGAGTTCCAAAAAACAGCGTTTGCGCATCTTGCACATGGCAGTGGCTCCATAAAAGAAGTTAAGAGCAGCCTTATGCTTTTGACAACGATGATGCAAAGTTATTATGAAAAGCCTGTAATTCTTCTTATAGACGAGTATGATGTACCCGTAGCAAAAGCGAACAACAACGGTTATTATGATGAAATGCTCGATGTCATGAAAGGACTTATGCAAGCACTGAAAGACAATCAAGCACTTCGTTTTGCAGTTGTTACAGGTTGCCTGAAGATTGCGAAAGAGAGTATCTTTACAGGAACCAACAATTTTGTATCGGATACTATCACCAATTCTCGTCTGAACGAGTATTTCGGATTTGTACAGAGCGAGGTTGACCAGCTGCTAAAGGATGCCGACCTGAAAGAGCAGGCCGAAAACATTAAGAAATGGTATGATGGATATCATTTCGGCGATTTTGATGTTTACTGCCCGTGGGACGTAATGAATTACATGCTGGAACTGCAGCGCGATCCGAAAGCAAAGCCTATCAGCTACTGGAAAAATACCAGCGACAATGCTATCATCCGTTCCTTTATTGACTATGCGGGCAGTACGATCACAAATAAACTTGAAACCCTGATGGCTGGTGGCTGCATCGTTCAGCGTGTAGATGAAAACCTAACCTATGATTATCTGCATTCCTCAGAAGACAATCTTTGGAGTACGCTGTACTTGACAGGGTACCTGACCAAAGCTCGTGAAGGCGATTATAAAGGCGAATTGCCGGATGGCATGGTTGCCCTTATGATTCCTAATGCAGAAATCAAAGAGATTTTTGAAACAACAGTCATCAAATGGTTCGATGACAGTACGAAGAAGTGGAATCGAAATGCTTTGTTCGATGCAGTCTGGAACAGTGATAGCGAGGGCATTACCAAGGAAATGAATGCTCTGCTCCGGCGCACCATAAGCTACCATGACTACCGGGAAGACTTCTATCATGCTTTCCTTGCGGGCATCTTCACAGGTGCCGGATATATGGTGGATTCCAATAAAGAGCATGGAGAAGGCCGAAGTGATGTGGTCGTTTACGATTCCATCAATGCCCGCGTTGCAATCTTTGAAGCAAAGTACACGAAGGCTTTGGAAAATCTGGAGAGTGAGTGCGATACGGCTTTGCAGCAAATTGATGATAGGATGTACGCAAAGGAGTATGAGGACGACTATGATCAGATTCTTTGCTATGGCATTTCGTTCTTTAAGAAACGCTGCATGGTAAAGAAAAAGTGATTCACAGTAAATCTTAACTTGAATTTTGTATTATAACTTAAAATAAGTTAAAACGCAGAAAAAGGGTTATAAAGCGAAGCCTGCATGTTCGGTGCATCAGTCTGGTGTCAGTATCTAACACGCACCGAAATGACAGAGCTGATGCTAATAGCGAGGACTTTTAAGTCCTCGCTATTACAACGATGGTCAGCTCATTTGTGGCAGAATGGTATGGCGAAGTGCGGAGCGGCATCATGAATGAAGGGTGATGTCGCTCGAAATTATACGCAATGAAATAAGCGCGGTTCAGCAGGAATTGCTA
>ERZ773103.3967-NODE-3967-length-11430-cov-15.892308_pt1 | contig 11430 bp, 5 predicted proteins | sample MGYA00511118_ERZ773103 | MGnify/ENA primary metagenome ERZ773103 (study PRJEB29015, sample SAMEA2737821) | human gut metagenome | biome: human gut; feature: human-associated habitat; material: faeces | place: China | collected 2012 ... | reverse complement strand
TTCGATGTCTCCATCATCGAGATGGGCGACGGCGTTACCGAAGTTCTGGCTACCAACGGTGATACCCACCTGGGCGGCGATGACTTCGATGAGCGCATCATCGACTGGATGGCCGAGGACTTCCAGCGCGAGAACAACATCGACCTGCGCAAGGACAAGATGGCTGCCCAGCGCCTGAAGGAGGCTGCCGAGAAGGCCAAGATCGAGCTGTCCAGCGCGACCACGACCAACATCAACCTGCCCTTCATCACCGCGGACGCCAACGGCCCCAAGCATCTGGACATGACGCTGACCCGCGCTAAGTTCAATGAGCTGACCGCTGATCTGGTCGAGCGCACCATGACCCCCGTCCGCAAGGCTCTGGCCGATGCCGGCCTGAAGGCTTCCGACCTGGCCAAGGTCCTGATGGTCGGCGGCTCCACCCGTATCCCCGCCGTTTACGACGCTGTCAAGAAGGAACTGGGCTGCGAGCCGTTCAAGGGCATCAACCCCGATGAGTGCGTTGCTGTCGGCGCTGCCATTCAGGGCGGCGTTCTGCAGGGCGACGTCAAGGGTCTGCTGCTGCTCGACGTTACCCCGCTGAGCCTGGGCATTGAGACTCTGGGCGGTGTCTGCACCAAGATCATTGACCGCAACACCACCATCCCCACCAAGAAGAGCCAGATCTTCTCCACTGCGGCTGATAACCAGCCCAGCGTTGAGGTCAACGTCCTGCAGGGCGAGCGTGAGTTTGCCCGCGACAACAAGAGCCTCGGGACCTTCCATCTGGACGGCATCGCTCCGGCTCCCCGCGGCGTGCCGCAGATCGAGGTCACCTTCGATATTGATGCCAACGGTATCGTTCACGTCAGCGCGAAGGACCTGGGCACCGGCAAGGAGCAGAGCATCACGATCACTGCTTCCACCAACATGAGCAAGGACGACATCGACAAGGCTGTCAAGGACGCCGAGCAGTATGCCGCCGAGGATAAGAAGCGCCGCGAGGAAGTCGATGTGCGCAACAACGCCGACCAGATGGTGTTCCAGACCGAGAAGGCACTGGGCGAGTTCGGCGACAAGGTTTCCGCCGAGGAAAAGAGCGAGGTCGAGACCAAGCTGTCTGCCCTGAAGGAAGCCCTGAAGTCCGGCAGCGTTGATGACATCAAGGCAAAGCAGGATGACCTGCAGAAGGCCTTCTACGCCATCAGCGAGAAGGTCTACCAGCAGGCCGCCCAGGCACAGGGCCAGCAGCCCAGTGCACAGCCCGGCCCCGATGCCGGTGCGCAGCCGAAGGACGACGGCGCCGTTGACGCCGACTTCCACGAGGTCTAAGCTGTAACAAACCCATAATAAGGCCGCCGCTGGGCAAACCCGGCGGCGGCCCTTGGGGGTTATAGAGAAAGTTAAAATAAAGCCTTCCCCCCGCGGGGGAGGTGGCCGTGCGAAGCAAGGCCGGATGAGGGCCAAGCTGCCGGGATTGCCTGTTTGCAGGCAATATCCGGCAGGTCTCACCTCATCAGTCCGCTCCGCGGACAGCTTCCACTCAAGGGGGAAGCCTTTTCACAACCCATAAATAGAGGGGATAGATTCTATGGCAGAAAAACGTGATTACTACGAGGTGCTGGGGATCGGCAAAAACGCCACCGATGCCGAGATCAAAAGCGCCTACCGCAAGCTGGCCAAAAAGTACCACCCCGACCTGAACCCCGGCGACAAGGACGCCGAGGAAAAGTTCAAGGAGGTCAATGAGGCCAACGATGTTCTTTCCGACCCGAACAAGCGCAAGCGCTATGACCAGTTCGGATTCGCTGGGGTCGATCCCAACTATGGGGCCGGCCAGCCCGGCGGCGGCTACGGTGGCGGCTTTGGCGGCTTCGGCGGCACCGGCGGCGTCGATCTGGGCGACATCTTCGGCGATATTTTCGGCGGCGGCTTTGGCGGTTTCGGCGGCTCGACCCGCTCCAACCCCAACGCGCCGCGCAAGGGCCATGACATTCAGGCCAATGTGATCCTGACCTTTGAGGAGGCCGCCCACGGCTGCGCCAAAAAGGTCACGCTGAACCGTCAGCAGACCTGCCCGGACTGCGGCGGCAACGGCTGTGCGCCCGGCTCCAGCCCTGAGACCTGTACCGAGTGCGGTGGCCGCGGCTATGTCGTGACCCAGCAGCGCACGCCGTTTGGTGTGATGCAGAGCCAGCAGCCCTGCCCGCACTGCGGCGGACGCGGCACCATCATCAAGAACCCCTGCAAGACCTGCCGTGGCACCGGCAAGACCAGTGCCCGCAAGACGCTGGAGGTCAAGATCCCCGCGGGTATCGACGACGACCAGAACATTGCGCTGCGCGGCCAGGGCGACGCCGGTACGAACGGCGGCCCCGCGGGCGACGTGATCGTCCATGTGACGGTCAAGCCCGACGCCGTGTTTGAGCGCGACGGCTACGATGTGTACGTCCGCGTGCCCATTACCTACTCCCAGGCTGTGCTGGGCGCTGAAATTGAGGTCCCCACCGTGGACGGCAAGGTCGCCCAGAAGATTCCCGAGGGCACCCAGAGCGGCACGAAGTTCCGCCTGCGCGGCCAGGGCATCCAGTACCTGAACGGGCGCGGACGCGGTGACCAGTACGTCATTGTGGACGTGGAGATCCCCAAGAAGCTGAACCGCACCCAGCGCGAAGCCCTGAAGGCCTTTGAGGACAGCCTGAAGGACGAGAACTACGAGAAGCGCAAGAGCTTCTTCAAGAACCTGAAGGATCGGTTCATGTCCTAAAGTTTTAAACAACCCAGCCCCCGCAATGTGGAAAACATTGCGGGGGCTGGGTTTTGTTTATGCTAACGGAAACGGCCACGGCGGACAGTCCTCTGGCCGCTGCAGCCGCGCCCACCGTTGTAGGGGTCGGCGCTCCCGACAACACGGGAGCGTTGCGGCGGCGGGAAGATGTCCGGCGGCATGCCGCCCTACGGCCTACCGTACCGTGACTTGTAGGGCGGGGTGCCCTCACCCCGCCGCAGGAGGCAACCCTTTATCCGACAAATTCCATTTCGGAATACTCGGTACTGCCGCTCAAAAATGCGTCAGCATCAATAGTAGCGTATCGGGTCATGTAGTCGTGATCGAGATCGTAGCCGATGTTTAGCAGCAACCGACCATCGTCCAGCATGGAAACAGGATAGTAAGACGATACCCCGGCAGGCGGGTTTACCTTCGCAATCTCTGTACCTTGCAGGTCGTATACCGTGATGATGCCCGGATTGCTGCTCATTGCGAAAAGCCACTGAATCTCTCCGTTTTGGCGCAATTCGCGAAGCGACACATGGATCATAAGCCCTAAATCTTCCTGCGTGCCGTCGCTGCCCACACGGAGCACAGACATTTTAATGCCCTCCTCAGACGACCGGGAGTGTTCGCCGGTGAAGTAGAAATCGCCTCTGGATTTCCCAAGGTAGGTGTAATAGACATAGCCGCTGCCGTCGTCCGCACCTTTATACGGAAACTCTGCAATTTTCGTGGCGGGCTTTCCGGTGGTGACGTCCGTCAGGTCGTACTCGAGCATAGAGTTCTGCAAAAGGGCATCGGAAATTTCCGGGTCGCTCGTGAAGGGAACAGGGTGGTCTGAAATGAGCCGCGCGGTCACGGCAAAATCACCGGCGGCGTCCTGTGCGCCAGTTGTCTCGGCGGGCAAGTCCCAGGGTGTTGTCTCGCCGGTCTGCAAGTCAAGGCGGAACCCGCTTGCGGTATCATAGGGGGCATGACCGTCCATGCAATAAAAATAACGGTCGCTGTATAAGACAACGGTCGAGGCGTATGGGTCAAAGGGAATCTCGTGAGTTTTGGTACCATCCGGCGACAGGGCAATGATTTTGTTGTCGCGGTCTCTGTTGTAGGTGAGCAGGTACACCGCGTCGCTCGTCACATAGGGGTCGGCGATGCAGCAGTCGTCGCAACTGTAAAACAGCGAAACCTGCCCGGCGTTCAGGTCGTTTTTGTAAACGTTCGTTCCGATGTGGTCCAACTGGTCATTAAAGGCAGGCATGACATCATAGACAACATCCTGCGCATAGCGGTGGCTGTAAGTATAGAGTGGGCCGGTCTCCGCCGCAGCGGGCTTGCTTGTCGGTTCGGTGGTGGTTTCGGGTGTGGTGGCGGGTTCTGCGGCAGTTGCAGTTTCCGCCGCCGAAGTGCAGCCAGTCAGGGCGAACAGCGCGGCAGCAAGGACAAAGGCTAGTCGTTTCATAACACAGGCTCCTTTCAATTTTTCATTTGTGACCAGCTTACACCCCGGTTGTGTCCGAGTTGTTACACGGGAAGAAGATTTGAAATAAATATTTTTGTTTTTGCATTTTTCGGGTCGTTGCAGGGCTCGGCGTCCCCCGACGACCCGTGCCCGCTTCCGGCCGGTAAAAACCGCCTGGGCAATGACACTCACCCCACAAACTCCATCTCGGTATACTCGGTACTGCCGCTCAAAAAGGCGTCGGCGGGGATGGTGGCGTAATTGGCAGCATAATTATGCGCGGGGTCGCCCCCGAGGGTCAGCACAACGCGGCCGTCGTCCAAAAGATATTCCATAATAAGGGCCACGTCAACGCCCGCGGGGGCGGCGTTGTGTCCGATTTCATTGCCCTGTAAGTCGTAGAACGTGTAAGTGCGGGGAGTGTCGTCGTTCGGAACCATAAACCACCGCAGCGCTTCGTTTTGGTGCATCGGGCGAATAAACTTTTGCGCCGTCATAATGCCCAAATCTTCCTGCGTGCCGTCACTGTGGATGCAAAGGACGGAGGAGCCGGTCCAGTAAGACGGTGTCATGTGGTCGGCGATAAAATAGAAATCGCTTCCGTTTTTGCCCGCGTAGGTGTAGGTGATATAGCCGTCCCCCTCGGGTGTGCCGTCGCAGGGATACTCAAAAATCTTTTGGATAGGCCGCCCCGTGGCAGGGTCCGTCAGGTCGAACTCATAGGTGGAATTTTGCAGGATGGCACTGAGCATTTCGGAATCGGACGGGAGTGGGATAGGATAGTCCGAAACGATGCGGCTTGTGACAATGCCGCCGTCGGCCACGCCGAGTACATCGTAGGTTTCGATGGGAATGTCCCATTTCTCGCTTGCCCCGGTTTTCAGGTCAAGGCGCATCCCACAGGTGGAAGAGGTCGGCGCTTGGCTGTAAGACATACAGTAGACATAGCGGTCATCGTACAGCTTGGTACCCCATGTGTTGGGGCCAAGCGGAATTTCCCAAACCTCGCCGCCATCCAACGGCACGGCAAGCAGCTTGGTGTCGCTGTCATCGCGGTACATGACGACGTACAGCGTGTTGTTTGCCAGAAATTGGCATAACGGACTATACGTGTTATCGTTGTATTGGTAGAGCGCGGTTATCTGTCTGGCGTCAGGGTCTGTTTTGTAAATGACGGTTCCAGTAAAGTTGCCCTCATCGTCAAGGGCGGGACGGGTCTGACAAATCACATTGCCGAATTTGTTCTGCCCAGTTTCGGCAAGGGCGTGCAGCTCCCCCACCGGTTCAGGTGCCGCCGTCGGTTCCGGTGTGGCGGCGGCAGTCTCCGCCGCCGCGGCTGCGGTTGCGGAATCCGCCGCCGACGCACAGGCAGACAGCGCCAGCGCCGCGGTGAGGATGAGGGGAATGCGCTTTTTCGTTTTCATGGGTACACGTCCTTTCCGGTGATTGAAAAACTCTGCGGCAGCGGGCACGGCCCACCGTGCCGTTCCCTGTAGGGTCGGCCCGTTCACTCCGCAAACGTCATCTCGCGGTATGCCGACCCGCCGTTCAGAAATTCGTCGGCGTCCATCACGGCGTAGCGGCTCCTGTTGTCATGCTCCTCGTCATACCCGATGACCAACAGCAAGCGCCCGTCGTCCAGCATCGAAACAGGATAGTAGACCTGCATACCGTCGGGTGGGGTCACATGCGCAAGCACTGCGCCCTGTAGGTCATATACCGTGACGGTGCCCTGACTGCCGTCCCTAGAAAAAAGCCAGCGGAGCTCTCCGTTCTGGCGCAAGGCCTGGACAAAAAGATCGGACGAGATTCCCAAGTCCTCCTGTATGCTGTCACTGCGCACGCGAAAAACATTTGTTACAGAGCGTTCTTCCGACGACATGGCATGCTCGAAGCGGAAATAGAAATCATTCCCGGCCTTCCCCAGGTAGGCATAGGCGGCAAAGACAGCACCCTCCGCCGTGCCCTTATACGGAAATTCTGTGATTTTCCGGGCGGGCTTGCCGGTGGCAATATCTGTCAGGTCATACTCGCGCAGGGAGTTCTGCAAAAGCGCGTCGGAAATTTCTCCGTCCCTCGGAAATGGGACGGGATAATCCGACACGATGCGCTCTGTCACGGCAAAATCCCCGGCGGCGTTCGCCACAGAGATTGTTTCGACGGGCAAGTTCCAGGGCGCTGTCTCGCCGGTCTGCAAGTCAAGGCGGAACCCGCTTGCGGTATCATAGGGGGCATGACCGTCCATGCAATAAAAATAACGGTCGCTGTATAAGACAACGGTCGAGGCGTATGGGTCAAAGGGAATCTCGTGAGTTTTGGTACCATCCGGCGACAGGGCAATGATTTTGTTGTCGCGGTCTCTGTTGTAGGTGAGCAGGTACACCGCGTCGCTCGTCACATAGGGGTCGGCGATGCAGCAGTCGTCGCAACTGTAAAACAGCGAAACCTGCCCGGCGTTCAGGTCGTTTTTGTAAACGTTCGTTCCGATGTGGTCCAACTGGTCATTAAAGGCAGGCATGACATCATAGACAACATCCTGCGCATAGCGGTGGCTGTAAGTATAGAGTGGGCCGGTCTCCGCCGCAGCGGGCTTGCTTGTCGGTTCGGTGGTGGTTTCGGGTGTGGTGGCGGGTTCTGCGGCAGTTGCAGTTTCCGCCGCCGAAGTGCAGCCAGTCAGGGCGAACAGCGCGGCAGCAAGGACAAAGGCTAGTCGTTTCATAACACAGGCTCCTTTCAATTTTTCATTTGTGACCAGCTTACACCCCGGTTGTGTCCGAGTTGTTACACGGGAAGAAGATTTGAAATAAATATTTTTGTTTTTGCATTTTTCGGGTCGTTGCAGGGCTCGGCGTCCCCCGACGACCCGTGCCCGCTTCCGGCCGGTAAAAACCGCCTGGGCAATGACACTCACCCCACAAACTCCATCTCGGTATACTCGGTACTGCCGCTCAAAAAGGCGTCGGCGGGGATGGTGGCGTAATTGGCAGCATAATTATGCGCGGGGTCGCCCCCGAGGGTCAGCACAACGCGGCCGTCGTCCAAAAGATATTCCATAATAAGGGCCACGTCAACGCCCGCGGGGGCGGCGTTGTGTCCGATTTCATTGCCCTGTAAGTCGTAGAACGTGTAAGTGCGGGGAGTGTCGTCGTTCGGAACCATAAACCACCGCAGCGCTTCGTTTTGGTGCATCGGGCGAATAAACTTTTGCGCCGTCATAATGCCCAAATCTTCCTGCGTGCCGTCACTGTGGATGCAAAGGACGGAGGAGCCGGTCCAGTAAGACGGTGTCATGTGGTCGGCGATAAAATAGAAATCGCTTCCGTTTTTGCCCGCGTAGGTGTAGGTGATATAGCCGTCCCCCTCGGGTGTGCCGTCGCAGGGATACTCAAAAATCTTTTGGATAGGCCGCCCCGTGGCAGGGTCCGTCAGGTCGAACTCATAGGTGGAATTTTGCAGGATGGCACTGAGCATTTCGGAATCGGACGGGAGTGGGATAGGATAGTCCGAAACGATGCGGCTTGTGACAATGCCGCCGTCGGCCACGCCGAGTACATCGTAGGTTTCGATGGGAATGTCCCATTTCTCGCTTGCCCCGGTTTTCAGGTCAAGGCGCATCCCACAGGTGGAAGAGGTCGGCGCTTGGCTGTAAGACATACAGTAGACATAGCGGTCATCGTACAGCTTGGTACCCCATGTGTTGGGGCCAAGCGGAATTTCCCAAACCTCGCCGCCATCCAACGGCACGGCAAGCAGCTTGGTGTCGCTGTCATCGCGGTACATGACGACGTACAGCGTGTTGTTTGCCAGAAATTGGCATAACGGACTATACGTGTTATCGTTGTATTGGTAGAGCGCGGTTATCTGTCTGGCGTCAGGGTCTGTTTTGTAAATGACGGTTCCAGTAAAGTTGCCCTCATCGTCAAGGGCGGGACGGGTCTGACAAATCACATTGCCGAATTTGTTCTGCCCAGTTTCGGCAAGGGCGTGCAGCTCCCCCACCGGTTCAGGTGCCGCCGTCGGTTCCGGTGTGGCGGCGGCAGTCTCCGCCGCCGCGGCTGCGGTTGCGGAATCCGCCGCCGACGCACAGGCAGACAGCGCCAGCGCCGCGGTGAGGATGAGGGGAATGCGCTTTTTCGTTTTCATGGGTACACGTCCTTTCCGGTGATTGAAAAACTCTGCGGCAGCGGGCACGGCCCACCGTGCCGTTCCCTGTAGGGTCGGCCCGTTCACTCCGCAAACGTCATCTCGCGGTATGCCGACCCGCCGTTCAGAAATTCGTCGGCGTCCATCACGGCGTACCGGGCCGCGCTGTCGTGCTCCCAGTCGTAGCCGACGACCATCAGCAGGCGTCCGTCGTCCAGCATACAAAGCGGGAAGAAGGCCTCCAGCCCGGCGGGCCGCTCGTTGCGGCCAATCTCATGGCCTTGCGTGTCGTAAATCAGATAGATGCCGTCGGTGCCGCGGGTCAGAAGCCAGCGCACCTCATCGCCCTGCAAAACCGCAGAGTAATCCAGGTAATCCGGCGTTTTGGTAATGCCAAGGTCGGTCCGGGTGCCGTCCGTGCCGATGCGCAGCACGGACTGGGAAACAAAAGCGTACTCATCGTCGCACTGGTCTGCGCGGAAATAGAAGTCACTGCCGCACTTGCCAAGGTAGGTGTAGATTGTAAGGCTCCCCGGCTGCGGTATGTCATAGGGGAGGGTAAAGCAGGTCTGCCGCACCGCGCCCGTCGCGGGGTCGGCCAGGGTGTATTCCAGCGTGGTGTTCTGCAAAAGCGCCTGGGACATCTCGTCGTCGTCCGGGTAGGGCACCGGATAATCCGAGACAACGCGGCAGAGCAGCAGCGCGTCCCCGACGACATCGGGAATGTACATTGTCTCCACCGGGATATTCCACGGCGCGGTCTCCCCGTTTTCCAAGTTAAAGCGCATACCGTCGGTACGGCAGAACGGCGCGGCGCTGACGCTCCGGCAGTAGAGGTAGTGACCTGCGTAAAAAACAGGCATCCAGTCGTCGTAGGAGAACGGCAGCACGCGCGCCTCACCGCCCGTCGTCGGCAGGGCCAGCATACCGCCGTCGTAGCAGATGAAATACAGCGTGTCGTCTATGATCAGCGGCGCGGACGCAAGCTGGGAGTCCGTGCGGTACATCTCATAGGTCTGCCCGGTGGTAAGGTCGGTTTTGTAGACGGTGCTGTGATCAAAGCTGCCGAGACTGTCCTCGCTGCTTGAAAAATGGGTGACCGCCGCGTAGACGCAGTTGCCGCTGACTGCGCAGGCGCTATAGGCCGAGAGGGGGTGCGGCTCACCCGGCAGCGCCGCTTCTGTGCTGTCCTCCGCCGCGGCGCTCTCCGCCGTACTCTCCGCCGGTGCGGCCTCCGAAGCCGCCGCGGTATCGCCCGCAGATGCGCATCCGGCCAGCACCAGCATGGCTGCCGCCAATAATAAAGCTACTTTTTTCATCCTCAAAGCTCCTTTCTGTGCCTAGTTTGCCCCTATCCTACACCCCGGATGTTGCAAAGTTGTCACACGGAGCGGGTGTTTTGGAGATTTTTGTAATTTTTTTGCGGGAAGTGGGTGCGGGGCGTCGGGGACGCCGCCCCCTACAGGCTGGCAGTAAAGTGGATGCCTGCCCGCGGCGGGATGGGGGCATCCCGCCCTACGAATGACATAAAGTGAGTGCGTAGGGCGGCATGCCCTCATGCCGCCGCGGTATCGCCGCCTGCAAAAAAGGGGAGAGCACCACACCCGGCGCTCTCCCCTTGCTTATGTTTAAAATTCTTTTGGTTCTTTTCTTCTAAGAAAAGAACACCCGCGTCCCCGAAAAATCAGAACTCGTGCTTCTCCATCAGCTTGCGGCCCATCAGGACGCCCATGACGGAGGCCATCATCAGGCCACGGGTCCAGCCGGAGGAATCGCCCAAGCAGTGCAGACCCGCGATGTTCGTCTCCAGATCGGTGTCCATCTTGACCTTGTTGGAGTAGAACTTCAGCTCAGGGCTGTACAGCAGCGTTTCGGGGCTGGCAAAGCCGGGCACGGCCTCGTCCATCATCTTGATGAACTCGATGATGTTGACCATGGCGCGGTAGGGCATGGCGGCGGTGATGTCACCGGCCACGGCGTCCTTCAGCGTCGGGCGGACGTTCGTGCGGGCCAGCTCGTTGGCCCAAGTGCGCTTGCCGTCCAGAATATCGCCGTAGCGCTGCACCAGAATGTGGCCCGCGCCCAGCATGTTCGTCAGCTCACCGACCTTCTGCGCGTAGGCAATGGGCTGGTTGAACGGCTCGGTGAAGTTGTGGCTGACCAGAATGGCCAGGTTCGTGTTGTTGCTCTTTTTCTCCTTGAAGCTGTGGCCGTTGACGACGGCCAGATCGTTGTCGTAGTTCTCCTGCGCAACGAAGCCGCCGGGGTTCTGGCAGAAGGTGCGCACCTTGTTGCGCCACGGGGCCGGGTAGCCGATCAGCTTGCCCTCATACAGGACCTTGTTGATCTTCTCCATGATCTCGTTGCGGCACTCAACACGGACGCCGATGTCAACGGTGCCGGGCTTGTGGGCAATGTTGTGCTCGGCGCAGATCTTTTCCAGCCAGTCCGCACCGCGGCGGCCCGTGGCAATAACGACCTGCTTGGCGTAGACTTCGCGGACGCCGTCCTTCTCGCGCAGGCGGACGCCCTTGCAGACGGAATCCTCGAGGATGATGTTCTCGCACTCGGTACTGAACAGCATCTCAACACCGGCGTCGGCCAGATAGTTCTGGATGTTCAGGTAGAGCTGCTGGGCCTTCTCGGTGCCCAGATGGCGGATGGGGCAGTCAACGAGCTGCAGACCCGCCTGAATGGCGCGCTTGCGGATGTCCTTGATGTCGGGACCCTCGTAGATGCCCTCGACCTTCGGGTCGGCGCCAAACTCGAGGTAAATTTTATCGGTGTAGTCAATAAGCTCCTGCGCGAAATCCTCGCCGATCAGGTCGGGAAGCTCGCCGCCGACCTGATAGGACAGGGACAGCTTGCCGTCCGAGAATGCGCCCGCGCCGGAAAAGCCGGTGGTGATGGCACAGGTCGGCTTGCAGTTTACGCAGACGCCGGTTTTATCCTTGGGGCAGTGGCGCTTTTCCACAGGCTTGCCCTTTTCGACGAGCAAAATTTTGTGGGGGGTGCTGCTCTTGCGCAGCAGCTCCAGCGCGGTGAAAATGCCGGCAGGGCCGGCGCCTACGATGAT
>ERZ773103.3965-NODE-3965-length-11431-cov-2.651020_pt1 | contig 11431 bp, 11 predicted proteins | sample MGYA00511118_ERZ773103 | MGnify/ENA primary metagenome ERZ773103 (study PRJEB29015, sample SAMEA2737821) | human gut metagenome | biome: human gut; feature: human-associated habitat; material: faeces | place: China | collected 2012 ... | reverse complement strand
GAACCTGCGCCACCGGGAGGAGCTGCCCCTCAGCGAGCTGCTCATCGGCATGCAGTGCGGCGGCTCTGACGCCTTCTCCGGCCTCACCGCCAACCCCAGCGCCGGCTACGCCGCCGACATGCTGGTGAAGGGCGGCGCCACCGTGCTGTTCAGCGAGGTCACCGAGGTGCGGGACGGAGTGCATCTGCTGGCCGCCCGCTGCCGCGACGCGGCCGCCCGGGACAAGCTGGCCGCCGAGATGAAGTGGTACGACGACTACCTGGACGCCGGCGGCGTGGACCGGGACGCCAACCCCACCCCCGGCAATAAGGCGGGCGGTCTGGCCAACATTGTGGAAAAGGCCATGGGTTCCATCGCCAAGAGCGGCACCAGCCCCATCGTCGAAGTGCTCAGCCCGGCCGAAAAGCCCACCAAGCACGGCCTGATCTATGCCGCCACCCCGGCTTCCGATATCGTCTGCAGCCCGTCTCAGGTCGCCTCCGGCATCGGCCTGCAGGTCTTCATGACCGGCCGCGGCACCCCCTACGGGCTGGACGTCTCCCCCGTCATCAAGGTGTGCAGCCGGAACGAGATGAAGGAGCACTGGTTTGACCTCATCGACGTCAACGCCGGCCCCATCGCCACCGGCGAGAAGACCATCGCCGACGTGGGCGCCGAGCTGTTCCACCTGATTCTGGACGTGGCCAGCGGCGTGAAGAAGCCCTACTCCGACCAGTACGGCTTCCACAACGACCTGTGCATCTTCAATCCCGCGCCTATTACCTGACAAGAGAAAGGTCGGTTTGGTATGGAAATCAAACAGGGGGGCGTCGTCTCCCGTCTGCTGGCCGACGTGCCCATTCCCCGCATGTTCCGCGCCGAGCAGCTCTTCCCCCGGGAGCGCATTGCCCCCGCAGACATCCCCGCCGCCGTGGCGGGGGAGCTGTCCCGGGAGCCCTTCCGCTCCAAAATCCGGCCCGGCATGTCCATCGCCATCACGGCGGGCAGCCGGGGCATCGCCAACGTGGACCTCATCACCCGGTCCATCGTGGACTTTGTAAAGGCCAGGGGCGCCGTCCCCTTCATCGTGCCCGCCATGGGCAGCCACGGCGGCGCCACTGCCGAGGGGCAGCTGGAGGTGCTGGCCAGCTACGGCATCACCCCGGAGGCCATGGGCTGTGAGATCCGCAGCAGCATGGAGGTGGTGGAGCTGGGCACCTCCGACACCGGCCTGCCGGTGTACCTGGACAAAAACGCCTATGAGGCCGACGGTATCATCGTCTCCTGCCGCCTCAAGCCCCACAACGCCTTCCGCGGCCCCTATGAGAGCGGGCCCTGCAAGATGCTCGCCGTGGGCCTGGGCAAGCAGAAGGGGGCCGAGCGGGTCCACTCCGACGGCATGGGCAAGATCGGGGCCAACATCCCCTCCATCGCCAAGGTCATTCTGGCCAGGGCCCCCATCCTCTTTGCCCTGCCCTGCATCGAGAACGCCTATGACGAGACCTGCCGCATCGAGGCCATCGACAGGGACGACATTCTCGCCCGGGAGCCGGAGCTGCTCCAGTACGCCTTTGAGCGGATGCCCTCCCTGCTGGTGGGCGCCTGCGACGTGCTGGTGGTGGACGAGACGGGCAAGAACTACTCGGGCACCGGCGTGGACCCCAACATCACCGGCACCTTTTCCACCGAGTACGCCCACGGCGGGGTGGAGGTGCAGCGCACCTGCTTTCTCGATCTGAGCGCGGCCAGCCACGGCAACGCCCTGGGCGTGGGCCTGGCCAACGTGATCACAAAGCGGTTCTTTGACAAAATCGACACGGAAAAGATGTACCCCAACTGTCTCACCTCTACCGTCCTCACCTCCGCCCGCATCCCCTGCGTGGTGGCCAACGACAGGGAGGCTATTCAGATGTGTATCCGCACCTGCACCGGCATCGACCGCAGCCGCGCCCGGATCATCCGCATCCCAAACAGCCTCCACATCGGCCGCATCATGCTCAGCGAGGCCTATTACAGGGACGTGAAGGCGGGTAAATGGCCCGGCGTGGCGGCCTGCTCTGAGCCCGAGCCGCTGGAATTTGACGGGGACGGGGCCCTTCTCACCCCCATCGAGGGGTAGTATGGACAGCTTTTTCAAGATGGTGGACGTGCAGACCGTCCTCTTCATCTACATGGCGGTGGGCTTCTTCTGCCGCAAGAAGGGCATATTCAATGACGCGGCCCGGGATAAGCTGACCGACTTTGTGGTGCTCATCACCCTGCCCTGCATGATCTTTGAGTCCTTCCACATGGAGTTCAGCCTGGAGTCCCTCAAGCAGGGGGGCGTGGCCGTCCTCATCGCCACCGTCATGGCCGCGGCGGCCCTGCTGCTGGGCAAGGTGCTCTACAACCGCTTTCCCTATGGGGAGAAGAGCATCCTCCAGTACGGCACCCTGGTCACCAACTCCGGCTTTGCCGGACTGCCCGTGGTCAGCGGCGCCTACGGCGACGAGGGCCTCTTTCTGGGCTCCCTGTTCATCATCCCCACCCGCATCCTCATGTGGAGCGCCGGCATCTCCCTGTTTACCAAGGCCGACGCCAAGCAGGCCGTCCGAAAGGTGCTGCTCAACCCCGGCATCATCGCCGTGGAGGTGGGGCTGGTATGGATGCTCTTCCAGCTCCCCCTGCCCCACTTTGTGGATACCGCGGTGGATAACCTGGGGGCCTGTACCTCCCCCATGGCCATGGCCCTGGTGGGGGCCATCCTGGCCGACGTGCCCCTCAAGACCGTATTCGACCCCAGGTGCTTCTACCTGGTGGCGGTGCGGCAGTTCCTGCTGCCTGGCATCTGTCTGGCAGCTCTGCGCCTGCTGGGGATGGATCCCCTCACCATCGGCGTGAGTGTGGTCATCACCGGCATGCCCATCGGCTCCACCACCGCCATCCTGGCCCAGAAATACGGGGCGGACGCCCAGTTCGCCTCCAAGTGTGTGTTTATCTCGACGCTGACCAGCCTGGTCACCGTCCCCATTTTGACCCTGTTCCTTTGATGGAGAAAGGAGCCATCCCTATGCAGCAGTCCTATGATGTCGTCATCATCGGCGGCGGGGTGGTGGGCAGCGCCATCGCCCGGGAGCTCTCCCGGTACAAGCTGCGCATCGCCGTGCTGGAGAAGGAGAGCGACGTCTGCACCCAGACCAGCAGGCGCAACACCGGTATGCTCCACGCCGGGTTCCTCTATAAGACCAGCTCCCTCAAGGCCATCTGCGCCGTGGAGGGCAACCAGGAGTTCGACCAAGTAGCCCGCGAGCTGGATGTCCCCTTTAAGCGCACCGGAAAGCTCATTGTGGGCTTCACCGATGAGCACCGCCAGCGGCTGGAGCAGTTCATGGCCCGCGGCGAGGCCAACGGCGTGAAGGGCCTGGAGCTCATCGACCGCAAGCGGATGGATGAGCTTGACCCCAGCGCCGGCGGCAATTTCGCCATGTGGTGCCCGGCCAGCGGTATTCTGGATCCCTTCCTCTACACCATCGCCCTGGCGGAGAACGCGGTTCACAACGGGGCGGAGTACCACCTCAACTGCGCTTTCACCGGCGAGACCCGGCAGGCCGACGGCACCCACCTGCTCCACACCACCAGGGGCGACTTCCACACCCGCTGGGTGGTGAACAGCGCGGGGCTCAACTCCGCCGTGGTCAGCGGGCAGCTGGGCATTCCCGGCTATGTCATTAAGCCGGTCAAAGGCGAATACTTCGTTCTTGACAAGCTGGCGGGCCAGTTTGCCAAGATTCCCGTCTATCCCGCCCCCAATCCGGACAATACGTTTGACACCCATGCCACGCCCACCGTGGACGGAAATGTACTGGTGGGGCCCGACAGCCAATTGGCGCGGGATTTCCAGGACTACGAGTCCACCCAGGCCGCCATGGACGGCCTCATTGAGAGCGGTTCGCGGATGTTCAAGCACATGGACCGCGCTTACTTCATCCGCAATTTTGCCGGCATCCGGCCCAAGCGCATCGACCCCGCCACCGGCGCGGTGCAGGACTTCGTGCTGGAGTGCCGGGACGAGGCGCCCGGCGTGGTCAACCTGGTGGGCATCGAGTCCCCCGGCGTCACCTCCGCCCTCCCGCTGGCCCGCCGGGCCGTGGCCCTCATCGCCCGGCAGGAGGCGCTGGAGCCCAATCCCGACTTTGATCCCATCCGGCACGGCATCCGCCGTTTTGCCGATATGACCGACGAGGAGCGGGCCGCCGCCATCGCGGAGAACCCGGACTACGGCGAGATCTTCTGCCGCTGCGAGAAGGTCACCAAGGCCGAAATTCTCCAGGCCATCCACAACCCCCTGGGCGTCCACACCGTCAACGGCATCAAGGTGCGCACCCGTGCCACCATGGGCCGCTGCCAGGGCGGCTACTGCGAGACCCGCATCACCGAGGCCCTCCACCGGGAGCTGGGGGAGGACTTCAGGGACATCCACCTGGGGCCGGAGGGCTCCTGGATGTTCACCGGGTCAGTGAAAGGAGGGGAGCCGGCATGAACGTGGAACGCCATCAGGCGGTAATCATCGGCGGCGGGCCCGCCGGCCTGGCCGCCGCCATCCGGCTCAGGCAGAAGGGCGTCGACGACGTGGTGGTGCTGGAACGTGAGCACCGCCCCGGCGGCATCCTCCGTCAGTGCATCCACGACGGCTTCGGCCTCACCCGCTTCGGCGAGACCCTCTCCGGCCCCGAGTACGCCCAGCGGTTCGTGGCCCAGGCGGAGGAGCTGGGCATCACCTGCCTTACCGACACCACCGTTCTCTCCCTGGAGGCCGACCGCACCGTCACCGCCTCCGGCCCCGCCGGGCTCAAACAGCTCCGGGGCGACGCGGTGATTCTCACCATGGGCTGCCGGGAGCGTACCCGGGGCGCCCTGGCCATTCCGGGCAGCCGCCCGGCGGGCATCTACACCGCCGGCGTGGCCCAGGAGTACATTAACCTGCGCAACCTCATGGTGGGCCGGGAGGTGGTCATTCTGGGCAGCGGCGACATCGGCATGATCATGGCCCGCCGCATGACGCTGGAGGGGGCCCATGTGAAGGCCGTCTATGAGGTGCAGCCCTATCCCAGCGGCCTGCCCCGCAACATCGAGCAGTGCCTCAACGACTATGGCATCCCCCTGTACCTGAGCCATACCGTCACCGATATTCACGGCCGGGCGCGTCTGGAGGCCGTTACGGTCTCCCAGGTCGACGAACGCCTCCGCCCCATCCCCGGCACGGAGGAGCGGGTAGAGTGCGACACGCTGATTCTCTCGGTGGGCCTCATCCCCGCCGGGGACATTGCCAACGGCTCCGGCCTGGCGGTGGACGGGCGCACCAAGGGCGCCTTCGTGGACGAGCACTACCAGACCAGCATTCCCGGCGTCTTTGCCGCGGGCAACGTGCTCCATGTCCACGATCTGGTGGACTTCGTCTCCCTGGAGGCGGAGGCCCTGGCCTCGTCGGCGGCGGAGTACCTGAAAAACCATGCGCTTCCCCCCTGTCCCCTGGAGGTCAGGGCGGGCGCCAACGTGGGCCATGTCATCCCCCAGCGCATCAGCGGCAGCCGGGATTTTACCCTCTCCCTGCGGGTGTCCCGGCCCATGAAGGCCGTCACCCTGACCGTGACGCAGGACGGCCGCGAGGTGCTGCGGCGCAGGCTGCCCAAGGCACTCCCTGCCGAGATGCTTCAGCTTCCCATCCGCGCCGCGGCGCTGGAGCAGTCCGGTGATTTGGAGGTGAGCGTACAGTGACGCGGAGCTTTACCTGTATTATCTGCCCCAACGGCTGTGAGATCACAGCCGAATATGAGGGGGACACGGTGTACGCCGTCCAGGGTGCCACCTGTCCCAAGGGAGACGCCTATGTCCGCCAGGAGCTCACCGACCCCCAGCGCAATATCGCCACCAGCGTACTGGTGGAGGGCGGCGAACTGCCCCTGGCCAGCGTGCGGCTCAGCCGCCCCATCTCCAAGAAGGACATCTTCCGGGTAATGGAGGTCATCAACACCGTACGTCTCCAGGCCCCCACCGCCGTCAGGCAGGTGGCCCTGGCCGACGTGTGCGGCCTGGGCGCCGATGTGATTGTCACCAAAAACGTGGCCCGCGCCAACGCGTGAGTCCCGCTTTTATAGTTCCTATCCACCCCAATCTGTGCTATTATTTTAAGGAGGAAATGTATTATGAAAATCGGACTGATCGGTCTTGGTATTATGGGCAAGCCCATGGCGAAGAACCTGCTCAAGGCGGGCTATGACCTCACGGTCAGCGATCTGAACCAGGCCAGCGTGGACGAGATCGTAGCCGCCGGGGCCAAGGCCGCCACCAACGCGGAAATCGGCGAGACCTGCGACGTGGTGCTGACCATGGTGCCCAACAGCCCCCAGGTAAAGGCTGTCATGCTGGGGGAGGACGGCGTGGCCGCCCACATGAAGCCGGGCAGCGTGTTCATCGACATGAGCTCCATCAACCCCGTGGCCTCCAAGGAGATCGCGGCGGAGCTGGCCAAGCGCGGCATCGAGATGCTGGACGCCCCCGTCTCCGGCGGCGAGCCCAAGGCCATCGACGGCACCCTTTCCTTCATGGTGGGCGGCAAGCAGGAGGTCTTTGACCAGTACAAGGACATCCTGGGCGCCATGGGCACCTCTGTGGTGCGCTGCGGCGACGTGGGCGCGGGCAACACCACCAAGCTGGCCAACCAGATTATCGTGGCCTGCAACATCCAGGCCCTGTCCGAGGCCCTGACCCTGGCCAAGATGGCGGGCGTGGACCCCGAGCTGGTGTTCCAGGCCATCCGCGGCGGTCTGGCCGGCTCTACCGTCATGAACGCCAAGGCCCCCATGATGATCGAGGGCAATGACAAGCCCGGCTTCAAGATTGACCTGCACATCAAGGATCTGAACAACGCCCTGGACTGCGCCCACACCGTGGGTTCCCCCCTGCCCATGACCGCCGCGGTGCAGGAGATCTTCCAGTGGCTGCACAACAACGGCTGCGGCCAGGACGATCACAGCTCCATTATCAAGTACTACAAGAAGCTCACCGGCATCGAGTCCCTGTAAGGCCGCCCGACACGAGTGCGAGGTGATCGATCATGAATACGGATTTTATCAAGGGCGTCGTGGTGCCCATACTCACCCCCATCGACGGGGAGGAGCGCATTGACGAGGCCAGGCTCCGCGACCAGGTGGACTACGTCATCAAGGGCGGCGTGTCCGGTATTCTGGCCTTTGGCAGCAACGGCGAGTTCTATATGGTAGAAGAGGACGAGATGGAGCGGGGCCTGAAGATTATGGTGGATCAGGCCGCTGGCCGCGTCCCCGTCTACTTCGGCATTGGCGCCATCCGCACCCAGAAGTGCTGCCGTCTGGCCAAAATGGCCGTGGCCAACGGAGCCGCCGGCGTCAGCGTGCTCCAGCCCATGTTCCTCAAGCCCACCTATGACGAGCTGTTCCAGCACTTCAAGACCATCGCCGAAAGCGTCCCCGGCGCGCCCATGCTGCTCTACAACAACCCCGGGCGGGTGGGGTACACCCTCACCGCCGATCTCGTGGACGCCCTGGCCCATCAGGTGGAAAACATTGTGGGCATGAAGGACACCAGCGGCGACATCACCCTCACCGCCGAGTTCATCCGCCGTACCCGCGACGTGGGCTTCAAGGTGTTCGGCGGCAAGGATACCCTGCTGTACGCCAGCCTGTGCCACGGCGCGGTGGGCGGCGTGTGCACCGCGGCCAACTTCATGCCCGAGCTGATCACCGACGTCTACAACAAGTTTGCCGCCGGGGATCTCCAGGGCAGCCTGGAGGCCCAGTTCAAGCTCAACCCCGTCCGTCTGGCCATGGATCCCGCCAGTTTCCCCGTGGCGGCCAAGGACATGGCCGCGCTCCGCGGCCGGGATGTGGGCGCGCCCTACCGGCCCAGCCTCCCCACCCCGGAGGGCCCCGCCAAGGAGGGCTTCCGCCGCACCATGTCTGAGGCCGGCCTGATTTAAGCCTCTCCGCGAGGCGACCATGGAGGAACGCATGAAACTGAGAAACGACTGTGATCAGATTGTCCGCCGGGCCATCGCCGCTGTCCAGCCCGACGCGGCGGTTCGCCGCGCCCTGGAGGGGAACCCCTTTCAGGGTGGCCGGGTGGTGCTGGTGGCCGTGGGCAAGGCCGCCTGGTCTATGGCCCGCGCCGCCTGCGACTGCGTGGGGGGGCGGCTGGACGGCGGCATCGTCATCACCAAGCACGGCCATGCCCAGGGCCCCATCGGCTCCCTGCTCATCCGGGAGGCGGGGCATCCCGTCCCCGACCAGGACACCTTTTCCGCCACGGAGGAGGCGCTGGCCCTTACGGACGGCCTGACAGCGGAGGACACCGTCCTCTTTCTCCTCTCCGGCGGCGGCTCCGCCCTCTTTGAAGCGCCGCTGGTCCCCCAGGAGGAACTCCAGTCCATCACCCAGAGCCTTCTGGCCAGCGGGGCGGACATCGTGGAGATGAACACCATCCGCAAGCGGCTCTCCGCCGTCAAGGGCGGGCGGTTTGCCCAGCACTGCGCCCCGGCAAAGGTATTCTCCATCGTCCTGTCGGACATCATCGGCGATCCGCTGGACATGATCGCCTCCGGCCCGGCCTACCCCGACTCCTCCACCTGTGCCGATGCCCGCCGCATCGCGGAGCAGTACGGCCTGCGCCTGTCGCCCGAGGCCTCCCAGTGCCTGGAGCGGGAGACGCCCAAGGTTCTGGACAATGTGGAGACCCTTATCACCGGCAGCGTGCGGGAGCTGTGCGCCGCCGCATCCGCGGCCTGCCGGGAACTGGGCTATGAGCCGGTGCTGCTCACCGACAGCCTGGACTGCGAGGCCCGGGAGGCGGGGGCCTTCCTGGCCGCCGTAGCCCGCGCCCACCAGGATACGGAGCGCTCCCTGGCCTTCCTGGCCGGGGGGGAGACCGTGGTGCACCTGACCGGCTCCGGCCTGGGCGGGCGCAACCAGGAGCTGGCCCTCTCCGCCGCCGCCGGCATCGCCGGACTGGAGGACACGGCGGTGTTCTCTCTGGGCAGCGACGGCACCGACGGCCCCACCGACGCCGCCGGCGGCTTCGTGGACGGCGGGACAAAGGAGCGGCTGGCCAGGCAGGGCGGGCGCATCTTTGAGGTTTTGAAGAACAACGACGCCTACCACGCCCTGGCCGCCTGCGGCGGCCTGCTCCACACGGGGGCGACGGGCACCAATGTCAACGACGTGGCGGTGCTTCTCATCCGCCGCTGAGTGGTTCCTTTCCCCCGCTGCGCCCCCGACCTTCCCACGCGGAGCCGGGGGCGCGCCCTTTTACCGGCAAGGAGTGATCGGCCATGGACGTCAAACAGATGACCTATATTCTCACCATCGCCCAGGAGGGCGGCATCAGCAAGGCCGCGGCCAAGCTGTTCATCACCCAGTCCGCCCTGGACCAGCAGCTTCTGAAGCTGGAGCATGAGCTGGGCACCCGCCTCTTTTTCCGCTCCCGCAGCAGCTTTGCCCTCACTGAGGCCGGCAGGGTCTACGCGGACTACGCCCGCCGGATGCTGGAGCTAAAAAACGAGGCCTACCGCATCATCCACGACATCGCCGACCGGAGGCGGGGCACCCTCTCCCTTGCCTTCGCCCCGGAGCGGGGCATGGAGATGTTCATGGCCGTGTACCCACGGTTCTATCAGAGCTATCCCGAGGTGACAGTGACCCCGCGGGAGATCAGCGTCCGGCGGCAGTTGGAGATGCTGGCCGGGGACGAGCTGGATCTGGGCTTCATCTCCAGGCCGGAGGGGGAGGTTCCGGGGCTGACCTGCGTCCCCCTCCTGCGGGAGGAGTTCCTGCTCATCACGCCCCGCAGCCATCCGCTGGCGGCCAGGGCCGCGCCGCCGGGCGCGCCCCTGACGGTGCTGGACACGGAGTGCCTCTGGGACCTGACCTTCTGCCTCATCTACCGCTCCTCCACCCAGCGGGAGGTCATCGACCCCCTGTTTGAGCGGGCGGGGCGAAAGCCCAACCTCTTTCTGGAGACCGCCAGCAACCGGGCCAATGTCTCCATGGTACAGAAGGGGCTGAGCTGCTCCATCGTCCCCGCCTACTACGTCCAGGGGGTGGAGGACGTGGCCTGCTTCCGCCTGTCTGCCCATCCCGCCTGGACCGTGTCTGCCTGCTACCGGCGCAATCGCTACCTGTCCAAATCCGCCCAGTATTTCATCGCCCTGGCCGCCGCCTATTTCCGTCCCGAGTGCGCCGCGCAAGAAAAGGAGTTGCCGCAATGAGCCGCATCTATGAGATCTTTGGCACCAATGCCCACGCCATGACCCGCGCCCTGATGGAGTCCGCCGGCGCAGCGTGCAAAATCCCCTCCGGGGCCTCGGTGGCCCTCAAGCCCAACCTGGTGGTGGCCGCCTCCCCCGAAACCGGCGCCACCACCCACGCCGGCGTCCTGTCCGGCGCCATCGAGTATCTGCGTGACCATGGCTTCCGGGATATCTCCATCATCGAGGGCTCCTGGGTGGGGGACGACACCGGCCGGGCCTTCCGGGCGGCGGGATACGAGGCGGTGGGGAAGAAGTACGGCGTCCCCCTCTTCGACCTCAAGCGGGACAAGACCCGCCGGGTGGACACCCCCCTGCGGCCCATGGACATCTGCTGCCGCGCCCTGGACGCGGACTACCTCATCAACCTGCCCGTGCTCAAGGGCCACTGCCAGACCGCCATGACCTGCGCCCTAAAAAACTGCAAGGGCTGCCTGCCCGACCGGGAGAAGCGGCGCTTCCACTCCGAGGGCACCGCCAACGCCTCCTGGACCCTCGATGAGCAGCTTCTGAGCATCGAGGCTCGTCTGCGGCCGCCCCATCGCCGCCCTGGCCGCCGCCCTGCGGCCGGAGCTGACCATCGTGGACAGCCTCTGCGGGGATCTGGATTTTGAGGAGGGGGGCAACCCCGTCCCCACGGGCCGGATGCTGCTGGGTGAGGACCCCGTGCAGCTGGACGCCTACGGCTGCCGCCTTATGGGCCTGGCCCTGGAGCAGGCGCCCTATATCCAGATGGCCGAGGCCTGGGGGGCCGGCTCCACCCGGCTGGAGGAGGGAGATGTGGTGCGCCTCAACGAGCCCTCCGCGGCGGCGGACTACCCCGCCCCCTCCGGCGCCGTGGCCGCCCTCACCCGCACCGTCCAGGCCAGAAGCGCCTGCTCGGCCTGCTACGCAAGCCTGGTGCGCGCCCTCCACACCAGCGGCGTACAAGGCCTACCCATAGCCATCGGCCAGGGCTGGCGGGGGATTCCCTTCGACGGCCTTGGAATCGGCGCCTGCTGCAACTACGCCAAAGAGCGCGTCCCGGGCTGCCCGCCCCCGGCAGAGGACATCCTGCGCGTCCTCTCCGCCCGCTGCTGAGCCCCACGGGGAATGCTTACAGATGTTATCATGTGTACATACGAATTAATAGAAAAA